>Ga0316191_10000006_pt1 | contig 100121 bp, 96 predicted proteins | sample Eddworburr2cm_MG_FD_204928 | JGI IMG/M metagenome (GOLD analysis project Ga0316191, IMG submission 204928) | Coastal sediment microbial communities from Maine, United States - Eddy worm burrow 2 cm | ecosystem: Environmental > Aquatic > Marine > Coastal > Sediment | place: USA: Maine...
GAGCTCGGCCATGCGCGCCTCCGACGCCGCGAACTTCTCGTTCTTGGTGTTCTCCATGCCGTCTGACTTGCCGAAGCCGAACCGGCTCACGCACTCAACGCCCGCCGATACGAAAACGTCGCCTTCGCCCGCTTTGATCGCGTGAGCGGCCATGCGGATCGTCTGAAGCGACGAAGAGCAGTAGCGATTGACGGTCGTCCCTGGGGTGTCGAGCCCCGCGAGCAGGCTTACCACGCGGCCCATGTTGTAACCGTGCTCACCCGCAGGCTGCGCACATCCGATCATCAGGTCTTCGATGGTCGCGGGGTCGAGGTTTGGAACCTTGGCGAGGGCCGCCTTCACCGCAATCGCGGCGAGGTCGTCAGGTCGCATCTCGATCAGCGAACCTTTGAAAGCGCGGCCAATTGGCGTCCGCGCAGTGGAAACGATCACGGCTTCGGGCATGTCTTACTCCTCGATGAACATCGAACCCCGGCTTTCCCGGAGCGCGTTCTTTAGCACCTTTCCCGTCGCGTTGCGGGGAAGAGGTGTCGGGCGGGTCTCCCAATGTGCCGGAACCTTGTAGTAGGCGAGGGCGTTCCCAACCCATTCAGCGAGCGTCTCGTGGTTTGCTTCGGCGCCTTCTTCGAGCACGACGAACGCCTTCACTTCTTGGCCTAGCTCTTCGTGATCGACACCGATGACGGCCGCCTCGGCCACGGCCGGGTGCGCTTCTAGACGCTGTTCCACCTCGAAGGGGTAAACGTTCTCGCCGCCGCGGAGGATGAGGTCGCGCTTGCGGGAAGCGATGTAGAGCTTGCCGCCCTCGATGCGGCCGACATCGCCGGTGTTGAGCCAGCGGCCCGGCCTGATCGCCTGGCGGGTCGCTTCCTCGTCGTTCCAATACCCTCGCATCACGAGCGGCCCGCGAAGATGAATCTCGCCCTCTCGTCCCTCTGGCAGCGGCGCGCCCTGCTCGTCTCGGATTTCGACGTCGACGATCGGGACAGGCCTTCCGACGGATGCCGGATCGGCGGCGAGTTCTTCGCCCGCGTTCAGCGTGCCGAACGCGGTGCCTTCGGTGAGCCCGTATCCGACCCCCATCGTGTGGCTGCACTGCGGAAAGCACTCGAGCGCCTTGTCGAGGAGCGGAGCCGGGATCGGGGAACCACCTCCGCCAACCGAACGGAAAGAGCTCAGGTCGTACTCGTCGACCTTCGGATGATGCAGGAGCCGATGCAAGACCGTGGCGGTGTATCCCCACCCCGTGATCTTCTCGCTCTCGATGAGTCTCAACACGTTCTCGGGCTCGAAGCGCCCCATCGGCCACACCGTCTTCGCTCCTCCGGCGAGTGCGGTGACCGCGGCACAGTGAAGTCCCGACACGTGGAAGAGCGGGCTCGTGACCAGCACGGAGTTCGGCAGCTGCGGGAGCTCGGCCTGCTTCGGATTGGCCATCATGAGTCGCGCTCCGTGAAAGAAGCTGACCATGATCATGTTGGTGACGTTGCCATGGCTGTGCACGACACCCTTCGCCCGACCGGTCGTGCCGCTCGTGTAGAGGATGATCGCAGGGTCTTCCTCGGCGATCGGCGAAGTCGGCAGCTCGGCCTCCGGGTAAGCCTCGAGCAATGCATCGAACTCGTCTTCGATCACCAGCATCGGCACACCGAGCTCGCCCTTGATCCGTGCGGCGCGCTTTCGATCGGCGATCAGGAGTTTCGGTTCGCTGTGCTCGACCGCGTAGCGGATCTCGTCCTCGGTCCACCAGCCATTGAGACCGACACAAATCGCTCCCGAGCTCACGGTCGCCCAAAACGACACCACCCACTCCGGACAGTTTGCTGCCAGGATGGCGACCCGGTCACCCGGTTTGATGCCAAAGCGGTCTGCGAACGCGGCGGCCGTGCGGGCTACGAGCGCCTCGTGCTCGCCGAACGCATATCGACGCTCCTGATCGCCGTCGACGAAGACCATGTACTCCGCGTCTGCATGTTCGCGTGCGCGGACCAGTACGTCCCGCAGCGAGCGTGCGCGATTCGCGAACACACGAACGCGTTCGCCGAAGACGTCTTCTTCGGCCAGTTCGAAGGGAGCGCCCGGCGAGACCAATTGCGCCTCGATGGCGGCGAGACGACTCATGCGTCGGTCTTTTGCTCGAGCTGCGAACGCACCCACTTCTCCGCGCTCGGGACGTCAGAGAACATCTTCACGGGGATGGGGCTCGGAGTCACCCAGGAAATGGCCGTCCAGAACCCCTGTTGAAGCGGGCTGGCGAAGATCAGGGCGCCGCCCGCGCAGTGCAGCTGAAGGTGCAGCTTGTCCCGCGTGATCCAGTCCATGATGCCACGGCGCTGGGTCGGGCTGACGCGGCCGACCTCACGAGCGTCGATCACCACACCGTAGACTTCGCCGCGACGCGCCCAGTCGCTCATCACGGCGATGTGACGGTCCCATTCGGCCTCGTCCGCAACGCCCTGATACGTCATCCGCATCAGCGGCTTCTCGCTCTCATCGAAGATGACTTGGCCCATCTCTCCCCTTTGCCCACCCTAGCGAGTCTCGTGGTCCGCTACAACGTGTAACCGCCGTCGACGAACAAGGTTTGCCCCGTGATGTAGCGCGCCTGCGCCGAGGCCAGGAACACCACTGCGTCTGCGATTTCTTCGGACGTGCCGAACCGACGAAGCGGTGTGTTGCGGATCGCGGCGTCGATCCACTCTTGGCTCAGCTCTCCGCGCTCGACCAGCTTTGGAAACAGTCCTGCATCCACCACGCCGACGGCCACATTGTTGGCGCGGACGCCGAAACGCCCTTCTTCTCGTGCAATGCCGCGCATCAGCGCCTCGATGGCCCCTTTGGGGGCGACCGAGAGCACATCCCCGGGAGGGAAGCGCTTGAGGCCCGCGGAGCTCACGAAGACGATCGAGCCGCGGCTCGCGCGAAGGTGGGGCAGGGCTGCGTGCACGACGTGAAAGAAGCCGTTTACGTCCCAATCCATCACGTTCCGCCAAGCCTCCGGCGTCACCTTGCTGATATACGGCTGGTCGATGTGCGTGCCTGCCGCGTGGGCGATCGTGTGGATTTGTCCGTGGTCACGAACAAGTGAGTCGAGGCAGGCCTGCACCGAGTCCGAATCGCCAAGGTCGACCTGGTGCACGCCACAGCGCCCGCCGGCGTCTTCGATGCCTCGGGCCAGTTCCTTGGCGGCGTCCTCGTTGTGCCGATACGTGATCGCGAGCGCGACGCCCTCGGCTGCCAATGCCTTCGCGATCGCGCGACCGATGCCGCCGCTTCCCCCGACGACCAGCGCTACGCCGCTAGGGAACTCAGCCATGGGCGCGCTCCCGGAGCTCGAACTTGACCACCTTGCCCGTTGCATTGCGGGGCAGTGCATCGAGCACTTCAACTCGTCTTGGGACCTTGAAATTCGCCATATTCTCCCGGCTCCACGCGATTATGGCCTCCGGCCTCAGCAACTCCCCGGGCGCAGCAACGACGAACGCCATGCCCACCTCGCCGAGCCGCTCGTCCGGCACGCCGATGACGGCCACCTCGCCGACGCCTGGCATCTTCAACAAGGTGTTCTCGATCTCGGCGGGGTAGGCGTTGAAGCCACCGACGATGAACATGTCCTTGAGTCGGTCGGTAATCCGGATGTTCCCGCGCTCGTCGAGGGTACCGATGTCGCCGGTGTGCAGCCAACCATCGCGGTCGACTGCTTTGGCCGTTTCCTCCGGCGCGTCGAAGTAGCCCTTCATCACGTTGTAGCCGCGGACGAGGATTTCGCCGGGTTCCTCTGGCGGAAGTGCGTTGCCATCCGTATCGACGACTGCCACCTCGACGTCGGGGATTGCGCGACCGCTCGTCGTGGCGATGGTCTCCGCGTCGTCGTCCAGTCTGCACATCGTCACGACGCCGCAACTCTCCGTCAGGCCATAGGCCGTGATTACCGTCTCGAAACCGAGCTCGTCTTTCATGCGGTGAATCAACTCGACGGGGATCACCGCCGCACCTGTGACCGCGAGGCGCAGGCTCGAGATGTCGTAGTCCCCTCGATGGGGGTGAAGCAGAAGCGATTGATAGAGCGCGGGCGGCCCCGGCAGCATCGTGATGGCGTCGTCTTGAACGCGGCGAAGCACGACGTTGACGTCGAACACGGCCTCCGGAAACATGGTGGCTCCACGCAAGAGCGCCGAAAACCAGCCGGCCTTGTAGCCGAAGCTGTGAAAGAACGGCAGGACGATCAGGTAGCGGTCGCCGTGTCGAAGCCCGACGATCGAGCTCCACTGGTCGAACACCCGGAGGTTTTGCGAATGGGTACACATGGCACCCTTGGGTTGGCCAGTCGTCCCAGAGGTGAAGAGGATGTCGGCGAGGTCGTCGGGCTGAATCGTCGCGGCGCGCTCTTTCGCTGCGGACTCGGGGACCGAGGTCGCCCGTTCGAGGAACTCGCCGTATGTCAGCGTCGCCCTGGGCGCCTGGCCCCGCATCACGATGATGTTTGCAAGTGCGGGCAACTCAGCGTCGGCGGCTCGAAGCAGTGCGACGTAGTCGACGTCGAGAAAATCCGTCACCGTGAAGAGCGCCGTGGCCCGACTCTTCGCGAGTAGATAGGCGGCCTCGATCCCTTTGTAGCGCGTGTTGACCGGAACCATGACCGCGCCGCTGGTATGAATCGCCAGCGCGCAGACGATCCACTCCCACATGTTGGGCGCCCAGATCGCAACGCGGTCCCCCTTTTCGACGCCCAACGCGATGAGGCCGCGGGCGGCTTCGTCGACGCGATCGGCCAGCTCCCGGAACGTCAGCGTCGTTGTTCCGTCGACAATTGCTGGCTCATCGCCCAGGGTTTGTCCCTGACTGGCCACCATCTCGGGAATCGTGCCGAACACCGCGCCGTGATATCCCCAAGTCCATGCAGGATCAACGCCTGGCTCTTGTGAGACATCTCATTTCGTCCCCGTTCAGGGATTGACTCGCGGTGTAACGTACTAAGGTTTCGCTCGCTTAACTCGGGGTGAGTCGCGCGGCAGGGTGCGAGCGAGCCCCACTTATCTTACAGGTGGTGCAGATGGCGGATTGGGATTGGGAAGCGAACCCGACGTACGAGTCCGAGCGGATTCGCATCGATGCGGCGAACTCACCTGCGGTGGGGTACGACATGCGACTGCCCCGCCAGGTCGAGGATCACGAAGTCGCGCTGATGCTGAGCGTCGCGGACCATCACCTCAGCCAGGGAAAGCCGTTCATCGGGCTCGTGCGCCACGAGCGGGGCACCGGAGTGATCTCCGCCCGCCATCGGAAGGCCTTCGCCACTTGGCTCGAAGAGCGTGGCGAGGCGCTGTCGCGCGATGACTTCGCGGTGATCATCGTGATGCCCGAGGCGATCTTTCGGGCGGTCTTGCGCGTCGTCTACCGCTTTCGCGCGCCCCCGCTTCGCACGCTGACGACCCCTGATCTGCCGAGCGCCATCGACGCGATGCGCGCCGAGTTGGACCGAATCGGCCAGCCCATGACTCCCCAGATCGACGCGCTCTTCGACAGCATCGCCTGATTCGCGACTCGCCGTCGGCTTGACCGGCGGAGTGAAACGCGTTTCACTTCGGCTCTCCTCCGAAGGGACGCGCAGTGGGCATTTCGCACGAAATCATTGAGGGAATCGCTGAAATCGTCGTCGACTATCCCCCGGTCAATGCGATCCCGGTGCAGGGCTGGTTCGAGCTTGCGGAGGTGATCACTGCCGCCGGCAAGGACCCCGACACCCGCGCCGTCATCCTTCGAGCCGAGGGCCGTGGCTTCAACGCGGGCGTCGACATCAAGGAGATGCAGGACAGCGAAGGCTTCGACGCGCTTCTGGGAGCGAATCGCGGCTGCTGGGAGTCGTTCAAGGCCGTCTACGAGTGCAAAGTCCCCGTGATCACGGCGTGTCACGGCTACTGCGTTGGCGGGGGCATTGGTCTTGCGGGCAATTCGGACATCCTGATCGCCGCTCCGGGTACGAAGTTCGCGCTTCCCGAGGTCGATCGGGGCGCACTCGGCGCGGCGACTCACCTCGCCCGACTCGTCCCTCCACTCAAAATGCGCGCGATGGTGCTGACCTGTGAGCCGGCCACCGCGGAGGAGCTGCACGCCTGGGGCTCGATCTACGCCCTCGTCGAGGCCGATCAGCTCGCGGACAAGGCCCGAGAAATCGCTCGTACGTTTACGAAGAAGATCCCGCGCGTCGTGCGAGTGGCGAAAGAGTGCCTGAACAACATCGATCCGATCGACGTGAATCGTTCGTACCGTTTCGAACAGGGGTTCACTTTCGAGCTCAACTTGGCTGGCGTGGCAGATGAGGCGCGGGACGCATTCGTAGAGAAGCGCGACCCCAAAGCCGACAAGAAGTGAGGTAGCTCCGTGACAGACAAACGTATGACGGTTGAAGAAGCCGTCGCCCACGTCTCCGACGGAATGACGATTGGTATTGGAGGCTGGGGTTCGCGCAGGAAGCCGATGGCGTTCGTTCGCGCGCTCGTTCGAAAAGGCGTGAAGGATCTGACCGTCGTTTCCTATGGGGGACCCGACGTCGGTATTCTTTGTGCGACCGGGCAGCTGAAGAAAGCGATCTACGGTTTCGTCTCTCTCGACTCGATTCCGCTCGAGCCACATTTCCGCAAGGCTCGGCAGCAGGGCACGATCGAGGCGGTCGAGCTCGATGAGGGGATGTTTCTCCTCGGGCTTCGGGCAGCAGCTCAGCGGCTGCCGTTCCTGCCGACGCGCGCTGGCCTCGGTTCGGACGTGCTGAAGATCAACCCGCACCTCAAGACGGTGAAGTCGCCCTACGAGGATGGGGAAGAGCTCGTCGCAGTGCCCGCGCTGAACCTCGACGTCGCCTTCGTCCACATGAACCGCGCCGACGCGCTCGGGAACGGCCAATCGCTCGGACGCGACCCGTACTTCGATCACCTCTTCTGCATGTCCGCGAAGAAGGCCTTCATGAGCTGCGAGAAGATCGTCCCGACCGAAGAGCTCGTCGCCGGGGGCCCGCTTCAGAGCCTGGTGATCAACCGTATGATGGTCGCTGGGGTCGTGGAGGCGCCGGGGGGAGCGCATTTCACGGAATGTCCGCCGGATTACGGCCGGGACGAAGCATTCCAGCGCGAATACGCGAAGACTGCCAAGGATGACGACGCGTGGAAGGCATTCCGAGCCAAGTACCTCGATGTGAGCGAGGCCGACTACCAGAAGGCGGTGCAATCATGAGCACGACCGAAGCCACGCGCGCCGACGTTTGCGCGCTCGCCGTCGCAGAGTGCTTTCGCAATGACGGCGAGATCATGGTGAGTGCGATGGGGACCACACCGAGCCTCGGCGCCCGGCTCGCCAAGGCGACCTTCGCACCGGACTTGCTGATGACCGATGGGTTCAACTTGTTGCTTCGGCGCGCCCTGCCTCTGGGTGAGAAGCCGACCGAGAGCGACATCGAGGGATGGATGCCCTTCGGCTCGGTGTTCGAGACGCTCTGGTGGGGACGCCGCCACGTCATGATGGGCGCTTCTCAAATCGATCAGTTCGGCAACCAGAACATCGCCTGCATCGGTCCCTGGGAGAACCCGAAGGCGCAGCTGCTCGGCGTGCGAGGCGCGCCTGGAAACACGATCAACCACGTCACCAGCTATTGGGTTCCCAATCACAATCCGCGCGCGCTCGTCGAGCGCGTCGACATGGTCAGCGGCGTTGGCTACGACCGTGCGGCTGCGCTTCCGAGCGGCGAGGGCCGCTTCCACGAGATTCGGCGCGTGATCACCAACCTCGGCGTTTTTGATTTCGAGACCCCCGATCACCGGATGCGCTTGGTGTCGTTGCATCCAGGCGTCGAGCTTCAGCAGGTCCTGGACAACACCGGCTTCGAGCCAGTGATTCCGGAAGGGGTGGACACCACGCCCGTACCGGCCCCAGAGGTGATTGGGGTACTCCGCGAGCTTGACCCGCAAGGATTCGCCCAGAAGGAAGTCACTCTATGACCGTGCAGAAGACAGCCACCAAGGCACCCGCAAAGAAGCGCAAGACGGCTGCTCCGAAGGCTAAGGCCAAGGCCGCGACCAAGGCGAAGACCAAGGCCGCGCCTCGAAAAGCGCCCGCGAAGAAGCGCAAACCTGCGGCGACGAAGGCCAAGACCGGCAAGAAGAAGAACATGCCCAAGGCCAAGACCGCTGCGAAGGCTCCCGAGAGTCGGATCGCAGCGCGCCTCAAGGCAGCAGCCGTGCCGAGCTCCATTGCGGCAGCTCCGCCAAAGGCCAAGTCCGCGCTTCGCACGCGTATCTGCGAGATGTTTGGCGTCGAGTATCCCATCATCCAGACCGGGATGGGCTGGGTCTCCGGCGCGAGCCTGACCTCGGCCACGAGCGAGGCTGGCGGCCTCGGCATCCTCGCCGCCGCGACGATGACCTTTCCGGAGCTCGAGGACGCGATCCACAAGGTGAAAGAACGCACCGGCAAGCCATTCGGTGTGAACATGCGCGCCGATCAGTCGGACGTGATGAAGCGAGTCGACCTCTTGATTCGCGAAAAGGTCACGGTGGCGAGCTTTGCCCAGGCACCCGGTGAGAAGGTCATCAAGACGCTCAAGGACGCGGGCGTACTGACGATGCCGACGATTGGGGCGCGGCGCCATGCCGAGAAGGTACAAGCCTGGGGCGTCGATGCGGTCATCGCGCAAGGACAGGAGGGCGGCGGCCACACCGGCCAGATTCCCACCTCGATTCTACTTCCCGACGTCGCAGCCGCCGTCGATATCCCGGTTGTCGGAGCCGGTGGTTTTCGCGATGGGCGAGGTCTGGTCGCAGCGATTGCCCTCGGCGGCGCCGGCATCGCGATGGGAACACGCTTCCTGCTGACCCAGGAGAGCCAGGTGCCCGCACACGTGAAAGAGGTGTACCTCAAGACGAAGGCGAACGGCACGCTCGTGACGAGGGCAGTCGACGGGTATCCGCAGCGGGTCATCCGGACTGCACTCATCGATCAGCTCGAAAAGGCCAGCCCCATGATGCGCTTCCCGCGCGCCGCGCTGAACGCGCTCTCGTTGATGAAGGTCACGGGAACCTCGTTGCCAGAGCTCCTCGAAGAGGGAATGGCCATGAAGCAGAACCAGGAGCTCACCTGGTCCCAACTCGCGATGGCCGCGAACGCTCCAATGCTCACCAAGGCGACGATGGTCGACGGCAAGGTCGAGGCTGGCATTCTGCCGACCGGACAAATCGCCGGCGTCATCGACGAAATCCCGACGGTGGCCGAGCTCCTCGGCCGCATCATGGCCGAGGCGGAGGAGACGCTCGAACGAATGGGCGCCTGAGCAGGTCGACGATGGATCTCAATTTCAGCGATACCGAGCAAGCCTTTCGACGGGAATGCCGCGCATGGCTCGAGGCGCACGCGCCGAGGAAGCCATTGCCCTCCGGAGACACGAAGGAGGGCTTCGCGCGTCACCTCGAGTGGGAGCACGCGCTGTTCGACGCGGGGTGGGCCGCCGTCTCATGGCCCAAAGAGTATGGCGGCCGCGAGGCAACGCTGTTCGAGTGGCTGATCTTCGAGGAGGAGTACTATCGGGTAGGCGCGCCGAGTCGCGTCACACAGAACGGCATCTTTCTCTTGGCGCCGACCTTGTTCGAGTTCGGCACTGGCGAGCAGAAGGAGCGAATCCTGCGGCCGATGGCGCGCGGCGACGTCACCTGGGGTCAGGCTTGGTCCGAACCAAACGCCGGAAGCGACCTTGCCTCGCTCAAGAGCACAGCGCGACGGGTAGATGGCGGATGGCGACTGAGTGGCCAGAAGACCTGGTCCACGCGCGCCGCGTTCTGCGACATGGCGTACGGCCTCTTTCGCACAGATCCGGAACAGGCACGTCACCGGGGCCTCACCTATTTCATGTTCCCCCTGCACGCCGAGGGCGTCACCGTCCGCGGCGTAGACCGGCTCGATGGCGACGAGGGTTTTGCCGAGATCTTCCTCGAGGACGTGTTCGTACCCGACACCGACGTCATCGGCGCGGTCGACCAGGGGTGGAAAGTCGCGATGGCGACCACCAGCTCGGAGCGCGGTCTGAGCCTCCGGAGCCCGGGTCGATTCGTGGCGACCGCGACCCGTTTGATCGACCTCTATCATCGCTATCGCGACCGGTCCGACCCCGTGCTGCGCGATCAGGTGATTCGCGCTTGGATGGATGCCCAAGCCTATCGCTGGTTCACATTCCAGACCGTGACGCGGATGTCGGAGGGCGAGTCGATCGGCCCTGACTCGAGCATGAACAAGGTGTTCTGGTCCGAGATGGACGTCCGCACGCACGAGACGGCACTCGCTCTCATCGGCGAAGCACTCGAGCTCGACGAGGGCTCGGCCGGTGCTGTCGACGGTGGCCACTGGATGAAGGGCTTTCAGTTTGCCTTGGCTGGGCCCATTTACGCCGGGACCAACGAGATTCAGCGCAACATCATCTCCGAGCGCGTGCTCGGTCTGCCCCGGAAATAGCCCATGCGTTTCGCGTTTACCGACGATCAGAAGATGCTGCGCGACACGGTGCGCGAAGTCCTGCAGCGGGAGTGCGCGCCCGATGTCGTCCGGGCCGTCTGGGAAGGGCGACCCGAGGGCGTCCGTGCTGTGTGGAGCACGCTCGCAGAAACGGGTGTACTCGGCATGACGGCCTCAGAAGAAGCGGGCGGCATGGGGATGAGCGAGCTCGACGCGCTCCTGCCACTCGAGGAGACCGGGTATGCAGCGCTTCCCGGGCCCCTCGTCGACACGATGGCGGTGGGCATTCCGCTCCTCGAAGCAGGCGGAACCGACGCCCAGCGCGAACGATGGCTTGCGCCGGCCGCGTCTGGAGACGCCAGGATCGTGATCGCTTTTGAAGACCAAGAGATCGTTGCGCATGCGGGCTCCGCCGACCTGTTGATCGCGGAGCGTGGAGGCGCGGGCTTCTGCGTTCCGATTGGTGAAGCGACCGTCACGCCGGAGACCTCCGTCGACCGCTCGCGAGAGCTTGGTCGCGTTCAGTTCGAGGCGAGCGCTCAATATCGAATGCGCGAGGACGTCGACATCACAGCTCTCTTCGAGTTGAGCTCGGAGCGAGCCTCGCTCGCCACCGCGGCGCAGCTCATCGGAGTCTCGCGACGAATGCTCGACATGACGGTACAATACGCCAAGGATCGGGAGCAATTTGGCAAGCCGATCGGCGCGCAGCAGGCGGTGAAGCACCGACTCGCCAACGCCTTGATCGAGCAAGAATTCGCGCGGCCGCTCGTGTATCGAGCTGGCTGGTCGATGGCGACCAAGGCCGACGATGCGGAGGTGTGCGTGTCTCTTGCCAAGATCTATGCAGGGGAGGCTGCAAAGTTCGTCGCCAAGGAGGCTCTCCAGATCCACGGTGCGATCGGTTACACGATCGAATGCGACCTGCATATGTGGATGAAACGCGCGTGGGCGCTTTCCGCAGCGCACGGAGATGCCGCCTACCATCGCGAGCGAGTGGGGCGACACATCCTTTGAATCACGGAGGGGACGCCTTGCGGCCGAAACCCACTCCCTCTAGACATTAGGCAACAGCGAGGTTCAGATGCCGGAAGCATACATCGTCGAAGCAGTTCGTTCGCCCGTCGGAAAAAAGCGCGGTGGGCTCAGCCAGGTCCATTCCGCCGATCTCGGCGCGCACTCCATCAAAGGGCTCATCGAACGTGCGGGCATCGATCCCGCCGTCGTCGACGATGTGGTCTTCGGTTGTGTCGACTCGGTGGCGACGCAGGCCGGTGACATCGCGCGAACCTGTTGGCTGGCCGCTGGCTACCCGGAGCACGTACCCGGTGTGACGGTGGATCGGCAATGCGGTTCCTCGCAGCAGGCGGTGCACTTCGCCGCGCAAGGCGTCATGAGCGGCACTCAAGACGTCGTGGTGGCGGGTGGCGTGCAGAACATGAGCATGATTCCCATCGGCGCCTCGATGATCGCAGGCAAAGAGCTTGGCATCCCGGACCCGTTCTCGACGTCGGTCGGCTGGACGGAGCGCTACGGCGATAGGCCGGTCAACCAGTTCTACGGCGCCGAGATGATCGCCAAGCAATGGGACCTCTCGCGCGAGGAGCTCGAGAAGTTCGCGTACGAGAGTCATCAACGCGCGATGCGTGCGCAGGCAGAGGGCCGCTTCGACCGCGAGATCATTCCCTTCGGTGACGTGAAGGCGGACGAGGGGCCGCGAGCCGACACCACGCTCGAAAAGATGGCCGCGCTTCCCGTCCTCATGGAAGGCGGCCGTTTGACCGCTGCAGTAGCGAGCCAGATTTCGGACGGCTCGGCCGCGCTGCTCATCGTCTCGGAGAAGGCGCTCAAGGAGTACGGCCTGAAGCCGCGGGCGCGCATCCACCATCTCAGTGTTCGCGGCGAGGATCCGATTCGGATGCTCTCTGCACCGATCCCCGCGACCAAGTACGCGATGGAGAAGAGCGGCATGAGCCTCGACGACATCGACCTCGTCGAGATCAACGAGGCGTTCGCGCCGGTCGTTTGCGCTTGGGCGAAGGAGCTCGGCGCCGATCTCGACAAGGTGAACGTCAACGGCGGGGCTATCGCACTCGGCCATCCGCTCGGTGCCACCGGCGCGAAGCTGATGACCACTCTCCTCCACGAGCTCGAGCGCACAGGTGGTCGCTACGGTCTGCAGACGATGTGCGAGGGCGGTGGCCAGGCGAACGTGACCATCATCGAGCGGCTCGACTGAGCGTTCGTTCACCCAAGACGCGCTCTTCAGGGCCTGCAGGTGCACGCACTGTGATACGCCGTACAAGCGCGCCACTCTAATTCGACAGTCCAGACCCCGCTGGGCATCATGAAGGGTCAGGCGGGCATGACTTCCAAGCTTTCAAAGCAAGGGCTAGATCAAGCGCCTCCGCGCAAGCACTCGGAGGTTCGCCCTGCTGTTCGTCCGGACGAACGACGGCATGCAGTGCGTTGGCCTTCCGATGCGCGTATCGAGATCCTCACGCCGATTCAGGCAGAGGCCTCCGTGCTCGACGTCAGCGCGAACGGCTTGCAAATCGTCCTCGATGGATGGCTGTCGACCGGTACACTGTGCGATCTCCGCATCAAGACTCATTCCGGCCGTGAGATCTTCAAGCGCGCCCGCGTCATTTGGGCACGCCGCGTCAAAGAGGAATGCGTCGCCGGGCTCCACCTGGTCGGCTCGATCGTCCCTCCCTCGCCCATCGAGTGACCTAGGCGCCGCCGTTTCGATTCGTTTTTTCGGCCAAGTCCGCCCGAGCCGCCTTGACGGCACGCGCTGAGCAAAATAGAACACGTTTCACTTCTTTTTGACTCCAGCACGACCCCGACCGGGAGGTGGATATGGCCAAAGTAGCCAATACAGCAGAGTACTTCGACACCCTTGCCGACCGCTTCTTGCCCGATCAGGCGAAAGGCGTGAACGCACAGATCCAGTACACCCTGAGCGGTGATGGCGGTGGCGAGTGGACCATCACGATCGAGAACGGCGAGTTCAAAGGCGTCGCCACGGGCGGTGTCGAGAAGCCAACGCTGAACGTGATGATGGAAGCCGCGAAATTCGTCGAGATGGCGAACGGTGATCTCGACGGCCGCAAGGCGTTCCTGACGCGCAAGCTGAAGGTGAAGGGCAACATCGCTCTCGCCCAGAAAATGCAGAAGTTCTTCCCCCAGGGCTGAGCGCCAGACTACGGAACACAGATGACCGACCTCCTCTCGGCTCCCTACGTACTCGAATACACGTACACCCGAAGCACTGGGCCGGTCGTCGGCCGATTTCTCGAGAGCCTACGCTACGAGGTGCTCGAGGGCGTGACGACGGCGGACGGACGGGTACTCTGTCCGCCGCTCGAGTACGACGAAACGGGTGAACCAACCACCGGCGAGTTCGTCCAACTCCGCCCCTCGGGTACGGTGAAGTCTTGGTCATGGGTGGAGCAGCCTCGGAAGGCGCACCCATTCGACCGTCCCTTCGCTTGGGCACTCATCCAAATCGACGGCACCGACAATGCGATGCTCCACGCAGTCGACGCGGGGAACGCCAAGCGGATGAATACGGGCATGCGCGTCCGGCTTCGTTGGGCCGACGAGAAGAATGGCTCTATTCGAGACATCGAGTGCTTCGAGCCGATGCTCCCGTACCTTCCCGGGCCCGTTCGTTTGGAATACGAGGTACGCCCGGGCGAGCACTATACCGCCTATCTGCGGGGGCTCGAGCAGGGCAAGTTCATCGGTGGTCGCGACCCGGCTTCAGGCAAAGTGTACGTGCCGCCACGAGCCGCGGATCCAGTGACCGGCAATCCCACCGGCGAGTACGTGGAGGTCGCGGACGTAGGCGTGCTCACGACTTTCACCATCATTCGGATCCCCTTCGAGGGGCAAATACTCAAGCCCCCATACTGCTTCGGTGCGATCGTGCTCGATGGCGCGGACATGCCGATCTACCACCTGATCAGCGGGGTGCCGTACGACGAGATTCGCATGGGCATGCGGGTCCGGGCGAAGTGGAAACCGAAAGAAGAGTGGGAGACCTCGCTCGAGAACATTCTCTACTTCGAACCGACCGGCGAGCCGGACGCGGCGTTCGAGAGCTACAAGGAGCACCTCTGATGCGCGACGTTGCCATCGTTTCTTTCGCGCAGCTTCCTTCGGTCAAGGCGATCGATCCGTCGGACGAGCCAGAGCTCGTTCAGCCGGTCACGTCACAGGCGATGAGGCAAGTTGGACTCACGCAAGACGACATCGGATTTACCTGCTCTGGCAGCACCGACTACCTACCCGGTCGACCCTTCTCGTTCGTCGCCGCCGTGGATGGGCTCAAGGCCTGGCCGCCGATTCGCGAGTCACACGTCGAGATGGATGGGGCGTTCGCGCTCTTCGAGGCCTGGGTCCGTCTTCTCCATGGCGACATCGACACAGCGCTCGTGTTCTCGTTCGGCAGATGCTCGCTCGGGCCGGTCCCGGATGTGCTGAACCTTCAGAACGACCCATACTACGTGCAGCCGCTCGGCCTCGACTCCATCAGCGCGGCCGCGCTTCAGGCGCAGGCCATGATCGACGCGAAGAAAGCAACGGAGCGAGATTTCGCCGAGGTCGCAGCGCGCAACCGCAAGCAGGCGATGGACAACCCGAACGCCCACATCAAGGGCGACTTCGACGTCGACGCGATGCTCGAGGAGCCGTACCTCAGCTCCCCGATCCGAAAGAGCTTCTGTTCGCCAATGTCTGACTCGGCGGCCGCCATCGTGCTGGCCGCGGGTGACAAGGCCCGGGAACTGGTCAAGCGACCGGCCTGGATTCGAGGTATCGACCATCGGACCGAGCCGCACGCGCTCGGCCAGCGGGACCTCACCGCGTCGCCCTCCGCCAAGCTTGCTGGGCAGAAGGCGGGTGTCGGCGAGGGCAAGATCGACCTGGCCGAATTGCACGCACCCTTCGCGCATCAAGAGCTGATTCTTCGGGAGGCGCTTGGCCTCGGCGAGGACGTCGACGTGAATCCATCGGGCGGCGCGCTGGCTGCGAACTCGCTCATGACCGCAGGGCTGATTCGATTCGGCGAGGCGGCGGATCGGGTGATTGCGGGGAGCGCAAACCGCGCGGTCGCGCACACCACCAGCGGGGTTTGCTTGCAGCAAAACCTCGTTGCCGTCCTGGAGGGGGAGTAATGGCTCAGCATTGCGCCGTCATCGGCATCGGACAGACCAAGCATCGAGAGAGCCGTCGAGACCTGTCGATTCCCGGCCTCGTGCGAGAGGCTGCGCTCCGCGCCCTGGAGGACGCGGACATGACATGGAAGGACATCGACTCGATCGTCATCGGAACTGCGCCCGATATGTTCGAGGGCGTGATGATGCCCGAGCTCTGGCTCTCGGATGCACTCGGTGCGGCTGGCAAGCCAATCTTCCGTGTGCACACGGCCGGGTCGGTCGGTGGCTCGACTGCGGTGGTTGCCTCTCACTTGGTTCAGGCGGGCGTCCACGAGAAGGTGCTCACCTTGGCTTTCGAAAAGCAGAGCGAAGCCAATGCGATGTGGGCGCTCTCGCCAGCGATTCCGTTTCAACCGCAGCTCGTCGCAGGGGCGGGGGGCTACTTCGCTCCGCTCATTCGTTCCTACATTCGGCGTGCTGACGCGCATCCGGACACGGGATGCATGGTCGCCGTCAAAGACCGCGAGAACGGCTGCTTGAACCCAAACGCGCACCTCCACCTCCATCAAACCCTCGAGCAAGTGAAGGCATCACCGATGCTCTGGGACCCGATCCGCTATGCGGAGACTTGTCCCTCGTCGGATGGCGCTGTTGCGATGGTGTTGGTCAGCGAGAAGCACGCTGACCGCGTGAAGAATCCGGCGTGGGTCAAGGGCACATCCGTCCGCACCGAGCGGACGATCTTCGCTGGTCGCGACCAGGTGAACCCAGAGGCGGGCCGGCTCTGCGCCAAGGACGTCTACGATCAGGCTGGCATCACAAACCCGATGAAGGAGATCGACTGCGCCGAGGTGTATGTCCCCTTCTCTTGGTTCGAGCCGATGTGGCTCGAGAACCTCGGTTTCGCCGAAGTGGGCGAGGGCTGGAAGCTGACGATGGAGGGGAAGACCCGACTCGGGAGCGAGATGCCGTGGAACATGTCCGGCGGCGTGATGTGCACCAATCCGATCGGTGCCAGTGGTATGCTGCGCTTCGCCGAAGCTGCGCGGCAGGTGCGGGGTACGGCCGAGCAACACCAGGTCGACGGCGCCAAGGTGGCCATCGGCCATGCCTACGGTGGCGGCTCACAGTTCTTCGCGATGTGGGTGGTCGGCTCGGAGCGCTGAGTAGGAGACACGATGGAATACAATCTTGCAGACCTCTACGAAGCGATTGCGGACGTCGTGCCGGAGAACGTGGCGCTCGCCTCGGGTGACGTTCATCGCACGTACGCTGAGCTCGATCGTCGGGCGAACCGCCTGGCGCACTACTTTCAGTCTCGCGGGATCGGCCCCGGGGACCACGTCGGCCTCCACCTATTCAACGGTCACGAGTTCGTCGAGGCCATCCTCGCGCTCTTCAAAATCCGAGCGGTGGGCATCAACATCAATTACCGATTTGTCGCGCCCGAGGTTCGGTACATGGTCGACAATGCCGACCTCAAGGGCATCGTGACGCAGCGGCGCTTCATCCCCGTCATCAACGAGGCCCTCGAAGGCCTCGAGCCGCTCAAAGCCCTGCTCATCAGCGAGGATGGAGCGAGCGCCGAGCCGAACCAAGAAGCAAGCGAGTACGAGGCAGCGCTCGAGCACTCGTCCGAAGAGCGCGATTTCGAACCGCGCTCGGGCAAGGACCTCTACATCATCTACACCGGTGGCACGACCGGCATGCCGAAGGGCGTGATGTGGCAGCACGAGGACCTGTTCTTCTCCGCGCTGCAGGGTGGTTCGCCGGGCGGTGATCCGGTCGAGTCGCCCGAGCAACTGATCGAGCAAGCCAAGGACGGCTGGTACACGGTTACCATGCTCCCGTGCGCTCCGTTCATCCATGGCGCGGCTCAGTTCACTCAGTTCATCTGCAATCTGACCGGTGGAAAGCTGGTCCTTCAAGATGGGCCGAGCTTCGATGCCAAGCGCATCCTCTCGCTCGTCGCCGAAGAGGACGTCTCGACCATTTCGCTGGTCGGTGACGCGATGGCGATTCCGCTCATCGACGAGCTCAAGGCGGGCGACTACGACATGTCGAATCTAGCCGTCATCGCATCAGCGGGTGCGATCCTCTCGGCTAGTGTTCAGGCCGAGATCGAAGAACTTCTCCCCGACGTAATGATCGTCAACAGCTTTGGGACTAGCGAATCGGGGGATCTCGGTCGCGCCGCCGGCGACGAGGACAGCCACGAGGGACGACCTTCGTTCTACATGGGCGAAGAGGTCACCGTGCTCGACGAGGAAGGCAACGAGATCGAGCCTGGCTCCGGGAAGATGGGACTCGTCGCGCGATCAGGGCGCCTTCCGCTCGGCTACTACAAAGACGCCGTGAAGACGGCGGAACGCTTCAAGGAGTTCAATGGCAAGCGCTGGGTGGTGCCAGGTGACTTCGCCACCGTCGAAGCCGACGGCCGCATCACCTTCCTCGGTCGAGGGAGCAAGTGCATCAACACCGGCGGCGAAAAGGTCTTCCCGGAAGAAGTGGAAGAAGCGCTAAAAGCGCACCCGGCCATCGTCGATGCATTGGTAGTTGCCGTGCCGGATACCCGCTTCGGCTCCAAGGTCGCGGCGGTGTTCAACACCAGGGGCAATCAGGCAGTCACGCTCGAAGACGTGCAAGCTCACTGCCGCAACCACATCGCGGGATACAAGGTCCCGCGACAGATCACGATCACCGAGTCGGTGTCGCGGTTCCCAAGTGGGAAGCCAGACTACAAGTGGGCGGAAGAGATCGCCCGGGAGCAGGCGAGCGCGACCGCTTGAGCGCCGCGAGAGGATTTCATGGCTGACGCAGAAGAAAAAGAAGAAGAGCTTTTTCCCGGCTATCCGCGCGGTTGGTTCGTCATCGGCATATCGAGCGAGCTCTCGCCCGGAGACGTGAAGCCCATCAAGTACTTCGGAAGAGAGATGGTTCTCTACCGGAGCGAATCGGGGAATGCGATCGTGCACGATGCGTTCTGCCCGCATCTCGGTGCCCACCTGGGGTACGGAGGCAAGGTGGTCGGCGAGTCCATCGCCTGCCCGTTCCATGCGTGGCGCTTCGACGAAACCGGCAAGTGTGTCGAGGTGCCCTATGCAAAGCGGATTCCGCCGCGCGCGTGCGTGAAGAACAATCCGGTGCAGGAGCACAATGGCCTGATCTTCCTGTGGAACGCCCACGTCGACGGGGAAGAGCCCACCTGGGAGATTCCGGACATTCCGGAGTACGGCAGCGACGCCTGGACCGACTGGGGCTCCGCCCTCCTCGAGATCAAGACGCACCCGAAAGAGATTGTCGAGAACCTGGCCGACAAAGGCCACTTCGGTCCGGTTCACGGCACTTGGGCGAACGAGTTTGGCAACGAGTTCAAGGGCCACATCGGGATTCAGCGTGTGAAGGGCGTTGCGTACCCTCGCGGCGGCGGCGAAGATCACTTCGAGTTGCAGTCCACTTATTACGGACCTGGGTATATGCTCACCGAGATGGAGAGCGTGCTGCCCAACATCATGCTGCTTTGCCACACGCCGGTGGACAAAGAGAACGTGCACGTTCGTATCGGGGCGATCATCGACACGAGCAACGTGAAGAAGGGCAAGGACGCGTTCCTCGAGGGGTACCGCGAGAACATCATCGTCGGTTTCAAGGAGGACATCGCGATCTGGGAAAACAAGAAGTACCGGACGCGACCGATTCTCTGTGATGGTGATGGAGATGTTGGCAGCCTTCGCCGCTGGTATCAGAAGTTCTACATGCCCCAAGCAGAGGTTGGGTACTGAGCGTGGATGATCGAGCCAAGCGCATTGTGGAGACTGCGGTGGCACTCGCGGAACGCGACGGCTACCAGGCGGTGAGGCTGCGCGATGTCGCGGCGACCGCACAGGTTGCGCTAGGCACGGTCTACAAGCGCTTCGCGAGCAAAGAAGAGATCCTCATTGCCGCCCTCGAACAAGAGAGTGAAAAGCTCGTCGCTAAGATCGGGAAGAAGCCCGTGCCCGGAGCCGACCCCATCGACCGCGTGCGCTTCGTGTTCAACGCACTCACGAAGGGACTTCTGCGACGCCCGAACCTCGCGAAGGCACTCGTCCGCTCTCTTGCCTCAGGCGATCCGAACATCACGGAGCGGGTCGCGAGCTTCCACGCCCTCATCACGGCTTTGGTCATGGCCGCGATTCGCGGCGAGGCCGCCGGCGACTTTGCCGAGTGGGGCGGCGACGCCGATGAACGCGAGCGAACCATGGCCTCGATTCTGCAAAACGTCTGGTTTGCATCGTTCGTGGGTTGGGCCGGCGGGCTGCACGACGCGGCACAGGTCCTTGCCGACACCGACAAGGCGACCGTGCTGCTTTTCGCAGCGTAGGCGGACCCATCACGAAGCCACAACATCGCTGGGTGCTTCCTTGCCCCAAGGGTTGCGAGGAGGTTCTGGCGGAAGAACTTCGTACGCTCGACGTGGAGGTGAGCCAAGTCCGGCCGACTGCAGTGCATGCGGTGGGAGGGCTGCGGGAAGGGTACCGCCTCGTTCTCGGGTCGCGAGTCGCTTCTCGGGTCTTGCTACCACTCGTTGAGCTCGACGCAGAGAGCGACGATGCGCTCTACGACGCGCTTCGGGCGTTCCCGTGGTGGGAGCACTTCAGCCCGTCGAGCACATTTGCGATCGGCAGCTCGAAGTCACCGAAGAGCTCGCTCCCCGCGCACTATTGGGTGCAGCGGGCCAAGGACGCGATCGTCGACTCTTTTCGCGACCATGAGGGCAGGCGCCCCAGCGTCGACAAGCAGGACCCGGCGATTCGCTTTCACTTACATCTCGGCGAGTCTCGGCACGAGCTCAGCCTGGACTTTTCCGGCGAAGGCTTGCACCGTCGCGGCTATCGAAGAGCCGGCGGCAAAGCGCCTCTGAAGGAGAACCTAGCTGCCGCCATTCTTTATCTCGCCCGCTGGCCGGAGGCCGCGAGGCAGGGAACCCCGCTGATGGATCCGACCTGCGGTTCGGGCACTTTCCTCGCAGAGGCAGCATTGATGGCCACCGATTGCGCGCCGGGCCTCCTGCGAGAACGCTTTGGCTTCGAGTCCTGGCTGCATCACGACGTCGATTCTTTCGATCGCGAGCGCGCTGACGCGCTGGCCGCGCGAAAGGCTAGCTGTCCGGCTCCGATTTTCGGAATGGACGCTTCGGCCGAAGCGCTGGCCGGTGCGCGCGAGAACCTCCGATTGGCGGGCGTCGAGCAGCACGTATCTTTGTCCGTTCAGGAGCTAGACGCGGCCGAGCCACCGGCTAAGGGCGGGATCTTGGTGTGCAATCCTCCGTACGGCCATCGACTTGGTGACGAGGGCACGCTCTTTCTCTTCTACCAGTCGCTCGGCGACGTGTTGAAGCGCGGGTTCGACGGCTGGACGGCCTACGTCTTCGCCGCACATGGGAGTAACCTCAAGCACCTCGGGCTTCGACCGGCGCGTCGACATGTGCTCTTCAACGGCGCCATCGAGTGCCGCTTGCTCGAGATTCCGGTGCGCGGCGTCACTGGCAGCGATCGCGAAAGGGCGCCGGCGTGGCGTAAGCCGAGCGCCAAGGCTCAGATGTTCGCCAATCGTGTCAAGAAGAACAACAAGAAGTGGAGCCGCTGGGCCAAGCGGAGCGCGATCGATTGCTACCGGGTCTACGACGCGGATATCCCCGAGTACAACGTCGCAGTCGATCGCTATCCATCGAAGGCCATCGTCCACGTCTTCCAGAAGGAGCGCGACGCACAGGACGAGCAGGCGCAGCAGCGGGTCCAAGACGTTCTGCTCACTCTGCCCGACGCCCTGGGCATCGACGCGACGGATCTGGTCGTCAAGGTTCGCCGCAAACACGACCAGGGCGATCAGTACGCACGCATCACCCAACAGGAATCCGAGATCGTGGTGGGGGAGGGCGAGCTCCGCTTCATCGTCAACCTCGAAGACCGAATCGACACGGGGCTCTTCCTCGACCACCGCGCGGTGCGCGCGTATGCGGCGGAGCGCTGCGCGGGCAAGCGGATGCTCAACCTCTTTGCGTATACGTGTTCGGTGAGTGTCGGCGCGGCCGTCGGCGGAGCGCGGACCACCAGTGTAGATCTCTCGAATACCTACCTCGACTGGGGCAAGCGCAACTTCGAAGTGAACGGCATCGACCCATCGAAGCACCGCTTCATTCGGGACGACGCGACCCGCTGGATGGCCCGCAGCCGTGATCGCTTCGACTGGATCTTCGTGAATCCGCCGACCTTCTCACGCTCGAAGATGAGCAAGGGCGCGTTCAACATTCACAAGGATCACAAGGCATTGATCGAGAACGCGATGCGGACACTCGACAGGGAGGGCGAGCTCCTGTTCACGACCCACGCCCGGGCCTTCGAACTGGACCCCGCGATCAAATCCCGCTTCAAGGTCCAAGACACCACGCGCCAGTTCGTCCCCCCCGACTTCACGCGCTACCCCTTCCAAGCCTTCACAATCGCCCACTAGGGGACACGCAGCCCCCTCCGATCCCGAATCATTTCAGCGGCTTACAAACCCAAGTGCGCACTTTGTCGCTCAGCGGCCCTTGAACTCCGGGCGCCGCTTCTCCGCGAACGCCCTTGGGCCTTCTTTCGCGTCTTCGCTCATGAACACCCGCATGCCGATTTTGGCTTCGATGGGCAACGCTTCCGGCTCCGGTAGACATTCCGTCTCACGCAGTGCGCGAAGCACGGCCTGAACGGCGACGGGGCCGTTGCGGGCGATTCGGTCGGCGAGCTCTCGTGCCTTCTCGAGCGCTCCGCCATCCTCGGTCAGGTACCGGACGAGTCCGTATCGATGAGCCTCTTCAGCGCTGAGCGTACTGCCCGTGAGCAGCATGTCGGCCGCAACCGCATAGGGGATCTGCCTGCGTAGACGAACCGTCGATGCTCCGAGCGGAAACAAGCCGAGCTTCACCTCCGAGACGCCGAACACCGCACTCTTCGCCGCGACGCGGATGTCTGTCGCCTGCAGAAGTTCGGTGCCACCAGCGATCGCAAAGCCCTCGACTGCCGCGATCAAAGGCTTCTTCAGATTGTAGCCCTTCAAGAGCGGTTTGATGAACGCGGGATCGTGCTCCGACTCCTCATACTGCTGATCGACAGGCTTGCTGTTCATGGCCTTCAAATCAGCACCCGCACAGAAATTGCCGCCGGCGCCAGTGAGTATCGCGCAGCGGATCTCTGGGTTCTCGTTGATCTCGTCCCATGCCGCCGACATGCCATCAAGCATCTCGTGCGAGAGCGCATTGCGCGCTTCGGGTCGGTTCATCGTGAGAACTAGAACGTGACCGTCCTGCTCCACGAGAAGGTCGGTGGATTCACTCATGTCCTAGGCTCCTATTCATCCAGCTTGAAGACGCGGAGCGCATTGTCACGAAGGAACTTCGGCCACACTTGGTCCTTGAAAGGCACGTTTTGCATGTCCGTGAAGATGCGTTCGAGCGACAAGCCCATGGGGAAGTATCCGGCGTACATGATCTTGTCCGCTCCGCGCGTGTTCGCGTAGTCGATAATCGACTTTGGGTAATGCTTCGGCGCGAACGCGCTCGTGCTGTAGTAGAGGTTCGGGTACTTGAGCATCAACTTGACGGCCAAGTCGACCCAAGGCTCCCCGCCATGGCGCATCACGAATTTGAGCTCTGGGAAAAACCAGCAGACTTCGTCGATGTGCTCGACCTTCTGTGGCTCCATCGGAATACGGGGTCCGGGCACGCCCACGCAGAGGCAAATGGGGATGTCCAGGTCAACGCACGTGGCGTAGATAGGATAGTACTTCTTGTCGTTCAGAGGCACCTGCGGACAGAGACCGGAGGGGAAGCCCGTAACCGCCTTCAAGCCGTGCTCCTTGTGGAGCTGTCGGATCTTGCGCACTTCGTCCATGCCGTTGTTGGGGTTCGCGCCGTAAGCGGGGAAGAATCGGTCAGGGTAAGTCTTGCACGCCTCGAGGTTCGTCGAGTTCGGCCCTGAAATTCCAAGCATCGCGCGCTCGATGTGCCATTTGTCCATCTCGCCAATCGCGTACTGGACATAGTCCTTCTGCTCGCCGACCTCCGGGATGTCTTTGAACATGTACTGGGCCGGCATCTTGAAGTGCTTCCGGCTCTCCTCGTCGAGCAGCAGCGGCTTCATGAATTCGTACCAGGCGCTGGGGTCGCCATCCGGTATGTTCATCATCAGGTCGATGGCCTCGAGGCCACTCGGAATCGGCATGAAGTTTGGTCCTTTCAGGCGCCCTGCGCGCGCCCTATGTTGACATGAGCCCGCTGGACTTCACCCAGCGATTAGGCTAGAACATGTTCTACTTTATGGCCCGTGGGCTAGAATCTGTAAAGCGGTGATTCGATGAGCCATCTGACGACAGCAGCAGCAGAGTCCACCCGGCCTGGAGAAACGAAAATGGACGGAGACCAGAGCCCCATTCCGACTCGAGAAGAGTTGATCCAGCGCGCGCGGGACCTCGCGCCTACACTGCGCGAGCGCACCAAGAAAGCGTCGGAGCTTCGCTACCTACCCGAAGAGACCATCGAGGATTTTCATCGACTCGGTTTCTTCAAGGTCGTTCAGCCGCGACGCTACGGCGGCTACGAAATGGATCCGTCCATCATCTTCGACCTGCAACTCGAGCTTGGTCGTGGTTGTGCGTCGAGTGCATGGGTGTACGGCGTCCTCAACGTACATTCGTGGCAGCTCGCGCTCTTTTCCCCGGAAGCGCAGGACGAAGTCTGGGCGAAGAACCCGAAGACGCTGATCTCTTCCTCCTACATGCCGGTCGCCGAGACCGAGTGGGTTGATGGTGGTGTGAAGCTCAGCGGACGTTGGTCGTTCTCGAGCGGCTGCGACCATTGCGATTGGGTCTTCCTCGGAGGTTTCGTTCCGACGGAGGAAGGAAAGCCGCCGGACATGCGCACGTTCCTCGTGCCGCGGTCCGACTACGAGATCATCGACAACTGGCACACGTCAGGCCTTCGCGGGTCGGGCAGCAAGGACGTCGTGGTCGACGGCGCGTTCGTGCCCGATCACCGGATGCACAAGTTCTCCGACGGGTTCCGTCAGCAGAGCCCCGGCAATGAGGTCAACCCCTCGCCGGTCTACAAGTACCCGTTCGGTCAGATTCACGTCCGCTCGGTCTCGACCCCTGCAGTCGGCGCGGCATTCGGCGCTCTCGACGAATATATCGACTTCATGAAGTCCAAGGTCTCTCAGGCGACTGGTGGCAAGGCGAAGGACTCGTACGCCAACAGCCTCGTCGCGGCCGAGGCCACCGCCACGCTCGATCGCGAAGTGCTCACGCTACGGCGCAACTTCAGCGAGATGTTCGGCTACCTCGAAAAGGGCGAAAAGATTCCGCTCGATCGGCGAGTCCACTTCCGGAACGACTCCGCGCGAGCCGTCCGCGTTGCGACCGAGGTCGTCGAACAGTTGTTCATTGCGTGCGGAGCTCGGGCGGCATTCGAAGACCATCCCATCAACCGACACTTTCAGGATGCACACGCGATTCGCTTGCACCATGCGAACGGACCGGACGGACCGGCGGCCAACATGGGCGGCGTGCTCTTCGGCCAGAAGAACACGGACTTCTTCATCTAGGAAGGCATGGATGATGCGGCGCGACGACAGAGGATTGAAGGGCTTGGAGACGAGCTCTATGATGCCCTGCGCGCGCGCCGCACGCTGAGCCCCCTCACGGAACGCTGGCCTGAGATCACCATCGAAGACGCGTATCACGTGTCTCTTCGCATGGTGCATCGCCGCATCGAGGATGATGGCGAGAAGGTCATCGGCAAGAAGATTGGAGTGACGAGTCTCGCGGTTCAGGAGATGCTCGGTGTCTTTCAACCCGACTTCGGATACCTCACCGACAAGATGATGTATCCAAACGGCGGACCCATGCCGATCAGTGAGCACTTGATTCAGCCGCGAGCGGAAGGCGAGATTGCCTTCAAGTTGAAGAAGGACCTCAACGGACCGGGCGTCACGACTGACGACGTCATCGATGCCACCGACTACGTCATGGCCTGTTTCGAGGTGGTAGACAGTCGGGTTCACGACTGGAAAGTGAAGATTCAAGACACCGTGGCCGACAATGCAAGCTGCGGTCTCTTCGTGCTCGGCGACGAGCATGCCGACCCGAAAGCGCTCGACTTCCCGAACGTCGAGATGCGGGTGTACAAGAACGGTGAGTTTCTGAGCGAAGGGCGAGGCTCTGCGGCGCTTGGGTCACCTCTGAAATGCGTGAGCTGGTTGGCGAACACGCTTTCGAAGTTCGGCATTACCCTGAATGCCGGTGACGTGGTGCTGTCGGGGTCGTTGGTGCCTCTCGAGCCCGTGGTGGCGGGAGACGAGATGCGTCTCGAGGTTGATGGCATCGGGACCGCCTCCGTGCGGTTCACGTAGGAGTAGCGAGAGATGACGACGAAAGTGAAGGCCGCGATCATTGGGTCGGGCAACATCGGGACCGATCTGCTCTACAAGGCGCTCCGAAGCGACGTGATCGAGCCGGTTTGGATGGTGGGCATCGACCCCGAGTCGGAAGGTTTGAAGCGCGCGAAGGAGTTCGGCCTCAAGACCACGTATGAAGGCGTGAAGGGGCTCGAGCCTCACATCGAGGCGGACAAGGTACAGATCGCCTGGGATGCGACGAGCGCCTACGTGCATCAGTCCAACAACGACTTGGTCGCGAAGTACGGCGTGAGGATGATCGACCTGACACCCGCCGCGATCGGCCCGTTCTGCGTGCCGCCCGTCAATCTTCGAGAGATGGTTGGCCGCTCCGAGCAGAACGTGAACATGGTGACCTGCGGCGGTCAGGCGACGATTCCGATGGTCGCCTCCGTGAGCCGCGTCCAGCCGGTGGAATACGGCGAGATCATCGCGACGGTGTCTTCGAAGTCCGCAGGGCCAGGGACGCGTAGGAATATCGATGAGTTCACCCGCACTACTGCCAGGGGCGTCGAGGTCGTTGGGGGCGCCAAGCGCGGCAAGGCGATCATCATCATCAACCCTGCGGAGCCGCCGCTCATCATGCGTGACACGATTCACTGCCTGACGGTCGACACGCCGAAGCAAGAGGAGATCATCGAGTCGGCTCGGCAGATGGTCGAAGAGGTTCAGAAATATGTCCCGGGCTATACGCTCAAGAACGGTCCAGTGTTCGATGGCAATCGGGTCTCGTTCTTCATGGAGGTGGAGGGCCTCGGCGACTTCCTGCCAAAGTACGCAGGGAATCTCGACATCATGACAGCGGCGGGTCTTCGGACGGCCGAGCTGATCGCGGAAGAAATCCAGCGCGCGGAGGCCGCATGAATCTCGAAGGTAAGAAGGTCACGCTTCACGACATGAGCCTGCGGGATGGGATGCACCCGCAGCGCCATCAGCTCACTGCCGCCCAGATGGTGGAGGTCGCGACTGCACTCGATGCTGCTGGCGTCCCACTCATCGAGGTGACGCACGGCGATGGCCTTGGCGGTGCCTCCGTCAACTATGGCTTCCCTGCGGCGAGCGACGAGGAGTACCTCCGTGCCGTCGTACCCAAGATGAACAACGCCAAAATTTCGGCGCTCTTGATTCCGGGCATCGGCACGGTGGACCACCTGCGGATGGCCCACGATTGCGGCGTGCACACGATTCGAGTCGCCACGCATTGCACCGAGGCCGACGTCTCCGAACAGCACATCGTTCTCGGAGCGAAGATGGAGATGGATACCGTCGGGTTCCTGATGATGGCTCACATGATCTCGCCCGACGCGCTCCTCGAGCAGGCGCAACTGATGCAGGGATATGGAGCCAACTGTCTCTACATCACCGATTCAGCTGGGTACATGCTGCCGGACGACGTCACGTCGCGGGTGGGGCGCTTGCGGGAGAAGCTCGACCCAGACGTCGAAGTTGGGTTTCACGGGCATCACAATCTGCACATGGGAATCGCCAACTCGCTCGCTGCGATCGAGGCGGGCGCGGACCGGGTCGATGGGTCGGTAGCAGGAATGGGCGCCGGCGCGGGCAACACCCCGCTCGAGGCGTTCGTTGCGGTTCTGCATCGAATGGGGGTCGAGACCGGCATCGACATGTGGAAGCTCATGGACGTCGCCGAGGACATCGTTTACCCGATGATGACACACAAGGTTCGAGCGGATCGGGACTCACTCACGCTTGGGTACGCTGGGGTGTATTCGTCCTTCCTTCTTCACGCGAAGCGCGCGGCCGACAAGTACGGACTCAAGTCCACCGACATTCTCGTCGAGCTCGGTCGACTCAAGACCGTCGGCGGTCAGGAGGACATGATCGAGGACGTCGCGCTCGACATGAAGAAGGCCGGAGCCGCGGAGTAGGCGAGTGGGCGAGTTGAATGCATTTCGCGAGGAAGCGCGCGCTTGGGTCCGCGAGAACGCCCCGAAGTCCCTTTGGGGAACGAGCGGCAGTGGCCCGTTCGAGGGCTACTGGGGTGGTTCGAAGTGCGAGGAAACCAACCCGGACCTCTTGCGCTGGCGGGACGTCGGTATCGACAAGCAGTGGACCGCCCCGAGCTGGCCGCTCGAGTACGGTGGCGGCGGACTGACACGCGAACAAGAAGACATCATTCACATCGAGATGAAGGCCATCGGGGTACCGCGGCCTGTGGCAGGGCAGGGGCTCGCGATGTTCGGGCCTGTCTTGCTGCGTTACGGGAATGATGAACAGCGGGCGCGCCACCTGCCGGCCATCGTTCGCGGCGAAGTCCGATGGTGTCAGGGGTATTCCGAGCCGAACGCGGGTTCCGACCTAGCGAACCTTCAGCTGAAGGCGGAGCGTGACGGCGAAGAGTACGTCCTCAACGGACAGAAGGTTTGGACCTCTCACGCGAACCTGAGCGATTGGATTTATTGCCTCACGCGGACCGATGCCAGTGCGCCCAAAAAGCAGATCGGCATTTCGGTCATCATGGCGGATCTCGGCACACCGGGGATCACGGTGCGCCGTATCGATCTCATCAGCGGGTACTCTCCGTTCTGCGAGACGTTCTTCGACAACGTGCGGGTGCCGGCTACGAATCTCATCGGCAAAGAGAACGAGGGATGGACGATCGCCAAGGCGATTCTCGGCCACGAGCGTTCGTCGATCGGGCGTTCGATCGCGAATCAACCGGGGTCTGCGCAGCGAGATGTCGTCGAGCGGGCGCGCAAGCACCTCGGCGTTGGTGAGGGGCCCTTGCCGGACCCCTTGCTCCGTGACGAGATCGCGCAGCTCGGAATGCTCGAAGAAGCGTTCCACCTGACCTTGGCGAGGATTCAACAGAGTGCGGCAACCGGGACCCCCGGACCCGAAGGTTCCATAACCAAGATCGTCGGCAGCGAGCTGAAGCAGAAGCGCTTCGAGCTCGGCATGAAGGTGGCCGGTATTCAGGGGCTCGGATGGGAAGGCCCCGGCTTCGATGAAGACGATCTTCAGTACACGCGGGACTGGCTTCGCTCCCGTGCCAGCACGATTGAGGGCGGTTCTTCCGAGATTCAGAAGAACATCGTTTCGAAGCGCGTGCTTGGCTTGCCGGAGGCGAAAAAATGAGCGGGCACCGAGCACCTGTGCTTCTCCTCAACGACGAGCAGCTGATGCTCGCCAAGACAGCGCATGAGTTCGTTCGCGAAAGAGCGCCGGCCGCGCGTATTCGAACCTTCCGCGACTCCAACGACCCGACGGGTTTTTCTCGGCAGCTGTGGAGCGAGATGGCCGAGCTCGGCTGGTTGGGGCTTCAGATCCCGGAGGACTACGACGGCCTCGGCCTCGGGTTCTTCGACCTCTGTGTGGTCCTCGAGCAAAGCGGGCGGGAACTCATGCCCGAGCCTTTCATCTCGACCCTCCTCCTCGGAACTCAGGCGCTGATCCTCGGCGGCACGGACGCCCAGAGAAGCGAGTGGCTTACCGGAGTAGCCACGGGCGAAAAGATCCTGGCGCTTGGCTACGAGGAAGCCGGTGCAGCCCATTCTGCTGTCGAACCGAGCACCGTTGCTCGACCTCAGGGGGATGCGTTCGACCTGGATGGAGAGAAAATCCAGGTGCTCGACGCTCACGTGGCCGATGCGATCATCGTGTCTGCGGCGACATCGGGCCCGGCAGCCGAAACGATCCGTTCGTCGCTCTTTCTGGTGAACCCGAAACAGCCGGGCGTGACCATCACCCGCCAGCATCGAATCGATGGGTTGAACGCTGCAATCGTGCGACTCGAAGGAGTGCGCGTCGAACGAACCGCGATCGTCGGAGAGCTAGACGGCGGGGGCGGGCTTCTCGAACGGGTGCTTCAACGAGCAGCGGTGGGCTCCGCGGCCCAGATGCTCGGTGCGTCCGAGCAGGCGTTCGAAGACACCATCGCCTACATCAAAGAGCGGGAGCAGTTCGGGGTCCCCATCGGATCCTTTCAGGCCTTACAGCACCGGGCGGTCTCGGTCTTCACGGAGATCGCGCTGACGCGCTCGGTCGTGCTCGCCGCGGCCAGGGCGATCGACGATTCTCCGGATGAGGTTCCGCGCTTGGCTGCGTTGGCGAACGCGATGGCGTCCGAGACGTGTCTCCACGCCGCTAAGGAGGGCATCCAGATGCACGGCGGCATCGGAGTCACCGACGAGCACGACATGGGTTTCTATATGAAGCGGGCGCACGCGGCCTACATGACGTTTGGGAAGCCTTCGCGACACCGGCAGCGCTGGGCGGAGCTACACGGTTACTAGACCAACACGGAAGAGCGAGAAGTACGATGAAAAGGTTTGAAGGAAAGAACGTTGTGATTACCGGCGCCGCAGCTGGCATCGGGCAGGCCACCGCCGAGCGCATCGCCGAAGAGGGCGGTAACGTCGCGCTCATCGACATCAATGCGGAAGGACTCGGCGCTACCAAGCAGGCGTGTGAAGGCCGCGGCGCGAAGGTGTGGACGTACGAGTGCAATGTCACCGATGGACATGGTGTGAAGAAGGTCATCGATCAGGCTGCGGAGGACATGGGCGGGTTCGATACGCTCATCCACTGCGCCGGTATTCTCCGCACGTATCACACACATGAGATGACGTTCGAGCAGTGGCATCAGATCATCGACATCAACCTCAACGGGACCTTCTACGTCAATCAGGCCGCGCTCCCGCACCTCTTGAAGAATCGCTTTAGCTCGCTGGTGAACTGCTCCAGCACTTCTGCGCTTGGAAGTCATCCATGGATGGCCGCCTACGCAGCGTCCAAGGGCGGCATCTTGTCGATGACCCGTGCGCTCTACCAAGAGTATGTGAAGCAGGGCTTGCGAGCCAATTGCGTGGTCCCTGGCGGCATCGCAACTTCGCTTCATGGCGACTTCAAAGCGCCCGAGGGTGCCGACATGGAACTTCTGAAAGGGGCCATGCCCTTCGTGGGTTTCGCGAAGCCCCGCCATGCGGCGTCCGTCATCGCGTTCCTCGCTTCCGACGACGCCCGCTACATCAACGGCACCGAAATCCGAGCCGACGGCGGCGCCCTCTCATAGGGGACACGCAGCCCCTCTAGAACGATCGCAATTACAGCCACTTAGCGACCGAAACGCGCACTTTGCGCTTCAGTTCTTGTGCTTGGCGAGTTCTTGGACGCGCGCCAGGACGTTCGAATCGACCTTGTGCAGCGCACCGGCGTCGTGTGGTGGCTTTGGGTCGTACTCGATCATGAGCTGAAGCGCCTTTGCGGTGGTCGTGTCGGTGAGGAGCTCGGCCAGATGAAGCGCCATGTCGATGCCACTCGACACGCCGGCCGCGGTGATCACCTTGCCTTCTTGGACCACGCGATCATTCGAGGGGGTCGCCCCATACTTGGCGAGCAAGGGCCTGGCCGAGAAATGCGTCGTGGCGCTGAGCCCGTCCAATAGGCCGGCCGCCGCGAGTAGAAGAGAACCGGTGCAGACGGAAGTCGTGTACCGGCTCGTCTCGTGCGCAGTTCGGATCCAGTCGAGGATCGTCGCGTCGTGGACCAGTGCGCGTGTACCGATCCCGCCCGGCACCAGCAAGATGTCGGGCTCTTCGAGCTCGTCGAAGGTCGCGTCCACGCTGAGGCCGAGGAATCCGTTGTCGGTCCTGACCTCACCGACGCGATGACCTACGAATCGAACCACTGAACCGGGAAGCCGCTGCAAGACCTCGTAGGGCCCGATGGCATCGAGCGCCGTCACCCCTTCGAACAAAGCAATCGCGATTCTCATGAGGGGGACATGCTCCGCCTCCAAAAGCTCAATGTCAACAGGCACTTGCAAGCCATAGTGCGCATTTTTCGCAACTCCTCCCCTGAGCGGTCGAGAAGGCACGCATGCCAAGAAAAGCCAGATGCCTCGTCGTTCTTCCGCAACATCCCCACCACATCATCCTTCGAGGGAACAACCGGCGCCGTATCTTCTCCTACGGGACGGAGTACCGCTTCTTTCTCTCGCGACTCCGGAGAGCGAGCTGGCAGCATGGGGTCTCGGTGCACGCAGCGATGCAGATGAGCAATCACGTGCATCTCATCGTCACGCCCTCCGGTCACGCGAGTCTGGCCTCCTTCGTTCGGGCCACGGCACAGCCGTACGCTCAGTTTCGAAATGCGCGGCGCGGGGGTAGCGGCAAGCTCTTCGAGGAGCGCTACAAGTGCATCCCGATCGCCAACGAAGAGCAGATGGCCGTGACGATGGTGTACGTCGAACTGAACCCCGTGCGGGCCGGGCTGTGTGAGGCCGCGCACGAGTACCGATGGTCGAGCTACAGTCTCCATGCCGGCTTCGGCGCGGCGGACCCACTCCTCACCAAGCTCTGGACGCCGTCGTCCTGGTTCCTCTCGCTTGCCGGAGACCCAGCCGAGCGGTGTGCCGCCTACAGAGATCTATTCGAGTGCTACCGCGCCCGCGACGAGTGGAAAGAGGTCGGCACCGATCCCGCGCATCAAGCCAACTCCCGCCGGTTCGAGCGACCGGATGGAGTGCGTGCCATATGAAAGTGCGCGTTTAGGCCGGTAAGTGCCTGGAAAAGCGCGGGTTTTCGGTGGGCTGCGTGTCCCCTAGTCTAGGTGGCCGCGGACGAAGGGGAGGTAGGTGGGGTGCCAGAAGCGTTCTCGGACGAAGGCTTCGACGTCGGCTGGGATGTTCTCGCGGCGGGCGACGCCGTCTTCGATGGCCTGTTGAACGACTCGCGTCGCAACCCGGATGGAAGTCTCTTGCAGGTCGTCCACCGGCGGATAGATGAGACCGCCGTCGACGTATTTCTCGATGCTGTAGTCGGCGAGCGCTTGTGACGCTTCGAGGACCATGTTGTCGGTGATCTTCTTTGCGTCGCTGAGGATCGCGCCGAACCCGAGCCCTGGGAAGATGAACGCATTGTTGCCCTGGCCGATCGGGTGCGTAACGCCACCCATCTTGACCGGTTCGAATGGGCTGCCGGTTGCGACGATCGCTTGGCCACCCGTCCACCGGAAGATGTCTTCCGGAATCGCTTCCGCCGAACTCGTCGGGTTCGAAAGCGGGAAGATGATGGGCCACTTGTGGTTCTCCGCCATTTGCCGGACCGTCGGCTCGTCGAAGGCGCCCGGTCGACCTGACAAGCCGAGCAGAACGGTCGCCTTCGCGTTCTTGATCGTCTCGACGAGATCGGGCGCCTCGCCTGCGAATTCCCATCCGCGGATCGACTCGCGGCTGTGCGCGAACCCTTTCTTGTATTCCTCCATCTCGCGGTCCGTCAGGAGGAGCCCGCGGGAATCGAGCACGAACACCCGCGCTTGGGCGTCTTCACGGCTGAGGCCGGCGCGAACGAGGCCCTCGCGAACCGCCCACGCGACGCCGATTCCTCCCGCGCCTGCGCCGTGGATTACGAAGATTTCGTCGGTGAGGCTCTCTTTTCGGAGGTGGCAGGCCGCGAGAATGCCCGCGAGCGCGACGGCGCCCGTGCCCTGGATGTCGTCATTGAACGAAGGTCCACGATCCCGATATCGCTCGAGCACCGAGAATGCAGCGGTCTTCGAGAGGTCTTCCCACTGAATCACAGCATCGGGCCAGCGTGACCAAACCGCGTCGACGAACCGGTCGAGGAACTTGTAGTAGTCCTCTCCACGAAGACGCTTTTGCCGCACGCCGAGATAGTTGTGGTCGTTGATCAGGTCCATCCGGTCGGTGCCAACGTCGAGTGCGACGGGCATCGTATGGAAGGGGCTCACACCGCCCGCGACCGTATAGAGCGCCATCTTGCCGATCGGAATCGCGAGACCGCCGTATCCCTGGTCGCCGATTCCGAGAATCGCCGAGGAGTCGGTCGCGACGATCATGCGCACGTCCTCCATTGGAAAACACTCGAGAGTCTGGTCGGCTCGATCGATGTTGAGAGGCGAAAACGAAAGGCCGCGCGGGTTCTGATAGAGCGCGCTGAACTGCTGTACGGCCGCGCCAACGGTTGGCGTGTAAACGATCGGAAGCATCTCTTCGAGATGCTGTTCGAGCAGCGCGTAGAACAGGATCTCTTGGCGCTCCTGGACAGCGCGGAGGTACTGATACTTGTCGATGTCGGTCGGGGACTGAACGAAACCCTCGTAAACTCGACCGATCTGCTGTTCCAACGTGTTGTACTGCGGTGGAAGCAAACCTCCGAGACGAAGGGCGACGCGCTCTTCGTAGCTGAAGGCGGTCCCCTTGTTCGACAGCACTAAACGCAGAAGCGCGATGCCGTCGAGGTAGACCTCCATGTACTTTCTGCCGTGCTCGTCTTCCTTCAGGTCGAAGAGTCTGCTGACGCGTTTGCGGGGCATCGCGTTCCTTTCCTTATGCGCCTTCGATGGCGGCCATCACGGCGTGCGCCATCTGGGTCGTGCTGAGAGAGTTCTGTCCCCCGCCTAAGTCTGCGGTCCGAAGCCCGCCGTCGAGCACCTTCTGCACCGCGTCCTCGATGATCTTGGCATCCTCGTCGAGGTTCAGGCTGTGTCGCAGGAGCATCGCCGCGCTGAGGATCGTGCCGAGAGGATTCGCGATACCCCTGCCTGCGATGTCCGGAGCTGATCCGTGGATGGGCTCGTACACGCCCAAGGTTCCTTCGCCAAGCGAGGCGCTCGGGAGAAGCCCGAGTGAACCGGTCAGAACGGCACCCTCGTCCGAAAGAATATCGCCGAACATGTTACCGCTCACGATAACGTCGAACGACGAAGGGTCGGTAACCAAGCGCATCGCCGCCGAATCAACGAGCTGATGATCGAGCTGAATATCGGGGTTCTCGTTGCCGACCTCGGTCGCGACCTCCCGCCACACCTGCATGGACTGAAGGACGTTCGCTTTGTCGATCGATGTCAATCGCTTGCTGCGCTTGCGAGCGACCTCGAAGGCAAGCTCGAGGATACGGCGGATCTCGTTCTCGTCGTACACCATCGTGTCGAAGCCGGTCCGAAGACCATTCCGAGTCTCTTTGCCCTTCGGCTGTCCGAAATAGATCCCTCCGGTGAGCTCACGAATGAAGACCAGGTCGACACCTCGAAGCCTTTCGGCGCGAAGAGGCGAGGCGCCCTCGAGGCCACGGAAGAGCTTCACGGGGCGCACGTTTGCGAACAGCTTCAGCGCCTTGCGCATGCCGAGTAAGCCCTGCTCAGGCCGGACCTCGGCCGTTGGGTCGTCCCACTTGGGGCCGCCTACCGCGCCAAGCAGCACAGCGTCGGCACTCCGGCAGCCGACGATGGTGTCATCCGGCAGAGGCACGCCGGTCTCGTCGATCGCGATGCCGCCGATGAGGTGGGTCGAGAACGAGAAGCTGTGACCGGACTTTTGAGCGATCGTCTCGAGCACTTGCCGCGTCGCATCGACAATCTCTGGGCCAATGCCGTCACCGGGCAGGAGTGTGATCTTTGCTTTCATCTGACCTTGGCCTCTAGTTCCTTGTTGGTTGTCCGGCTCTGAAGCGTGAGCCCGTATTCGATGCTGTCGATGAGCGCCTGAAGTGACGCCTCGATGATGTTGCTCGATGCTCCGACGGTGCTCCACGAGTCATTCGGCGACTGGCTGTCGATCAGAACGCGCGTCGTGGCACCGGTTCCGCTTCGGCCATCGAGGATGCGCACCTTGTAGTCGCTTAGCTGAAACTCGGCCACCGCCGGGAAGAATGGCTGAAGCGCTTTTCGAAGCGCGGAGTCGAGCGCGCTGACCGGGCCGTTGCCTTCACCGGCCGTGTGGACGACCTCGTCACCGATGCGCACCTTGACGGTAGCCTCCGCGAACATTCGATCACCGTTGCGCCGACCCACCCCTGCCTGGAAGTGAAGCACTTCGAAGGGCGGCGCGTAGTCAGGCTGCTGCCGCGCCATCAGCAATGCGACGGATGCCTCGGCGGCCTCGTATGCGAAGCCCTTGGCTTCGAGTGATTTGATCTTCTCGAGCACTTCGCCGCCGTGCGTCGAGCTGACCTCGAGCCCTAGCTCCTCGGCCTTACTCATCACGTTGCTCCGGCCAGATAGCTCGCTCACGACGACCCTGGACTGGTTGCCGACTAGGGCAGGTTCTACGTGCTCGTAGGATGCCGGGTGCCGCCGGATCGCGGACACGTGCACGCCACCCTTGTGCGCAAATGCGCTCCGACCGACGTATGCAGCGTGATCGTTCGGGCTCAGGTTCGCGATTTCCGCCACGAAATGCGAGAGGTCGTAGAGCTGCGCGAGTCCGCCCTCCGGTACGCATTGCAGCCCGAGCTTGAGCTCGACGTCCGGCAGGATCGAGCAGAGGTTGGCATTGCCGCAGCGTTCGCCATAGCCGTTGATCGTCCCCTGCACGTGTCGCGCACCTGCTCGAACCGCTGCAACGGAGTTGGCCACGCCACATTCGCCGTCGTTGTGCGCGTGGATTCCGATGCGGGCGTTGGGAAGAGCGGCGCGAAGCGTGCGGATGATCTCGTCGACCTCCCAGGGCATCGAGCCGCCGTTGGTATCGCACAGGACGAGCGTTTCGGCGCCCGCTTGCTCCGCCGCCCTCAGCGTCTCGAGGGCATACTCCGAGTCGGACTTGTACCCGTCGAAGAAGTGCTCGGCGTCGTAGATCACACGCCGCCCGTTCTGCGATAGAAACGCGACGCTCTCCTCCACCATCCGGAGGTTCTCTTCGAGCGTCGTACGCAAGACCTCCGTGACGTGCATGTTCCAGGTCTTGCCGAAAATCGTGCAGACGGGGGTCCCCGCATCGATCAACGTCTTGAGTTGAGGGTCGTCCTCGGCGCGAAGCTGGGCCCTGCGCGTGGAGCCAAATGCGGTGATGGCTACGTTCTTCCACTCGACATCCTTGGCTCGCTCGAAGAACTCGACATCCTTCGGGTTCGAACCAGGCCACCCGCCCTCGATGAAGTCCACACCGAGGGTATCCAAGTGCTCGGCGATGCGGAGCTTGTCGTCGCAGGACAAACTCATCCCTTCCATCTGCGTGCCATCCCGCAGAGTGGTGTCGTAGACCTCTACGACGGGGCCGGAGCCGTTATGCCCTTCGTTGCTCATACTTGCTGATCTGATCGTCGAAGGAGAGAAGGTAGCCGAGCTGATCGATCCCATTGAGGAGGCAGTGCTTGGAGAACTCGTCGATCGGGAAGGTCGCCTCGAGCGATTCGAGACCAGTGACTGACTGCGTCGGCAGGTCGATCGTGACCTTGGTCGAGCGGTCGAGCTGGGCCGCCTCCATGAGTGTACGGAACACCTCGGGGCTCACCTCCACCGGGAGCAGGCCGTTCTTGAGCGAGTTGCTCTTGAAGATGTCCGCGAAGCCTGTCGAGATGATCGCTCGAAAGCCCCAGCCGACCAGCGCCCAGGGCGCGTGCTCCCGTGATGAACCGCTGCCGAAGTTGTTGCCTGCGATGAGGATCTGCGCGCCCTGCGACTCGGGCTCGTTGAGCACGAACTCCGGGTTGGGGGAGCCGTCCTTCAGGTATCGCCAGTCACAGAAAAGACTCTCCCCGAGACCATGCTTGTCGGTCACTTTCAGAAAGCGAGCCGGGATGATCTGGTCTGTGTCCACGTTCTCCTCGGGGAGGGGGACCATGTGCGACGTGAGTGTGGTGAACTGCGCCATCGTTCTGCCTTTCAAGAAAGGAGCAAGCTCCGGGGGTCGGTGACTTCGCCGGCGATCGCGGCCGCTGCTGCAGTGAGCGGAGACGCGAGGAAGGTCCGTCCGCCTTTGCCCTGCCGCCCTTCGAAGTTGCGGTTCGAGGTGCTCACGGCGTACTGGCCGGGTTCGAGGTTGTCGCCGTTCATAGCGATGCACATGGAGCAGCCAGGCTCACGCCACTCGGCGCCAGCATCCTTGAAGATTTGATCGAGCCCTTCGGCTTCCGCCTGCTTCTTGATGTCGTGCGAGCCCGGAACGACGAGGGTCCGCACGCCGTCCGCGACCTTGCGGCCGCTGAACACACCAGCGGCCAAGCGTAGGTCACTGATGCGCGAGTTGGTGCACGAGCCGATGAAGACGACGTCGACCTTTTGCCCGAGCAAGGGCTGTCCGGGCGTGAGGCCCATGTAATCCATTGCCTTTTCGAACGCCGCCTTTTGAGAGGAGTCGTCAAAGGAGTCGGCAGTCGGCGTCTCCTGACTGATGAGCATTCCCATGCCCGGGTTCGTGCCGTACGTGATCATGGGCTCGAGCTTGTTGGCATCGATTACGACGGTCTTGTCGTAGGCCGCGCCTTCATCGGTGCGGAGCTGCTTCCAGCGCTCGACCGCGGCATCCCACTCGGCACCCTTTGGCGCAAAGTCGCGACCCTCGAGGTACGCGAACGTCGCCTCGTCGGGAGCGATCATGCCGGCGCGGGCACCGGCCTCGATGCTCATGTTGCAAACCGTCATGCGGCCGTCCATGTCGAGGTCCTCGATGGCCGAGCCGGTGTACTCGATGACGTAGCCGGTCGCCCCTCCTGTGCCGATTTGGGCGCAAAGCGCGAGGATGATGTCCTTCGCCGTCACACCCGGCATCAGCTGGCCGTCGACCCGGACCTCGAGGGTCTTGGGCTTCCGCTGCAGCAGGCACTGCGTGGCCAGAACGTGTTCGACCTCGCTCGTGCCGATGCCAAAGGCGAGAGCACCGAAGGCTCCGTGCGTCGACGTGTGACTGTCGCCACAGACAATGGTCTTGCCGGGTTGAGTGAAGCCGCGCTCGGGCCCGATCACATGCACGATCCCGTTGCGGCTGTCGCCGAGCGGGTAGAGCTGGATGCCGAACTCCTCGCAGTTGGTCTCGAGCATCCCAAGCTGGATCTTCGCCTGGTCGTCAATGACCCAAAGCGCCCTCGGGAGCGTCGGCGTCGAGTGGTCCATCGTCGCGACGGTATTCTCGGGCCGCCGAACCTTCAGCCCTCGCTCGCGGAGGCCCGTGAAGGCCTGCGGCGACGTCACCTCGTGGATGAGATGCAGGTCGATGTAGAGAACCGCAGGTCGGTTCGGCTCTTGTACGACGACGTGGTCGTCCCACACCTTCTGAAATAGCGTTTTTGGTTCCATGATCTTCTATGCAGCGCTCCCGGCCGCCTCGTTTTCGTGCTTTGCTTGCTTGGTCGCCAATATGCGGTTGATGGCCGCGAGGTAGGCCTTCGCGCTTGCGACGATGACGTCGGTGTGTGCACCGTGGCCGTGGAAGACCCGTGCTCGCGAGTGTTCGTATTGTGGGTTGATCTTGTCGGCAGGGGCCTCGTCGTCCTCCGGCGCGACACGCACGCTGACTTCTCCGAGCGCGTCGATTCCCTCGGTGACTGAGTTCACCGTGTACTCGAGAAGGGTTGCGGGCACGTGTACGATCGACTGGATTGCCTTGTAGACGGCGTCGACCGGCCCGGTCCCAACCTCCGCTGAGGTCTCGAGCTGGCCTTCAGGCCCCGTCAGCCGGACCGTTGCAGTCGGCATCCCCGTGCCGCAGCTCACCTGAATGTTCTCGAGGCGCCAGTACTCGGTTGGCTGGTAGAGCTCGTCACTCACGAGCGCCAGCAAGTCAGCGTCAGTGATGTGTTTCTTCTTGTCGGCGAGCTTCTTGAAGCGGGCGAACGCCTTGTCGAGTCCGTCGCCCGCCACCGGGTAGCCGAGCTCGTTCAGTCGGTTTGCGAACGCATGCCGTCCGGAGTGCTTGCCCAGCACGAGCTGGGTCTTCCCTGCGCCGACGGTCTCGGGACGCATGATCTCATACGTCTCTTCGTGCTTGAGCATGCCGTCCTGGTGAATGCCCGCCTCGTGCGCGAACGCATTCGCGCCGACGATCGCCTTGTTGGGCTGCACGACCATGCCGGTGACCTTGCTTACGAGGCGGCTCGCTCGTGTGAGCTGAGTCGCGTCGATTTGCGTCCTGATCCCGTAGAGGTCGTACCGCACGTGCAGGGCCATCACGATTTCCTCGAGGGACGCGTTACCCGCCCGCTCGCCGATCCCGTTGACCGCCACTTCGACCTGCCGCGCGCCGTTCTGGACGGCCGAGAGGCTGTTTGCGACCGCCAAGCCGAGATCGTTGTGGCAGTGCACGCTGATGATAGCCTTCTCGATCCCGGGCACGTGCTCGCGGATCATCGCGATGCGCTCCCCGAACTCCCCGGGGATCGTGTAACCGACGGTGTCCGGAATGTTCAGCGTGGTGGCGCCTGCCTCGATGGCCGCCTGGAGTGCTTCGTACATGAAGTCCATCTCGGTCCGCCCCGCATCTTCCGGGCTGAACTCGACGTCTTCGGTGAAGCTCCTAGCGTAGGTCACCATCTCCGTGATCTTCGCGAGCACCTCGGCCCGGGTCATGCGGAGCTTGTGCTCTCGATGAATCGGAGAGGTGGCGATGAACGTGTGGATGCGGCCCTTGGTCGCCGGCGCGATCGCCTCGGCGGCCTTGTCGATGTCGGACTTGTGCGCTCGAGCGAGACTGCAGATCGTCGGAGGCTCGGCCACGGGGCGCCCCTCGACGCCCGTGACACCTACGGCCTCGGCGATCGTCTTGACCGCTCGAAGATCATCGGGAGAGGCCGCCGCGAATCCGGCCTCGATGATGTCCACACCCAGTCTCGATAGGGTCTTCGCCACCTCTAGCTTCTCCGACGAGGTCATCGTCGCGCCAGGTGATTGCTCTCCATCGCGGAGAGTCGTGTCGAAGATCCGTACGTGATCGGGTTGCATGACTCATTCTCCCGACGCCGCGACTCCGCGGCGCCTTAGTTACTCTCCCTGTTTGATCTCTACCGGGTCGACGAAGGGCATCATCGACCGAAGCTTCGCTCCGACTTGCTCGAGCTGCTGTTCCTGCTCGGCGCCGCGAATTCGGTTGAACTCCGGGCGGCCGTTCTTGTTCTCGTCAATCCAGCGCTTCGCAAAGGTGCCGTCCTGAATCTCGGTCAGAATCTGCTTCATCGCCTTCTTGCTCTCTTCGCCGACGACACGGGGGCCGCTGACGTAGTCACCCCATTCGGCGGTGTTCGAGACCGAGTAGCGCATGTAGTTCAAGCCGCCACGGTACATCAGGTCGACGATGAGCTTCAGCTCGTGGAGGCACTCGAAGTACGCGAGCTCAGGCTGGTAGCCAGCCTCGACAAGGGTCTCGAAGCCAGCCTTCACCAGCTCGGATGCACCGCCGCAAAGAACGGCCTGCTCACCGAAGAGGTCGGTCTCGGTCTCCTCCTTGAACGTCGTGGTCAAAACGCCGGCGCGCGCGCAGCCAATGCCGGCCGCGTACGACATCGCGAAGGCGTCAGCCTGACCGGTCGCATCCTGATGCACGGCGAGAAGCGCAGGAACACCGCCGCCCTCTTGGTAGGTCTCGCGAACGCGATGGCCTGGGCTCTTCGGCGCCACCATGGTGACATCGACATCCTTCGGGGGCTCGATCGTGCCGTACCGAATGTTGAACCCGTGGGCGAACATCAGCATGTTACCCGCCTCGAGATTCGGCGCGATGTGCTCTTCGTAGATCATCGGCTGAGCGGTGTCTGGGGCCAGGATCATGATGACATCGGCTTCTTTCGCCGCATCGCTCACCGACTTCACGCTCAAACCAGCGGCCTCGGCCGCAGCCTTGCTCTTGCTGCCCTCCTTCAAGCCGACGCGCACGTCGACGCCGCTCTCCTTCAGGTTCAGCGAGTGGGCGTGGCCCTGCGAGCCGTAGCCGATGATCGCCACTTTCTTCCCGCGGATCAGCGAGAGGTCGGCGTCTTTTTCATAGCGAATCTGGGTCATCTGTCTCTTCCTACTTCTACCAAAGGGTTATGCTGCGTCGTTGCGGGAGGCGGGCACTGTGGGGTGGGCGAGGTCGTGCTTCTCCACGCCGCGGGTCATCGCGACCGTACCGGTCTGCACCAGCTCCAAGATGCCGAAGGGCCTCAGCACCGACACGAGGCCGTCTACCTTGTCCCGAGGGCCGGTGATTTCGATGGTGATCCGGTCCGGCGACATGTCGATCGCTCGAGCACGGAACACCTCGCAAATGCGCAAAATCTCATCGCGCTGTTCACTACTGCAATTGACCTTGATGAGCGCGAGCGTGCGATCGATGGTCTGCTTGTGGGTGATGTCATCGACCCACAGAACGTTGACCATCTTGTAGAGGTTCGCCTCGATGCGGCGGGCCTTGTCGGTATCCGCCTCGCACACGATCGTCATCCGCGAGACACCGGGCTCGTGTGTCGCCCCCACGTTGAGGGATTCGATGTTGTAGCTCCGGCGACGAAAAAGCGAGGCCACGCGGTTGAGGACACCGGGCTTGTCTTCGACGAAGACGGCGAAAGTTCGTTTGACAGGCACGGCCATTATTCGTCCTCCCCCGTCTCGAAGATCGGGTTGTGTTGCTGCTCGGGGCTGGGCCGCTCGATCATGTCTTGCAGGTTCGCGCCTGCCGGCACCATGGGGTACACGGCGTCCTCTTGTTCGACGCGGAAGTCGATGACGACGGTGCCTTCGGTCGCCTCCGCCGTCCGCACGGCTTCTTCGACCTCCGAGCGCTGCTCCACCCGGATACCGGTGAGGCCATGTGCCTCCGCGATCATCACGAAGTCCGGGCTGAGCAACGGTGTTGCGACGTAGCGGCCTCCGAAGAAGAACTGCTGCCACTGGCGCACCATTCCGAGGAAGCCATTGTTGATGATGGCAACGTTGACCTTGATCCCCTCCTGCGCGCACGTGGAGAGCTCCGCCTGCGTCATCTGGAAACCACCGTCGCCGCAGATCACCCAAACCGAGTCATTCGGCTCTGCGAATTTGGCTCCGATGGCGGCGGGGAGGGCGAAGCCCATCGTGCCGAGCCCGCCCGATGTGAGCAGCTTTCGGGCGTAGTCGTGCTTGTAGTACTGCGCTTCCCACATTTGGTGTTGCCCGACATCGGTGACCACGAGCGCCTTGCCCTCGGTAAACCGGTAGATGTCGTGAATCACGTGGGCCGCAAAGAGTTTGCCGAGGTCCGGCAGATTCTTGATGTCTCGGACCGCCGAGTCGCCCTTCAGCGAATCGATGTGACCAAGCCACTCGGACCGTTCGTTTGCTTCGACCCGCGGGGTCAGCTCTCTCAGCACCGCGCCGACGTCGCCGACGATCGGCACCTCGACCCAGACGTTCTTGTTGATCTCGGCGGGGTCGAGCTCGATGTGGATCTTTTTCGCGTTCTTCGCGTAGGTCTTCAAGTTGCCCGTTACTCGGTCGTCGAAACGCATGCCTGCTGCGATGATCAAGTCGGCCTCCTGAATGGCCTTGTTGACCCAGGTCTCTCCGTGCATGCCCATCATGCCGAGGTTCCTCGGATGGTTCGCCGGAAAACCTCCGAGACCAAGAAGCGTGCAGGCCACCGGGATGTTCGTCTTTTCGACGAATTTCATGAGTGTATCCGTTGCGCTGGCCTTGATGATGCCGTGCCCCGAAAAAAGAATCGGCCTCTTTGCCTCCTTGATGAGGTCGAGCGCTCCCTCGAGCTGCTCCGAGAGGGGAGCGTAGTCGGGTCGATAGCCGGGAAGGACGATCTCCTCGTCGCTCCATTCGAAGGTGCAGCTTTGCTGCTGGGCATCCTTGGTGATGTCGACGACGACGGGGCCGGGGCGACCGGAGCGGGCGATGTAGAAGGCCTCGCGGATCGTCGGCGCAATCTGCTCCGGCTTCGTCACCAAGTAGTTGTGCTTGGTGACCGGAATCGTGCAGCCCGTGATGTCGGTCTCTTGAAAGGCGTCGCTGCCGATCAAGTGAGACGGTACCTGGCCGGTGATGCACACCATCGGGATCGAGTCGAGCATCGCGGTCGCGATGCCGGTCACCAGGTTCGTGGCGCCAGGTCCCGAGGTGGCAATGCAGACACCCACCTGCCCGGAGGCACGCGCGTACCCATCGGCCATGTGCGAGGCGCCCTGCTCATGGCGGGTCAGCACGTGGTGGATCGGGTACTGAATCATGGCGTCGTAGGCGGGCATGATCGCGCCGCCCGGATACCCGAAACAGACCTCCACCCCTTCGCGTACGAGCGACTCCCAGATGATCTGGGCTCCGGTGAGCGATTGGCCGATACGATTCTCGAGCTTGGGATGGGCGGGTGTCACGAGGAGCTCCTTCGCTGCTGGCTGGCTGCAAGTAGTGGATTCGACGCGGCTTTCAAGCTGCGCGCACCCAATGAAAAAGGCGCCGGGTCGAACGTCGACCGGGCGCCCCTCGAGTGGGTGCATGGAGACATGTCCGAAGCGCGTCGACGATGTGTAGTTTTTTGATGTGACTGGTTTTTCATGAGGTTTCTACGACGAAAAAAGCCCCCGCATCTCGATGCGGGGGCCAGAAACTGAGTCGATGAGTGAGTGGTTCTGGTCCCCGCCTATGCCTGCATGACTAGCAGGAGGCTAATGATTACACCGACTACAACTACAACAGCGCTCACGAGGCTCGCGTCACGCGCGTCCATCGGAGCAACAGCCATAGCGGTCGGGTACGGAACCATACTCCGAGTATTCTGCGGCCAACGCCTCAGACGGTCAAGGGGCAGCCTCACTCGAGCCCCAAACCAAGGGGAATCGAGCGCCTCTGCAGGGTTTAGAGCGATCGGAGGAAGGCGAGGAGGGCTTCCTGCTCGGCTGCGGAAAGGGCCTCGAATCGCTCTCGGGCGGGCGTGGCCTCGGCGGCATGGGACTCGATCGCGGCTGCGATGCTCGATGCTCGGCCGTCGTGAAAGTAGGGCGCGGAACGTGCCAATCCCCAGAGCGGCGCGGTGCGAAAGTCCTGCATCCCGGCTTCGCCTTCCTCGATGCCCGGCGCCTCGGGCTCGCCGATCGGGTGCAAGAGCAGATCGGTGTAGGCCCTCACCGGTGCGCCGTCTGCCGTGAGGAGCTCCGGGACATGGCAGCTCGCACAACCGATCGTCTCGAAGATCGCCTCTCCCTGGTCTTCGAGGGCTTCGTTCGTGCGTGTTCGCGGGGGCGCCGCGAGAAGGGCGATGAACGCGGTGATCGCGTCGATGTCCGCCGAGCCCAACTCAGGGTCTTCGATGGCGTCGTCGTCGTTGGTTCGTCCGAACGTGAAGCCGGGTTCTTCGGGCACAGTCATGCCGAGCTCGCCGCTCAGGGCGTCGCGCACGAACTCACGGACCGAAGGCACTTCCGCCTTCCAACCGAAGCGACCGAGGCGTCCGTCGCTCAACACATGCGCGCGGCCTCGTTCGCTGTTCTCGGCCAGGCTCTCGATGGTTGATCGGGGGATCTGTTCCAGCAAGCCAAGGCCAAGTGTCGTCGGCGTCTGTCGGCGTTCGAAGAAGTTGGTGTTGGGTGCCGGTTCAGGTCGCGTTGCACTCGTCGAGTGGCGAGGCAGGATCGTGCCGCCGCTCGGTCGCGTAAACCCGTTGTCGTCGAGGATGCCTTGTCGCATCGCGTCGACACCGCCTGGGCCGGCGCCGCCGATCACTGGATCGAAGTGGCAAGAGCGGCATGCGTCTCCGTTGAACGAGGGGCCAACGCCTTCCGTGAAAGAGAAGTCTCGGTCGAACAGGGCCCGGCCTCGCTCGAACAGACGAAGCGCTCCTTCATCCGTTCCCACCAAGGGCGCTCCGTATTCACCCGGGGCCGCAATGGGGGCCTCTGGTGGGAGCAAGCCTGCGGTCCACTGGGATCGGCCGCCGAGTGATTCCAGGAAGGTGATCAGCTCATCTCGTTCTTCGGCGCTGAGGGCGATGTAGGCCTCTCTCGACCGAACGGCCTCGCCACCGTGCCATCGGATGGCCTCGTTCAGAGTCGATGCGCGGCCGTCATGCAAATACGGGCTTGCCACCGACACCCCCCAAAGCGGCTGCGTTCGAAACTCGCGTCCCGTTGCCGCACCCATGGGAAAGCCGTCTGCCAGCTCATCGCCCATGTCGTGCACCAAGAGGTCGGTATAGGCTGGAATCGCTCCGCGTGGGCCAAGCAGGGTAGGGGTGTGACATCCGTCGCAAGCGATCTGTGCGAACGTTGCGCGCCCTCGTTCGCTATCGGGCGTCGGGGCATCTGGCGCCGGCGCGGCTAGCAGGAGCACGAACGAGAGGAGGTCGAACAAGTCCGCGTCCGAGAGCTCAGGGTCGGGAACATCATCGAGGTCCACCGTCGGCTCATCGGGGATGACCGCCTGCTTCGGACCGCTTGGGTCGATGCCGCGCGGAGCCGCAGCGCCGAGTGCGGGCGGCTCTGGCGCGATGAGCGGCAAGCTCGCTCGGCGCTCGTCAGAGAGCGGGTCGGAGGTGATGCCCATGTGATTGAAGATGGGGCCCCTTACGAACAGCTCGAGGCGCGAAGTCTGCGCCTTGCGTCCGAAACGGCCGACCTGCCCGCCGTCGATGTTCACGCGGCCGCTGATGCCGTCGCCATCGCGATCCTCCGGGTCGGCCCGGCGGAAGATCTCCTCATCTGGAATTTCGGAGAGCAACCCCGCGCCGAAGAACGGGATCGGGTTTCGCGTCGCGCTGAGATTGGTGAGAGGATCGGACGGCGCTCGAGCCGAGACGAGAGAAAACTGACGTTGGACTCCATTCTTGCCACGCGGCACCACCACGTCGGTATCGAGCTCGTCGCCGACCAGCAGAAAGTCTCGATAGTGGCTGGCACTGCCGCCGAAGACCGGCTTTTCGTGGCAGCCACCACAGAACGTCACGTTCGACTCTGGGCCGAGTCCGGCCTCGGTCGTGAAGCGCCGCATCGTGACGTCACGCCCTCGCTCGAACGCGGCGACTTGTTCGGCCGTCGCCGAGGGAAGCGGGGCGCCAAGCTCGGCGAAAATGCCGTCGGCGACCTCCGCTGAGCCGTCACCGGAATCGCAGCCGAGCAGCGATACCGCCAGCAGCGACGCGAACACACCCATCATTGCGGGACTCGAATCAAGCAAGGCTACCGCTGAACTATACCCCCCAGGACCTTAGACACAATGTAAGCTCGAGCTGCTGACCTATGGAGATTCTTTCCAGCCGATTCATGCTTCACCCGAGCGACTATGATCGCAGCGTCGCGTTCTATCGCGACGTGCTGGGGCTCCATCCGATGCGCGAGTTTGGCTCCGCGGCATTTCGCGGCGTGGTGTTTTTCCTCGGCGGCGGCCTCCTCGAGATCACCGACACGCATGAGGAGTCGCCGACCGGCTCGACGGAACTCTGGCTGCAGGTCCGCGATGTAAAAGGGGCAGAGGCGCACCTTCGTGATGCGGGAGTACCGATCCTCGAGAGGGCCACTCAGAAGCCATGGGGCCTCTGCGAGCTGCGCGTGTCCGACCCGGATGGCCTCACGTTGATCCTGGTCGAGGTACCGCCGGACCATCCGCTCCGGCGAGACCATCGTTCGACGTAGCTATCGTTCGTCGAAGTCGACCGCCACGGTCTGTTCCGTCGGGCTCGTGGGGCGAAGCGGTTCCTTGGAGAGTTCGACCTCCGGGCCGAAGACATCCCACCAGGCCTCCGCGTCCATCCGCGTCCAGCGCGCGACCTTCAGCTTGTCGAGGGCATCGGCCAGCTCCTGGCCCGACGCCGGCCGATTGGCCTGATCCTTTTCGAGACACGCGAAAATCAGCTCCTCGAGCGCCGGTGGCACGTCCAGCGAACCGACCTCCGATAGCGGGGTGGGCTTCGATTGTAGATGATGCAGGCAGACCTCCATGATCGTCTTTCCCTCGAACACGTGGCGGCCGCTTAGCAGGTAGTAGCCGACGGCTCCAAGGGCATAGAGGTCGGTTCGTGCGTCGATTCCCTGCGGCTCTTGGATTGCCTCGGGGCTCAGGTAGTGCGGCGTGCCCTTGATCGACAAGGTGTTCGTTTGCTCGAGGTCGTCGATCTGACCGAGGTTCTTCACGAGCCCGAAATCGAGAACCTTAGTCACGTCCGGAACGCCACCTTGGCGCGCCAGCATGATGTTGCTCGGCTTGATGTCGCGATGGATGAGACCGATGTTGTGGGCTTCGTTGAGCGCCAGCGAGGCATCGCGAAGCACGCGCACCACCCGCTCGACGGGCTGTTCGCCACTGGCGTTCACGACTTGGGTCAAGGTGGCGCCGCTCAAGAGCTCCATCGCGTAGTAGAACATCCCGTCGGGCGTTCGTCCGTAGTCGTAGATCGTGACGGTATTCGGGTGCGTCAGCTTGGCGGTGAGCTGTACCTCGCGCCGGAATCGCTCGAGCGAGTCGCGATCGGTGATCTCGGGCCTTAGGAGCTTGATCGCCGTCGGGCGCTTCAGCATCCCGTGGTTCGCTTCGTACACGACCCCCATTGCGCCTTCGCCGAGCTTGCGTCCGAGCTTGTACTGCCCGAGGCTTTGGATGTCGCGCACCTCCTTGCGGAGCCGGTGAATGACCTTCGAGGCGAGGGCGGATAGGCCCACGGTGAGCGTCCACCACATGACGGTGATGACCGCCTGCGAGGCCGCCACGCGTTCGTCCGAACGCGCTGGATAGCCGAAGCTTTTCCAGATGCTGAGGTCGACGTGGAGGTAGTGCCAGTACATCGCGGCGACGAGCGGAATGCCCATCAGGATACCGAGGATCACGGTCCGTCGCGCCGAGCTCGGCACGAACACGCTCCGCGCGAACATCACCAGGGCCAGAATGAACGCCGTAATGGTGTCCGCGCCGACCTCTGGCCGAATGTCGAGGCCCATGCCGATGTATCCGAGGCTCGAAAGGAAGATTCCGGTGTTCTCGATCGCGTGGATCGCGTTCACCGAATACTCGCCCTGTCGGCAGATCGCCCAAACCGCGAGCAACGGCACGATCGCGGCTGCATGAATGAGAAAACCCGGGTCGGTCACCTGTTCTCGCAGCGACGAAAAGAGGATGCCCATCAGAACGCGGAATCCGAGTGCGGTCCCGCCCAGGATCGCGCCGATGAGGCCGAACGTGGCAACGCGACGCTGAAGGAAGGCGCGCGCCTCTGGGTTCGCGAAATAGGTGCTGCTGCTCATGAAGGCCTACGCGTCATGCCTAACTTCTCAAGTTGTACCCGCTCCGAAGCAGTGCGCCGGCGACCCCGAGGACTGTTGCGAAGGAAAACAACACCACTCCTGCGCTTGCCTCTGGGGTCACATCCGCCACTCCGAGGAAGCCGTACCGCAGGCCGTTCACCATGTAAAGAAGCGGATTGAAGAGGCTCACCGTGTGCCAGGGCTCCGGAAGCAGGTCGATCGAGTAGAACACCCCTCCGAGGAATGCGAGCGGTAGAAGCACGAAATTCGGGAAGATCGCGAGGTGGTCGAACTTCTCCGCCCAGAGCGCGGCGATCATGCCGAGCAGCGCGAGTGTGGCCGACACGAAGACGGCAAAGAAGAGGGTCCAGCCGAGGTGATAAAGCGGAAAGAACGTGAAGGTGAGTGCGACCAGATACACCAGCGTCCCTACGATGAAGGCACGGATCATCGCTGCGCCAACGTAGGCCAGCAGCATCTCTGTCGCTCCGATCGGGGCGACGAGGATGTCCGTGATGGTGCCGTTGATCTTCGATTGGAAGAGGCTCGACGAGGTGTTGAGGAACGCGTCCCGGATCATCGTCATCATCACGAGGCCAGGGACGACGAACTGGATGTAGGGAACCCCCGAAATCTCGCGGAGGCGCGAACCGAGTGCGACGCCGAAGACCAAGAAATAGAGGCTCGTCGTGACCAGCGGGCTCAGGACCGTCTGGAGCCACACTTTGCTGAAACGACGAACCTCCTTGAGGAAGAGGGTCTTGAGCGCGATAGTGCTCATGCGACGTCTCTCCCGTCGGCTTTGCGGGTCAACTCGAGGTAAATCTCTTCGAGCGAGCGCCCACCGTGTCGCTCCATGAGACTCTCGCGGCTCTCCACGAGCAAGAGCTTGCCCTTGTGGAGAATGCCGATCCGGTCTGCGAGCTTCTCTGCTTCCTCGATGTAGTGTGTGGTGAGTACGATGGTGGTCCCCGCCTCACGTAGCTCTTCGACCTCTTTCCAAAGTTCCTGACGAAGCTCGACGTCGACCCCCGCCGTAGGTTCATCGAGGAAGAGGAGGCGCGGCTCGTGAACCAGTGCTTTCGCGACTAGCAAGCGGCGCTTCATGCCTCCGGAAAGCGTCCGGGTATACGCGTCGCGCTTCTCATCCAGCGCAAACGTCTTCAGCAGGCTCTCCGCCCGTGCCCGATTGGGTTCGACACCCATCAGCCCCATTTGGATCATGAGGCTTTCGAGGGGCGTGAAGAACGGGTCGTAGCTGATCTCTTGTGGGACGAGCCCCACGAGGCGCCGTGTGGTGCGGAAGTCGTGGATGGTGTCGAAGCCGAGGACCTCGATCGTGCCCTGGCTCTGCTTTGCCAACCCGGTGATGCAGTGGATGAGCGTCGATTTGCCGGCCCCGTTCGGGCCCAGTAGGGCGAAGATCTCCCCTTGATAGACTTCGAGGTTCAAGTCCTCGAGCGCCGTGAACTTGCCGTAGCTTTTGGCCACGTGGCGGCAGCGGAGCACCGGTGGCTTCATCGCGCGGAACTATAGCGACCTCCCTAGCGATGGCCAGGCTAGCCGGGTTCGTGTCGCAGATGGAACGACTTTGGCCGCGTGAGTTGCGCGTAGCCAAGCGCGGAGAGGCTGCAACCACGCCCGGAGTCTTTCACGCCCACCCAGGCGAGCTCCGGGTCGAGGTAGTCGCAGCGATTCATGTACCAGGTTCCAGTCTCGACGCGTCGACCCACCCGCTGGGCCCGTTCGAGGTCGCTGGTCCAAACCGAGGCAGTGAGGCCGTAGCGGCTGTCGTTCATGAGTCGAATGGCCTCCTCGTCGTCCCGCACGGCCATGATGCCCACCGCTGGGCCGAACGTTTCTTCACTCATGATCTCCATCGTGTGATCCACGTCGACTAGCGCTTGGGGCGCCATATACGGCAGGCCGCGCTTGGTTTCTGGGAACTTTGCGGCATCGAGCAACGGACGCGCACCGGCGGTGATGGCCGCGTCGATCTGTGCCTGAATCGCCTCTGCGTTTCGGACGCGCACCACCGGACCGAGAGTCGTCGCTTTGTCCCGAGGGTCACCAAGGACCAGTGAGCTGGCCTCGGCGACGAAGGCATCTACGAACGATGCGTACACGTCCTGATGGACGTAGATGCGTTCCACCCCACAACACGACTGACCTGCATTGTAGAACGAGCCATCCACGAGGTTCGCTGCAGTTCGTTCGATGTTCGCATCGCTGGCGACGTAGGCCGGGTCCTTCCCTCCAAGCTCGAGGGCGGCGCCGATGAAGCGCCGCGACGCCGCGTCCTGAATGGCGTGGCCTCCGTCCACCGAACCGGTGAATGCGACGAAGGCCACGCGCTCGTCCCGAATCACGTCGGCCACGCCATCGTGGTCCAGGTATAGGATCTGCATCACTCCGTCGGGAAGACCTGCGGCTTTCGCCGCTTTGCCGATTCGCTCCGCGACGAGCGGGGTCTGCTCCGAGTGCTTGAGAACGACCGGATTGCCCGCGACGAGCGCCGGAACGAGCGCGTTGACCGAGGTCAGCCAGGGGTAGTTCCACGGCGCGACGACGAAAACGAGTCCGAGAGGCTCGCGTCGAATGAAGCGCGTAAACCCGTCCTTCGCTCCGAGATCCAAGTCGGCCAGTGCATCTTCGGCGAGGTCGATCATGGTCCGTCCGCGAAGCAGCCAGCCTCCGACCTCTCCGCCGCCGTCGCGGATCGGGCGGCCCATCTGCATCGTGAGCTCGGCGGCGACGCCGTCGGCGTCCTGGATGGCCGCTTCTACGAATCGACGAACCATCGCGCAGCGATCCGGGAGCTCGATTTGGCGCCACGACGCGAACGCGGCGTTTCCGCGAGCGAGCGTCCGTTCGACATGCTCGGCAGGGTCGAGGGAGCGCGTGAATACGACGCTGCCATCCACGGGCGAAATCGTTTGGAAGGCCTGGGTCATGTCCCAAGCGTTTCCCAGTGTCCTGACCACGTCAATCCCCGCTTGCACATTGATTCCCCAGGGTGCACGACGAGTGGATGTCAGACTCTGTGCTCGACGGAAAAGTGCTCATCACGGGGGCCAGCGGCTTCATCGGAGGCCGACTCCGAAGCGAGCTGGAGTCTTCCGGCACTGAGGTCGTGGCGATTCGCCGACCGGGCTCGCCCGAGTCGCGGGCCGGCCGCTCGCTCGAAGCCGACTACTCGGACGTCGCTGCGCTCCAGCAGATCATGGCCGCCGAGCGCCCCGACTACGTTCTGCACGTAGCGGGAGTCACCAAAGGCACCTCGTATTCGGATTTCCAGGAGGGCAATGTCATGCCCACTCGCAACCTCCTGACCGCACTCCAGCGCGAGCACCCCGGTACCAAGCGCTTCGTCCTGGTCTCATCCGCGGCGGCCTACGGTCCTTCGGCGAGCTCCGTGCCGCAGCGTGAGAGTAATCCTCCACGCCCGGTCGAGCACTATGGTGAGAGCAAACTCGAGGCCGAAAGAGTCGTCCAAGAAGATGCCGCGGAGGTTCCGTGGACCATCGTTCGTCCCTGCGCCGTGTACGGACCAGGAGACGTCGATCACTTCGCCTTGTTCCAAGCCGCGATGCTCGGCGTGACCGTCTTTTACGGAAACCGGGATCGCAGCATGTCGTGGATCTACGTCGATGATTGCGTGCGCGGGATTCTCGAAGCTGCCGCCAGCCAGAACAGCAAAGGGAAGGGCTACTTCCTATCGAACGAACAGGTGCTTACCTGGGAAGACTTCCAGAACGAGGTTTCCGAGGTCGTCGGAAAGCGGGTTCGTGCCCTGGACCTACCGGAGCAGCTTCTCTGGGCCGGTGCGTTTGCGGGCGAGATCGCCAGCCGGATCGACAAGAAGCCTCGGCTGCTCAACCTGCAAAAGGCGCGGCTTGGAGCGCAGCAGGCATGGACGTGCTCGAGCGACGCTGCGCGAAAAGATTTCGACTTCGAGGCTGCGGTGGATCTTCCGGAAGGCATTCGCCTGACGCATCAATGGTATCGCGACAACGATTGGTATCGGAGCCTCGACCCTCGACAGCTTCTGTCGAATTGCTCACTCCGCCGCTTGGTCGGTCGCCTCGGTCGAGGTCGCTGAAAGCGACTCGATGATTCGCTGACCCGTCGTCGTGATCCGGTCGTGCAGGTAGCGGGCGCGGGACTCGGCACGCTCGAGGTGGCGCTCGAGAACCTCGGCGCGCTCTGGGTGCTTGCGCGCTTGCTCGAGGAAGAGCTCCGCGATCATCACGTCGCCGAGCAGCTGTATGAGACGCTCGGCATGCAGCATCGCGAAGGCGAAATCGCGCTTCGGGTCCCAGTTGCTCGTGAGCTCGTCGGACCAGTCGGTGAGCGGCTTGTCGCGAAGCCCCTTCACCTTGTCTCCAGCGGTCTTCAAGACCAGGTGCTGCTGGGCAGCAAACGATAGCGACTGCAATTGCGCGACCCGTCGTTCGAGAGGGTCACGGCTCGAAAGAGCGCGCCAACGGGCTTGGGCCATGCGGCGAACGAACGCCTGCGGGCTACTGATGATACCGCCGAGCGTGTCCTTCATCGCCATGAGCGCCTGAATCTGGCTGGTGCCCTCGTAGATCGGCATCACCAGGGCATCGCGGAGGAGCTTCTCGGGCAGATACTCGGTGATGTACCCGTTGCCGCCATGAATCTGGAGCGCCACACGCGCGTGCTCCACCGCCTTTTCGGCACCGAAGTATTTGAGGAGCGGGGTGATCCGACGCGCCTTCCGCTGGTGCGAGCGTTCCAGGCGCTTCAGGCGAACACGCTCTACATCGTCGAGGTCGCCGTAGCGAATCGCGATCGACAGTTTCTGGGCCATCTCTTCGTGGAAGCCCGCGGCCACTGCCATCGCGCGGACGCCTTGGATCTCCGTCTTCATCGTCTCGAGGTACTCCGCGATCATCTCGTGGCGGTCGATCGTCTTGCCCATCGAACCTCGCTCTGCTGCGTATTCGAGTGCAGTACGGTATGCGGATTCGCTCAGGCCCAAGCACTCGAAGCCGACCCCGACCCGTGCATTGTTCATGAGGGTGAGCATGTACTTGAAGCCTTCGCCGCGTTTGCCGACCAGGTCTGCCGGAGCCTTGTCGAACACGAGGCCACAGGTTGCCGACCCATGGTGGCCAAGCTTCTCTTCGACCCGGCTGATTTGGACGATTCGATTGCGCTTGCCGTCCTCGTCATCTTCGTACGTCTTCACGAGGAACATCGAGAGTCCCCTGAGGCCGCCCGTTGGATCGTTCGCGTCCACTTCTTCGGTTCGAGCAATGACGAAGTGGTACTTGCCGTGCCCCGATGTGATGAAGATCTTTTCGCCCGTGACATACCAGTTGCCGTCGGCGTCCTGTTCTCCAACGGAACGGAGCGCCGCCATGTCGGAACCGGCGTCGGGCTCGGTGATGTCCATGCAGCCCCAGGCGTCACCCGCCGCGATCTCTTCGATCGCATCGCGCCATCGGACGTTCAGAAAGCGGCCGTTCGCCGGGTCGATCTCGGCGCTTCCTTCGAGCGCGGAAAACACGAGAGCGCCCATCGCGACGCCCGCGTGGAAGCCGTGGTGCGCCATGGTCGAAACGTCCGCACGCGCCATCAGCTCGCTGTTCATGAAGTAGACCAGCATCGGGGCGTTCATGCCGCCGAGCTCGCGCGGAATCGGGAGGCCATGGAGGTCTAGGTCCTTGATCTTCTCGAAGATGCCCGCGAGTCGCTCGGGGAACACGACCTCGCCCTCGACGAGCTCCACGCCTTTTTCGTCGATCTCTTTTTCGTAGGGCTTGATCTCCGTCGCCACGAACTCGCCGAACATTTCGACGATGTCGCGGTAGAACGAGACCGCTTCCTCGGTGTTCGAAAAACCATCTCCGTCGGCGTCTGCGAAGTCGTGCTCGGTGATGCGCACGAGCGCGTCCCAGTCTACGCCCTTGTCGAAGTAGTATTGAAGATCGTCGTTGTCTTTGAAGAAATTGGCCATGGTCACTTCTCTTCTTGTTCGGTGGTGTAGAGGCTCGAGCGCGCCACACGAATGAGCTCGCGCGCGTGCCGGGAACGGGTGCCGCCGCGGGCGGGGTCTTCCGGTAGAATCACGTTCAGGGTGTCGATCACCGCCGTGCCGGCGACCGCCATCGTGATGACTTCGACAGCATAGGCCTGCGGGTCGACGCCGCCCTGGACGAGGCCTTGGTCCTTCGCGCGTGTCAGCTGGCTGGTGAGGAGCTCAATCCAAGGCTGCACGAACTGTGCGAGCATGCCGCGCATGCTCTCTGGCCGGTCGAGCGTCTCTCGGAGGAAGAGCCGTGCGCGGGCGGGGTCTTCAATGAAGAACTCGGTCAAGGCCTCCATCGTGGAGTCGAAGCGCTCCTCCGTGGACGCCTTCAGAAGCAAGCGCGGCAATACGGAGTTCCAGTGCGCGAGCATCTCCGCGATCACGTTCTCGCGAAGCTCGTCCTTCGAGTTGAAGTGGTAGAGCAGGCTCGGCTTACGGATGCCGACCGCATCGGCGATCTGCTGCACCGAGGTGCCGTCATACCCCTGCTCGGCGAAGAGCCGGGTGGCGTGCGTGAGGATCTGGGTGCGAACGTCCATCTCTACCATTTGGTCGAATTCTGTCTACCAAATGGTAGGCAAAATGCAAGCGAAGTGGCGCTCGCTCTAAGAAACGCCCTAATTCTGAGCCGTTGCGGCCCGCTCCACGTGCCAGACATAGCCCCGTGAAACGCCATTTGGTTCTTCTGCTCGCCTCCTCTCTCCTGCTCGCGTGCGCCTCACCTGGCCCAGGCGCGGACGAGCCATTCAAGGAGAACGACACCGCAGGCGGCATCATGCGGTTCGACTACGACGAGAGCGTTGGCAACTACGTGCGTCGTGAAGGTTGGCCTGCTGCCGGGCACATCGATGCCAAGACGGCCACGCCGAAGCTCTCGACGTCGAGGGGCGTCGTTTACGTCGACCAACGCGAAGAGGAGCTGACCAACGGGCACCGCGATTGGGTTCTGACGGCGATTGATTTTCGAACGGGCTGGCGAGTTTTCAAGATCAAGGGCTACTTCAAGGACGGCGAGTTCAACGACAGCGTCAATCGCATCGTCGAGAGGGCCTCCCTTGGCAAGGGCAACTACGACCGCAAAGTGTTCAACAACATTTGGGGGACGTTCACCTTCGGTCCCGGCAATACCGTCTACCTAGGCGCCTATCGCGGCTTCCTTCGGTTTTGGTCGGACGATCAGCTTCCGCAGTGACCTCTAGAACTTCACGGTCGCGAGGACCTGGAAATGGATCGGCCAGCCTGGCGTAAAGTGAATGTCCTCGCAGCCAGAGAAGGCGCCGTCTGGATCGCTTACCGGGCGAGTGCCGCTCGGACAGTCTTCGGGACCGTCTTCCCCCGGGAGGCGCCCCGTCGTAGCGAACTGAGCTTGGCGCCAACGCGTGTTGAATAGATTGAGTAGCTGCGCCTGGACGCCGAAGCGCTCGTTGTCCCAGCCGAAGGATGCGTCGACCCGCACGAAGCCCTCCGCGGTGAGAAACCGGTCTTCGGTCGCGGGCCGATCCGCGATGTAGAAGACGCCAAGTCGACCCGAGAGTCCGGTTCGCGTGTCCCGAGCCGTGAGGCCGCCGCTCAGCAGGAGCTCCGGCGCCAGCGCGACGGCATTGGCGTTGCCCGGATTGTTCACGAACTGGGCGCGTACCCAGGTGACGTCGAGGTCGGCCAGCAGCCAAGGGACGATCTCGAGCCGAAACTGCGTTTCGATGCCGAGTCTTCGAGTCTCCCCGTTCGCTTCGGTGGTGCCCTCGTCGCCAACCCAGACGAGCTCGCTGTCGAGCTTCAGCCAGAAGAATACCGCGGACAGTTCGAAGCGCTCCCGGGCGATCACCCGTGCGCCAAGCTCCCACCCGAGTGCCGCCGTGAGAGGTGTCACGGGGTCCGCGCCAAGCACTACTCCTCGGGCGTCGTTTGAGTGGAAGCCACGGCCGAAGTTGAAGAACAGCTCGAGGGGCTCAACCGGCTGCACGATGACGCTTCCCTTCGGGAGGACGATGCCCTGGGCCCGCTCACCGCTGGACTTGGTCCCCGGCGTCCCCGTGTCTTCCAGGCGGTCGGTCACGTTGAAGCCGAAGTAGTCGAAACGGAGCGCACCGACGATTCGGAGCCAGTTCCAGTGCAGCTCCTCTTCGGCAAAGACGCCGACGCTGCCTTCGCCAATGTTGGCGTCGACTCGCGTGTTCGATATCTCCCGTGCAGGCGCGTCCTGCAGCGTGTTGTCGATTAGGTCGAATCGGAAGTTGCCGCCGAACCGAGACTTCAGAGTAACGCGGTCAAAGCGGTGGACGAATCCGTACTTGGTGCGCAGGCCGAGGGTGGTGCGATCATCGCCCTGACGAATCATGTCGCCGTTCACTGGGTCGTTCGCGAAGAATGTGAAGTTCGAGTAGAGGGTGAATCGAGAGTAGTTGACCCAACCGACTAGGCTGAGACCCTCTCCCCCCACGGAGCGCTTCCCGTGCGCCCCAGCCTTGGCGGGCGAGTCGATGCTCAGGTAGAGGCTGTAGCGCTGGCTCTGACCTCCTTCGTTTGGGTCGATGCTGCCGAACCGATCGAGGTCTCCGCTCTCTACCTCTCGAAGAGGGATTTGGCCGGACGCGTTCCAATCGTTCACGTAGGCCATCCCTGTGATGGACAGCTTGCTCTTTCCGCGAAGGTCGAAGGTGGTTCGCGCGAACACGTTGACGCGAAGCAGATTCTCCGGGTTTTCGAAGGGCCCATCGCTTCCGAACACCTCGACGGCGATGAGCGGCTTCACCTTCTTGGTCTTTGGGCTCAGGATGGTCAGTCCCCGGAACGTTCGGTAGGTACCTCCGCCGAAGCTCAACGTGCTGTGAGGCTTTTCGGTGTCGAGCACTAGATTCACGGCGCCCGCGGTCGCGAAGTCGCCGTACTCGCCGGTGTAGGGGCCCTTTCGAACCTCCATGCGCTGGATGAGCTCCGGGATCACGAAGTGAAGGTTGGTGTAGCCCTGTCCATGTCCATGAGTGACCGCATTGATCGGGACCCCGTCGACGAAGAAGGCCACGTCGGTACCGTGGTCTGCGTCAAAGCCGCGCAGGAAGTACTGGTTCGCCTTGCCGCCGCCCGCGTGCTGAATCGAGTAGAAGCCGGGCGCGGCGTTTAGAAGATCGCCTGTCGAGATGTAGGGTCGAAGCCGCATCTCTTCGCCGGTGAGGTCGATCGCGGATGCGGAGATATTGTCCGGCGCGACGACGGCGGTGGCGCTGAAGGAGGTGTTCGTTCGCGCTTCCAGTGGCTCGTCTGCCGCGTCCTCGTGGTCGTGGGACGCGTTGGTGTGCTCGTGCTCCGGTGGATCGAAACGCACCTCGAACCGGATCATAGCCGGCACCGGGACCCCATCTCGTGTCGCTGGCTCGAAACTGAGCCCCTGCACATACTGCAGCGCAAGCTTCGAGAACTGCTCCGCCGCGTCACCGTCACAATCCGCGGAGAGTACTGTCGCGTTCGACACCCGTCCTTCCGCATCGATCGTGAGGTGTAGCAGTAGGCGGGCCGGTTCCCCGTCGGCGCTCGGCGGGTAGGGAGGATGCATGTGCGCGTCGGGCTTCAGCGACGGGGCTTTGATCACCGGGGCTGTGCTTTCGACCGCTTCCTGCGCGCGCACCGGTCCGTGCACGGCAAGGCACGCCGCAAGCGCCAACCAGATTGCTCGAGTCCTGCGCATGACGAATCCATGGGCCGACGGAGTCGAAGACCCGCAGCCCGATCGAAATAGGGAATGAAAGAAAAAGGGCTCAGGCTATCCGCGATGGCGGCGCGCGCGCTCTCGTCGTTCGTGGCCGTCCATCCGCGGCCTCCTCGGCATACGGGGGCAGGCTGCGACTGCCGGGGGTCAGAAGCGCCTCTAGAACTCGGGGGATCGAAGCCGGCGGGACCTGGGCAGCCAAGTCTCGGTGAGCGGCGCTCCCTTCGCCATGCTCGCTTGGCGAGGGCTTGTTCTCCTCATCATCGAGCGATGGCTCGTGGGCATGCGAGTGGTGCTCGTGCGTGTGGTCGTGTGCCTCGAGCGCATCGTGAAACACGACGTGCGCCATGGGAACGACGTCGAACGCCAGAAGCCAAAGAGCGCCCGCTAGGGCCGCGAGATGTGCGCGCCGAGAGCCCATAGCTCAGCTTTCGACTTTCCGTTCGTAGAGGGCTTGCACGCGTCGGGCGTTGTCCCCCTCGATGAGATTGATGCGTCGAATCTGCTCGGGCGACGCCTGTTGAATCGTCTTCACGATTAGCCAATCGACCGTCTCGGTATAGGGCGGCGTCGTGAGCGAGCCCCTGTCGTGATAATACGTGGAGCTCATCTCGCGGTCGCTCCGCCTGAGCACGACCGTGCCAGGCTCCAAGTCCTCAGTCCAGGAGCGAGCCCGGGTCGCGGCTGCTAGAGCCGCACAGATGTGCAGTCGGGGGACACCCGCAAGCATCGCCGAAGACTATCACGAATCAGGTTGCGATCGGCGCTGGTTCGGGCTTCCATGGCGGCAACGAGAGGCAAAACATGGGCAATGATATTCAAACCGTCGATCAAGAGATCCTCGGCACCATCAAGCAGCACTCTGGCGTTGGCATCGCCGTCGGGATTTTCGTCGCGATCGCAGGCATCCTCGCGCTGGTCGCGCCGCTTGCCGCCGGCCTTTCGGTCGCAATTGCGGTCGGCGTCTTGCTGCTCGTCTCGGGCGTCTCCAGGATGTTCTTGGCGTTCAAGATGGGCTCGTTCGGTCACGGGTTACTGATGTTCATCATCGGAGCGATGTCGGCGGTGTTTGGAGGCTACATGGTGGCTCGGCCTGGGATGGGGCTTGCGACCATCACCATCGTCCTCGCCTCGTACTTCATCGTGAACGGCATCTTCGAGATCATCTGGGCTTTTCGCCTGCGTCCGATCAAGGGATGGGGTTGGACACTGTTCAGCGGCGTGGTCGGGCTCGCGCTCGGCATCATGATCTGGCAGCAGTTCCCCGTCTCCGGGATTTGGGCTGTGGGAACGTTGGCCGGGATCCACATGATCTTCGGTGGCTCATCCATCGCCTCCGTCTGCAGCGCCGCCCGGAGCGCCGCCAAGGAGGCCGGCGCGGCCTAGCTTGTGCTAAGCCGAGGCGATGGGCTTCCTCAAGCAGCTGGATCTCGATTCCATCAAGGCCGGCTACCGCGCTGACCTCCCGACGCCGGTCGATGTGCTCAACCTCATCCACTTCAAGGACGAGGAGGCGTACAAATGGTACGGGGTCATGGTCATGCCTCTGCTGAGGGCGGTGGGGGGACAGGTCGGCTGGATGGGGAAGCACGTCGGGTCGTTTCTCGGCGACCCGCGCGCTGAAGAACTGCTCGTCGTTCGCTACCCGAACCAGCGTCGATTCTTCACACTCGCGCTGAACCCCTACTATTTCATCGTGGCAAATCCGCAGCGGCTCAAGGGCGTCAAGCGCTTCGAGGCGTCGTTTACGCACTCGCCAGACTCGCTTGGCAGTCTGCGCCGGTCACAGTGGATCGTTGCCGCGCATTTCCACGATGGGCTCGATGCCCTGTCCGGCGTGCTCGAGCGCGTAGGCGGACAGCGCGTCTATCAGAGCGAAGAGACATCGCCGATCCAAATCGCCAAGCGCGACCACCCAGCGAACACGAATCCTCTCATCTTCAAGCGCACGGCTCTCTTTCGTTTCGATTCGCGCGAGTCGAGTGAGGAGGCGCTGGCGCCCGGTGTTCTGAACCAGTTGCAAGAGGCCGCAGGTGAGCTCTCTGTACAGCTCTATGAACGGGTGCCCCGCAAGGAGGCCGTGCCCGGAGCGCTGGCCCGCCTGCTGCGCTCGGTGTGATAGAATCGCAGGCGACGATGACACGCCTTGATGACGCTTTTCGCCTGGTCGACGAAGCCAACGCTCAGGATCCCAACACCGAGCTCGTCGACGGCGTGCAGGTTCCAAAAGAGCTGATTTACGGCCGCCGAATGTCCACGCGTCTGGATGCGTTCGCGCCAGACGCTCCTGAGTTCGTCCGGCTCGCGGCCCGTGCTCAGCACATTCGCCGCTGGGAGGTCCCTCGCAGCAGCTACCCGGAGGGAAGGGCGGGCTATCTCAAGTGGCGCACTGACCTCTACAAGCGTCACGGAGACATCGCTGCGAAGATCATGAGCGAAGTCGGGTACGACGACGAGACCATCGAGCGAGTGCGGACGCTCTTGCGAAAGCGGGGCCTCAAGACCGACCCCGACGTCCAGCTCCTCGAAGACGTCATCTGCCTAGTCTTTCTCGAGCACCACTTCCACGACTTCGCGGCAAAGCACGAGGACCAAAAGCTCATCGCGATCGTCCAGAAGACCTGGAAGAAGATGAGTGACAGAGCGCATGAAGCGGCGCTCGGACTCGACTACGCTCCCGAAGACCTCGCCGTGATCCAGAAGGCCCTCAAAGCTTGAGCCTGCCTTCCTTCACCTCGGCCCATCGTTCTTCGGTGAGCAGCTCGTAGCCGCCCTTGGTGCGGACGTAGAGTGGGTCTTCGACGGACGAGGGATCCACGCCGTCGGTCCGGAGGTCGTTCTTCTGGATCTTGAACGTGCCAGTCTTGGCGAGGGTTCCCATGACACGCACGAAGCGCGGCTGCGCGTAGCTCGGCAAATCCGCGACAACTGCCCAGAAGTGATTCGGGTCGAACTCGCCGGACGGCACCACCGCCGCGAGCCCAGCTTGCCCGTCCATGTTTGGGACGGGGATGCCGATCACCGTGGCTTCGTCGATGCCGTCGTCGTGGGTGATCACATCCGCGACTTCGGCGGTGGACACGTTCTCGCCCTTCCAACGGAACGTGTCGCCGATACGGTCGACGAAATAGAAGAAGCTGTCCTCGTCGCGCCGGAGCAGGTCACCGGAGCGGAAGTACTGGTCGCCCTTTCGAAAGACGTCTTGCATGAGCTTGCTCTGCGTCGCTGTCTCGTCGGTGTAGCCCCGATACGCCAAGCCACCCGTCGAGACCGAGGGGATGCGGATCAAGAGCTCGCCGGGTTCACCAGGTTCACACGGGATGCAGAAGCCGCGCGCGTCGCGAACGTGCTCGTCGCGGTCGACATCGTACTTGACCAGTTGGAGCCAGCCCGCGCCGCCGAGGGGCACACGTCCAACCGAGCCTTCTCGCCCGCTGATGTTCGCGATGAATCCAGGGGCTTCGGTGGCACCGTAGAACTCCCGAATCGTCTCGATGCCGAATCGGGCTTTGAACCTCGGCCAGATGTCGGGTCGTAGCCCATTGCCGACCGCGATGCGGATCGGGTTCGGCGACTCGCGCGGATGAGGCGGCGAGTTCACGAGGTATCGGCAGAGCTCGCCGATGTAGAGGATCGCCGTTGCGTTGTATCGATGTACGTCGTCCCAGAACGCGCTCACGCTGAACGAACGGCGCATCGCCATCGGAGTTCGACAGATCATCGCTGAAGCCGCTCCGAGAAGAAGGCCGTTCGCATGATACAGGGGCAGGACACAATAGAGTTTGTCGCCCGGTTGGAACTGAAACATTATCGGTCCGAAGCCTGCGCCCGCCAACACAGCTCGGGCATGGGAGACCCGGCACGGCTTCGGCAGGCCCGTCGTTCCCGACGTGTAGATGTAGATGAAGTCGTCGTCAGAGCTCACCGGAGCCGCGGGGTACGGCGAGGTGGGTGTGTCTGCGAGGAACCCAGAGTAGGGCTTGTCGTCGAACACGAGGACTCGATCGAGAGACTTGCAGAGCTCTTCACACTCTCGGATCCCTGGCTCCAAGGTGTGGCTGACCAGGGCGACCTTGGCGTTCGCGACGCTAACCGCGTGGGAGAGCGGCCGTCCACGCAGGTTGGTGTTGATCAATGCCGCCGTCGCGCCAACCCGCGCAATGCCGAGCACCGAAGCGATATAGAAGGGCGAGTTCTCCGCAAAGAAGGCGACCACATCCCCTTGCTTCACGCCAGCTCTGGCGAGCACGTGCGCCACGCGGGAGCTGGTCGCATCGAGCTCCGACCAGGTGAGGTGCTCATCGTCCATTTCGAAGGCGAGGTCGTGAGGAGCGGCTGCGACATTCATCGCGACGACGTCGAGGAGGCTCTGGACCCTTTTCAGTTGATTGCGCACGAGCCACGGAAGGGAGCCACGAAGGGCTCGCGGCCCGACACGAAGCTCCGCAGCGATGGATGCGCGCCAATGAGGCGAAGCAAGGCGCTGGAACATGTCGGGAAGTGTACGCTGTCCAACATTAGATTCGAGCGCTTTTTGAAGGCCCCTGTGGTACAACTTTGCGCCCGTGCCCACGTGGACTGACATCAAGGATCACGCGAGGTCCGCCTACAAGCTAGCCGACGAGTACGAACACAGTTTCAAGATCGTGTTCGAGTATCCCGGCGGGCGCTTGCAGGCGGTGATCGCAGCGCACTACGAGGCGATGGGGCGTGCATGGGTCGACTTCTCGTCGGCGTGCTGTCGCGCCGACCGGCTCGACCCGCGCGCAGCACTCGAGCAAAGCTTCAACTTGGCAGTGGGCTCGCTTTGTCTCGACGGCGAGGTTCTCGTCGTTCGCCACACGGTCGCAGCCGACCATGTTGCCCTGGGAGACCTCGACCTGTTCATGCATGCCGTTGCGCGCGCCGCCGACGAGATCGAGCGCTCTTTGCCTTCCTACGAGCCGGTCTCCGAACCGACGATGGCCGTAGAAGAAGAGCTCGCTTAGCCCTCGACCTCGTGCACGGCGTCGCGAGCCGCTAGTACCCGGTCCCGCCCATCCGGTCGCTGTCTCCACGGTAGATGAAGCCGATGAAAGGCTCCATCCACCATTGGGTCTGTTCGAAGAAATTGCCCTTGCCACTCATCGAGTACTGGAAGCCCACGTCGAGGTACATTCGCCCCTTCAAATGGATCCCGAGTCCGGCCTTGCCTGTGAAACCAGGCGCGAACTGGGCGCGGCTGCTGTCCCGACAGTAGTACCATGCGCAGCCCGAGCCGAGCGCGGCGAACGTCCAAAGGTTCGCGTCAAATGCTCCGGTGATGTACGGGAGCACGGCCTCGACGTTGGGCACCTGCAAGCGGATGCCCGGCGAAAAGTGCCATCGGATCAGCGGCTCACGCCCCGTCGGCTGGGCGACGTCGGGGATCTGGTTCGTGTCGATGGGAGTCCACATGAGTCCGAGCGCGAAATCGAAAACGACCCAGCCGATGTCGAACCCGCCCCAACCGGAGAGGCTGGCGCCTGGTTTCACGATGTCGCGATCGACGTCGAGAAAGATGGGCACACCGAGTTCGACCCCGCCCTGAAACCGGAGCTCGACCCGGCGTTCCTGTGCGGAAGCGGTCAGCGAGAGCGACGCGAGAACGAAGGCGATGATGAGAGGCGCGAGGCGTTGCACGGGGCGGACCATATCACGTGTGCGAGTCGATCCAGCTGCGGTAGTCCGCGTAGCCGATCTCTTGGTAGCGGGTGGCAATCCGTGCGGCGAGGGATCGCATCGAGTCTACGCTCATTCGCTCGCCTGACGTGGCTTGCTCGGCGATTGCCTCCGTGTCCCGGGAGGTGGTTCCCGGGACCTCGTCGGGTTCCTCCCCGACACCCAAGTATCCGGCGACGACCTTCTCGACGATCTCGATGGCGTTCGCGCGGCTGTCCCGGATGTTGCCCTTACCGGTCAGCACGTTGCCCAAGCCAAACACGCCCGGTAGTCCATGCACCTCGCCCGTATCCCAGCTGTCGTAGTGGTAGAGCTCCCCTCGAGTGGGGATACCGTCGATCGGCCTTGGAATGCTTCCGATGGAGCTGATCACCAAGGGTGCCCGCGCGTCGAACTCGGTTCCCTCCAAACCTCGGACCCGCCCATCGACCACTTCGGTACGCTGGAACTGAATTCCGGTTAGGCGCTCTGCCTCCGTCAATAGTCCGATCGGTCGGCACAGCGGCTCGAACTTAACGAAGTACTTACGGATGACACGGTCCATCACTTTCACGCGCGCCGCCTGGAGTTTCAGGAGCTGCTCGGGGCTTGGGTTGTCCGCGCTCGCCAGTGGCATGTCTTCTTTGCGTCGTCGGTAGTAGAGCGTGCTGCCTTTGACGCCCAAGTCGTCCGCCGTCAGGCCGTGCGCCTCCAAAGTGCGCGGGATGCCCTTGAGCTCCATTTCGACCACATCGACGTCGATGCCCCGTGCCCGAAGTGCTCGTGCATAGAGTTCCAGGTTGATGATCTTGACGACGTCGATCGAGGCGAGCCCTCCGCCCACCACGATCACTTCGTCCGGAACCTCGAAGACGGGTCCGTCGTAGCCCTGGTCTTCATAGTGGTTGAACCAGTAGACGAACTCGTTCTGATAGACGAGCCCGCGACCGTCATAGGCGTCGGCGCCTTCGACGGGAAGGGGGCGGTCGCGCCATGCGCCGTTCGCGAGCACGATCGCGCTCAGCCCGAGGTCCCCGTGTAGCTCGGCCCAGCTGAGGTCAGTTCCAATCTCGGTGCGCGGAATGAACACGACGGCCTCGCTACCTAGGTTCGCGTTGATCCGGCCGTACTCTTTGTCCCGCAGTTTTTCGTGCCAGCGCGGCAGGCCATCTTCGATCTTGCCGTACGGCCGTACGCCCTGCTCGAACACGATTGGAATGGCGCCTTTTGCAGCACATGCCGCGGCTGCCTCCGACCCTGCGACGGCCCCTCCGATGATCGCCACGACCGGCTTCGGTTCCGCCGCGTCCTTCAAAGCTTGGAGCGCGTTCACGGCAGAGGATCTAACGCGTTTCGAGCGATGGAACAACCGACTGATTAGATGAAGCGCGAGGTGCCGCGGACGCCGGTGCTCTGGAGGTCATCACTGAACTGGTACTCCGGATCGAGCAGATCGTTGATACGATTCATGACGACGTCTACCGCCCCCTGAAACTTGTCGCGATGCGCGTGCTCGGCCTCGGCCGTGAACGGCTCATACGGCTCGTCGATGTGGAAGTCCGAAAGCTCATCGTAGGTGATGGGCTCGCCGATCCGATAGACGATTTTGCCTTTGCGGCCGATCGGCACGGAGCCGGTGTACACAAGGTCGCAGCCATTGCAGCCGATCGGCACGATCGTCTTCTTGTACCGAAGAGCAACCTCCATCATGCCGATGCGACCCGCCGGAAGCCGGATGGACCTCGTGCCTTGTGGAAACACGAGAAGGTCGAGCCCGAGCTCGAAAGAGCGTTCGTTGAGGCGGACGAACTCCCGCATCATCGCGTCGAACACTCGATTGATTCCAGCTGCGTAGGATCCGTCGGCAGGATCGAACTCGACGCCGAGGATGTTCCGCTTTGTCGTGAGCAGCTTCACCGGCACCCCCGAAGCATCGATGTCGCTAGGGTCCAGGTCTGGCGCCGCTTCGGCATTCACGAGCGCCCGAAGGGCGTCGTACTCCGACTCGGTCGGGCGCCGTCCCATCGTGAGCGTGAAATCCTTCGTGATGATGTAGCCGCGGGACACCGTAGGAAGGTTGCTCGTCAGCTCCATGAACGTCCCGACTGCGGGGTTCTCGTAGTACTTCCCCTTCACCCAAACGGTGATGTACCGATCTTCGAGCTTCCAGAGCTTGTACATGAACGGGAAGTAGTTGAACCGGTCCGTGTGGTTCATCGCGAAGATCACGGGCTCGTTGGGGATGTTGCCCATGCCCTGCAGCTCGATGTCGATGCCCGGAAACCGATCGTAGTTCGGTTTCAGCACGGTGCTCGCGAAGAACACCTGGCCTATGGGCCGCTTCATCAGCCGAATGCGTTTCAGTCGTGGAAGATCCAGCATCGAGAGACCTATCTGTGCTCAAAAGCTGGATGCTTGTCAATTCCGAAGAGTGAGTCGCTCTGCGACGCGAGTCGCCAATGCCATGATCGTGACCTGGGGATTCACACCGACTGCGGTCGGGAAGAGGCTCGCATCCGCCACATAGCAGCCAGGCAGGTCCCAAACCTCACCGTCGAGGTTCACGATCGATGATCGCGGCTCAACCCCCATCCGGCATGTGCCCATCATGTGCACCGTAAAGAGCTCGATGGTGCTTCGGGAGCGCTGCGTGGACTCGATTCGACTTAGGTCGTCGACGGATTTCGCCAAATGAAAGTTGCTGAAGGGAAGGATCACCTCATCCGCGCCCATTTCGAAGTGAAGGGTGGCCAGGTGACGTACCCCTCGAAGGAAGCGCTCGTGGTCGTATCGAGTGATCGAGTACTTCGCCATCGGCGCCCCGAAGCTCCGCGTTACGGTACCCGCGTGCGAGTCTTCGACCAGTACGCCGGTCATCGCCATTGCGTTGTAGCGCTTCATCAGATCGAACGCTTCCTGTCCAAGGAAAGGAATCTGAGCCGCAGCCGTTCCGGGGGGCACAGCATTCTCGGCTATCAAGATGCCTTCGTCTCGGAACTCACGGATCTGCCCAGCCTGGCTGACCCCCTGCCAGGCATGGATGTCGTGCGGGTAGAGAGCGACGACCTTTGCATTCGGGTGGCAGAGGAAATTCTTGCCGAGCTGTCGACTCGGTCGGCCTAGCTTGTGTCGCTGCAGAAGGAAGGGTGTTTGAACGGCGCCGCATGCGATCACGACCGCCTTGCCGTGCACACGGATCTCCATGTCTGCCTGGCGCGTACGCGGGTTGATCGCCTTTCCGATGACTCCAATGCAGCGGCCGCGCTCGATCCACAGACGGTCCACGCGAACCTCGGTGAGACAGCGGGCGCCTCGTGCGAATGCCATCGGCAGATAGCTGAGCAGCGTCGACTGCTTCGCTCCGGTCGGGCATCCGGTGAGGCATTGGTTCGAGCCAGCACATCGATCCTGGGCGCGCCGATTCTGATCGTATCGCCAGCCGAGCCTTCGAGCGCCCTCTTCCAGTAGTCGACTGTCTTGTCCAATCGACTCGGGGCGTTGCGGCTTCGCATGAATCCGCGACTCCACCCGATCGAAGAGCCGCTCCATCGCGCGGGGGCCGAGGTCGGGACACCCCGTGAGATCCTGCCAATCCTGCAGCACCTTTTCGGGCGGTCGCCACGTCATGCCGCCGTTGACGACGGTGCCCCCTCCGACGCAGCGCCCTTCGGCGTAGGGGATGGGTGGACGACCCATGATGATCGTTCCGCCCGCATCTCGATACAGCCGAGGAAGCGACTCGGTCAGATACGGGTTGAAGCTCGAGGTTGGATGGTAGCCACCTTCCTCCACGAACAGGACGTCGTGCCCCAACTCAGCGAGCTCCGTCCCTACGACGCCGCCACCGGCGCCGGTGCCCACGACGATCACATCGGCATGGTAGCGATCGCCCGCGCGATAGTCTCGGTGGGCCAGAATCGTCATCCGTCCGACTCCTCGAGCCACTTTCGACGAAGCTGAATGCGCTCTTCGACGAAGGGCTTTGGCGCATAGTCGAGCTCGCGATGGACATAGTCCTGGTCGAAGTAGGACGACATGAACAGACCGAGGGGGCCGTACATGAGCACGCGGACTGGCAGCCACTTGCTCTTCGTCGCAGCCACCAAGTGACGGCGGGCCGTGTCTTTCGGCAAGGCCGTCAACGGGCGAAGCCCCCGAAAGCGCAGTAGTGGCAGCCAGTTCAGAACTTGCGTCCCGAGCAGGAATGTCCGCGCCGACGAGCGAGGCATGTACTGCAGTGAGACGAGCGCATGATCGATGACCGTGTCGAGCGTTGCGTCCGTGCGTGGACGATCGGGCAGGATGGCGTCTGCCAGCTTGAGGAGGAGCCGGCGCATGCGCGGGCTCACCGTCATGGGGACTGCCAGGGTCCATCCATCGTCGGGGTGACGTTCGAGCACCGGAATCAGCACCATGATGCGTTCCGGCTGACTTTTCCACGGGGGGTGCTACAAAAAGCAGTACAGGGTGGGTATCAAATGGGATACAGCCCAAAGTGGCGACTTGGTCCAATCGGACTTAGGTTGCGGCGACAAGAAAAGGAGACTGAGTGGCGAGACGCAGCCCAAGAGGTAGGAAAAGAAAGTTCGAGCGCAATTTCGATCAGGACGACAAGCGAGACGATCACATCAAGCTAGCGGGTGTGGTGAGTCAGGTCTTCGCAGGCGGCCAGTTCGAGGTGACGGCGGAGTCCGGTGCCACGGTGCGCGCTCAGCTTTGTGGACGGATGCGCAAGTTCCGCATCCGCGTGATCCTCGGTGACCGTGTGACGGTGGCGCTTTCCCCTTACGATCTCACGCACGGCATGATCGTGTTTCGCGACAAGTAGCCCCCCGGTGTACGAAGGAGCGTTCCGCATCCTGAGAGCCATCGGCGACGGTCGATCACGCTCCGTGGATGAGGTGGTTCGCGACGCGGGGGAGGCGACGTCGGTCGTTTTAGACGTCTTCCGACGCTATCCGAAATGGTTCGAGAACACGGACGGGCAGGTGCGCTGCGCCGAGCCCGGTTTCGTGGCGCTTGCTCGCGAGATGCTCGCCCGTGGCGGGGCGGCAACTCCGAGTCAGCCCGACTGGCTAGCCGAATATGAAGCGATCGCCGCCGAGCGCGGCGAGCCGAAACGGGCGCTCGACCAAATTTACGTAAGCACTGACACAGCCGTACGGCGAGCAGAGCTCTTGCTCGCAGCGGGGGAACACCAACGAGGCTTGGTGTTTCTGGGAGATGACGACCTGACCAGCGCTGCGGTCCAGCTCGCCGGCGCCGGGCGCAAGGTCTCCGCCCTCGATACCGACAAAGACGTGCTGGCGATCCTCGCGCGACACGCCGAGCTCCGTGGTTGGGATCACGCGGTCGTCGAGCATGACCTGCGTCAGCCGATCCCGCGTGCGATGACGGGTCGGTTCGGCGCAGTGTTTACCGACCCGCCTTACGCCCTCGAGGGTTTCACGCTGTTCGTGAGCCGCGCGATCGAGATGCTCAAGCCAGATGGTCGTCTCTACGTCTGCTTCGGTCAGAGTCGGCGAGCGAGCGAGAGAGGCCTGCAGAAGCAGCGCGTGTTGACGGAGGCGGGCCTGCTGATCGAGGCGGTTTTCGAGGACTTCAACACGTATGAGGGGGCCGAGGCGATCGGCTCGAGGAGCGCCCTTTGGCGCTGCCGAGTGACGCCTGAGACGAAACCTCTCGTGCGTGGGACGGTCGAAGGCCCGCTCTATACGAGCCGCCCCCCGAACGGTTAAGCCCGGGTCGCCGTCACCTCATCACACCAGGCGATGAAGTCGCTCGTCACTTCGTCACGGTTGATCTCATTGAACATCTCGTGGCGGCCGTCGGGGTAGAGTTTTAGGCGCACGTCGAAGATCGCGGCGCGCTTGTATGCGTCGTAGAGCCTCTTCATCCCGCTGCCGAAATCGCCGACGGGGTCGCGGTCACCGGCAAAGAGGTAGAGTGGCGTACCCTTCGGAACCTTCGCGACGTTGCTTGGCTTGGCGATTCGATCGAGCGCATCGAGCATGTCGATCCAGACCTGCGTCGACACTGCGAAACCGAGAAGCGGGTCGGCGACGTACTTGTCCACTTCGTTCGGGTCTCGGGACAGCCAGTCGAACTCGGTTCGATTCGGAGCGAACGCCTTGTTGTAGTCCTCGAAGGTGAGCTTCTGCAGGATGGGGCTCGGCTTCCGCTTGCCCACGCGCAGGCGCTCGAGCCTGGCGACCAGCTTTCCGAGCGTGGCGATGGGCGGCGGCTTTCCGTTCGACGCGGAGAGCGCCGCCGCGATCATGTCGTCGGGGTGCTCGAAGAGCAGTTGCTGCAACACGAACGAACCCATCGAGTGACCGAGCGCGATGATCGGAACGCCTCTGTGGCGCTTCGAGATCTCGCGATTGACGCCGTGGGCATCCTCGACGATGCGGTTCCAAGCATCGCTGTCGGCCATGTGACCGGGTTGGCCTCCCTCGGGAATGCTGCGTCCGTGGCCGCGATGGTCATGGGCGTAGGTGCAGTAGCCTGCCTCCCCGAGCGCTTGCGCCAGGCGCTCGTAGCGAGCCCCATGCTCGGCCATGCCGTGGATCACCTGTACGACTGCCTTGGGCTCGTCGATGACCCAGCCGCGCACGAAGAGCGTGGCCTCATCAACCGTCTTGAACTCGAAATCTGCCGACCTCATCCGGCGCAGCATAGTCGATTTAATCGAGCTGGAGGAAGCGCGTCCACAGGTTGAGGCCCTTGTCGCAGTAATCCCGAAGAGTACCGACTAGGGCGGAGCGCTTCTCTTCGTCCACCAGAGGCTCGGGTAGCAAGGGGTCGAGGACCACCTGGCGAATGCCCTCCCGCCCAAGCAAGAAGGCCTCCCGTACCGAGTCGTTCAGAGGAAGCTCTTCGAGGCGATTCATACTGGTGCTCAACTCCCCGTGGAGCCGAGAGTAGCTCTGTTCGAGCGAGTGAGCGTCCCACATTGCGCGCGCGCGGGCCTCCTCGCCTCGTTCTAGCTCGGCGATGCGAAAAACGGAAGCGCTTGCGTCGAGTCCGAGCGCGATGAGCTCGTCGCGAATCCCATCGATACCGGGACTTAGGTTGTTGGGCCGCACGAAAAGCCCTTGCTTCAACTCTTGGAAACCGAGGTATCGCAGGGCGCGTAGTCGCTTCCGGAGTGCCGGACGATCGGTACGTGAGAGATCGGCGGTGAACACGGCCATCCAGGAGCCGTCCCAGCCTGCCGTTCGAGTCGATACGGTGCGCCAGCCGTGGATCTTGTCGTTCACGAACTGCGCGCTCGGCCCGAGTCGATACTCGCCACGGTCGGGGGATTCCAGAAGACCTTCCGCACGCAGGCGCACGATGGCGACTCGCACGCTGTTCTCCGCGATGTCGAAGACGGACGCCGCCTGCACCAGCGAGCGAACGGGCAGGGTGCCCTTGTAAATCGACTCTCCGGCCGATAGGACTTCCAACACGACCGCCTTTGCGCTCACGTTCAACATCGTCGTTATATTACACCAATTACGGAAACACGCTATCAGGCGTAATAGAACGTGTTTCACTTAAGGTCTAGCGCAAGCAAACCAGACGAGCCAGCCGACGTTGGCGCGAGTCGAGTCGGGAGCTAAGAAAACGCGGATGTCTCGGCTCAGTGTCAACGTCAACAAGGTGGCCACACTTCGGAATTCACGTGGCGGCGCGCTCCCGAGCCTCGTCGAGGCAGTCAGGGCGTGCGTCGAGGCTGGTGCGCCGGGGATCACCGTGCACCCACGTGATGACGAGCGACACATCCGCCGGCGCGACGTGTACGAAGTCGCGGAGGCGCTGCGACCGCTTCGAGGAAAGGTCGAGTACAACATTGAGGGGGACCCGCGCCCCGATTGGGTGGAGCTCGTCGACGAGGTGCGCCCCGATCAATGCACGCTCGTTCCCGTGCGCCCCGGCGAGCTCACCAGTGAAGCGGGGTGGCCCGCGGACACCCCGAAGGAGGCGCTCGTCGATATCATCGAGCGCTTTCGTGAGGGCGGGGTGCGCGTCAGTGTCTTCGTCGATCCGGAGCCAGCGCCGATCGATTGGGCCGCCGCGCTCGGTGCCGACCGTGTCGAGCTCTACACCGAACCGTACGCGCGCGCGTTCGAGCGTGGCGGTGATGTACTGGACGCTTCGGTCGCCAAGTACCGAGCTGCAGCTGAGCATGCGGCGGCCGCAGGCCTGGCCGTCAATGCGGGCCACGACCTCGACCTCGCGAATCTACCGACGTTTCTGACGGTGCCCCACATTGCGGAGGTGTCGATCGGCCACGCGCTGATGGCGCGCGCACTGTTCGTCGGCCTCGGACCCGTTGTCGCGGAATACCTGGCAATTACGGGTTCTCGTTGACACCATGGCCGAGTTTTCTAGAGTGCGGCGGCTATGTCCGACCGATCGCACAGCAATCCGTTTACCGCCGTCTTGAGCGGACTTCTCGACCAAAGGAGTCAGGAGCCCAAGGTCTCTCCGATTCCTCCAAGCGTCTCTCTGCGGGGACGCACCTGTTTGGTCACCGGCGCAAATAGCGGCCTCGGCAAAGGCATCGCTCTTCGGCTCGCCGCCCGTGGTGCGCACGTCATCATGGCCTGCCGGAGCGGCATTCCAGAGGCAGGCGAAGAGGTCAGGGCGACTAGCGGCAACGGCGACGTCGAAATGATCCAAGTCGACTTGAGCGACTTCGACTCCATTGCTCGTTTTTGCGACGAGCTTCGAGACCGGAGGATCACGCTGGACGTTGCGGTGTTCAATGCGGGTGTCGTGCCCGTCACGTCGCGCAAGAACAAACACGGACTCGAACTGATGTTCGCGGTGAACTTTCTGGCGAAGTCGGTGGTGCTCGACCGCTTGTTACGCGACGGCGTCATTCCAAATGCCGTCTACGGCAAGAACTCGCGTGCCGAGGATCCGCCGAGAGTGATCTTCATCTCGTCGGAGACACATCGAAGCTCCATCCCGATCGATTTCGACAAGTTCGGCGAGCCGGTCGAGTATGGGGTGGCCGATGGCGTGAAGTACTACGGCCTCAGCAAACTCCACCTCACGACGTATTTCCACGAGCTCTCACGCAGGCTGAACCCGGACGAGGGTGCCCGACCGGACGTTTGTGTCCACGCGCTCTGTCCCGGGGCAGTGAACTCGAACATGGCGCGCGAAGCGCCGAACTGGTTGAAGCCGCTTCTCAGGCCTGTGATGGCGCTCTTTTTCCAGAGCCCGGAAAAAGCTTCGATTCCGGTCGATTATCTGGTCTGCTCCGACGAGATGGGGACCAAGACGGGGGCGTACATGCACATGATGCGGGTGAAGGAGTCCTCCGAGGCCTCGATGGATCCCGACAAGGGCGCCTTGCTCTGGAGCAAGACCGATGCGCTGCTGCGAGAGCACGAAGTACGGTGAGGACGCGGGATGACTGACGAGCTGAGCAAAGAAGAACGAGAGATCGTGGACGGGACCGTTTGGAACCAGTTCTGCGATACGCTCAAAATGGCGGGCAACGTGGTGATGGGACCGAACGCGCCCGACGATCCGATGAATCGGATGGAAGGCTTTCGGTACTTGAGCCGGATCACGCGGGCGGCGTTGCAAACGTTCGTGGAGCACAACGACGCGCTGGCGCCGGTTCTTCAGAGAGTCGTGCACGAGACGGCGAAGATGGGCGCAGACCATCCGGATAACTACTACCAGAACGCCGCGATTAGCGGGAAGCACGAGTACCGGATTCACGGCACGCGCGGAACGGTTCACTATCTCGGCTTCTTCACGCAGAAGGGCAACTATGGTCAGGGCCGGGGCATGCCTCCCACAGGCTACCTCGAGGGTTCCGAGCTCGAGGTCAATCCTGACGGCACCTTCGAAATCATCGTCAGCACCGACGAGAAGCCGGGCAACTGGCTGCCCATGGAAGAGGATACGGGCACGCTGATCGTACGGCAGACGCGCCTCGACCGGGAAAACGAGCAAATCGCCGAGCTCCAGATCGATCGGATTGGCGGCGACGGCATGCCGAGCCCCTTTGATCCGGTCACGTGCGCCGAAGGGATGACGATGTCTGCGGGGCTCGTGGCGGGCGCTGCGATGCTGTTCGCGAACTGGGCCGAGGGCTTCAAGAAGCACGTCAATCAGCTTCCTCGTTTCGATCAGAACGTCTCGAACATGGCCGGCGGTGTTCCGGACATCGCCTACTACCACAGCTACTGGAAGCTCGCGCCGGATGAGGCTCTCGTGATCGAAGCCACCCCGCCCGAGTGCGAGCACTGGAACTTCCAGCTCAACAACTACTGGATGGAGTCGCTCGACTACCGCTACTACCCGGTTCAGGTGAACAAGCACACCGCCACGTACCGTCCTGACGGGTCCGTCCAAGTCGTCGTCGCGGCCGAGGACAAGGGCTTCGACAATTGGATCGACACGGTCGGGCACGAAGAAGGCACGATGTGCTGGCGATGGGTGCGGGCGGACGACCACCCCGAGCCGCAGACCCGCGTGGTCAAGCTCTCCGAGCTCTGAGCGTCATGTCGGGAAGCGAAGTCACGAGCACCTTCGATCGGCCATACCGACCCACAGCGATCGCGATGGCGAACCGGATAGGGCGAGTGCTCGGCATTGGGCGCGGCCCGATTCGTGTCGAGCGCGTGCTGGCGGAAGCCAAGAAGAAGGTCGGCCTTACGGACTTCGGAGACGAGGGCTTTCGCGAGCCGCTCGACGTCTTGATCGACTCGATCAACCGCGAGGCGAACCTCAATCCCGTTGGCCGCATGATCATCCGAGGTCGTATCGTCGGCGTATTGATCAACAAGCTCGTGGCTCAGGATACGATCAAGAAGCACCCGGAGATCCTGGAGATGTCAGTCGAGGCACCCATCGTCGTGGCCGGCCTTGCTCGGACCGGGACGACGATGCTTCACCGCCTCATCGCCGAGGACCCGAGCATTCGGTCGCTCGCCTCGTGGGAGGCGATCAACCCCGCGCCGCACACGACCCAGGGAGCAGGCGGAGGACCTGACCCGCGGGTCGGGCAGGCCGCCAAGGCCGCCAAGGGTCTCAAGTACATGTCGCCCGGATTCTTCGCGATTCATCCGGCTGAGCCCAACGCGCCTGAAGAAGAGGTGATTCTACTCGAGCAAGCGTTCCTCACGACGACGCCCGAGGCGATGATGAACGTGCCGACGTATTCCAAGTGGCTGGAGGAGCAGGACCACGTGCCGGCGTACCAGGCGCTCAAACGCATGATGCAGTACCTCCAATGGCAGCGACCCGGCCCGGGACAGCCCATCAAGTGGGTGCTGAAGACGCCGCATCACCAGGAGTACTTCGATCCGCTGCTGGAGGTGTTTCCGAACGCGACGATCGTTCACACCCACCGGGACCCACTCAAGACGAGCCCCTCGCTCTTCAGCATGCTCACGCACCTCCAGATGATCTTCAGCGACGAGGTCGATCCGAACCGGGTCGCCAATCATTGGCTGAACAAGATCGAGAACATGGCCCGTCGGACACTCGCAACGCGTGAGCGGGTGCAAGACCGGGGCTTCGTCGATGTCTCTTACTACGACCTGGTGCAGGACCCCATTGCCGAGGTGGAGCGAATCTACCAGGCGGCTAGCAAAGAGCTCACGGCCGAGGCGCGCGAGGCAATGCTCGAGTCCCGCCGCGTCAACAAGCAGCACAAGTACGGCCGTCACAAGTACTCGCTTGCCGACTTCGGCATGACCAAAGACGACGTGGAGCCCCGAATCGCCGCGTATCGCGCACGCTTTGGGGTTCCGTACGAATAGCGGGTAGGATCCGGCGGCATGGACGTTCCCGTCTGGCAACGCTTGATCTCGCTCGCCGGCCTGCTTGCGATGGTCGCGATCGCATGGGTCTTCTCGAAGCACCGTGCTCGCGTGCCCTGGCGAATCGTTGCCTGGGGAATCGGTCTTCAGCTCACGTTCGGCGTCCTGATCATGAAAACCGGCGTGGGACGCTGGGTCTTTTCTTTGTTGAATGACGGCGTGCTCGCGCTGCTGGGCTTCACCGCCACGGGCACTGAGTTCATTTTCGGCGACTTCGCCTCGGAGAAGTTCACCATCGCGCTCAACGTGTTGCCGACGCTGATCTTCTTCTCCGCCCTCACGACGATGCTCTATCACCTCGGCTGGATGCAGGGGCTCGTCCGCGGCTTCGCCTGGATCATGCGTCGAACCATGAAGACGTCGGGTTCCGAAACGCTTGCGACCGCGGCGAACACTTTCGTCGGACAGACCGAAGCACCGCTCATGGTGGCGCCATTCATCGGCGCGATGACGATGTCCGAATTAATGGCCGTGATGACGGGTGGGTTCGCGACGGTGGCGGGGGGCGTGCTGGCCGCGTACGTCGGGCTTCTCGAGGGAGTCGTCCCAGACATCGCAGGGCATCTCATTGCGGCGAGCGTGATGAGCGCACCCGCAGCGCTCGTCATCGCCAAAGTCATGTGGCCGGAAACCGAGGCGAGTGAGACATCCGGAGAAACTGAGATCCAAGTCGAACAGCCCGATGCGAACCTCGTCGACGCTGCGGCGCGTGGCGCGACCGAAGGCATGAAGCTAGCGCTGAATGTCGGCGCGATGCTGATCGCGTTCATCGCCCTGATCGCACTCGCCAACGCGCTGCTCGGCCTTCCCTTCTCCGTGTACAACGAATGGATGGGGCTGGACGGCGCCACCGCCGTCGAGCCGCTGACCTTCCAAGGGATCCTCGGCTGGGTGTTCTGGCCCTTCGCATTTCTCATCGGAGTGCCGGCATCAGAATGCGCCGTGGTCGGCGCGCTCCTCGGGGAGAAGCTCGTTCTCACCGAGTTCATCGCCTACCTTCATTTCTATGAGACGCTCTCGGAAGGCGCCCAGCAGCTTTCGCCCCGCACAGTGGTGATTGCGAGCTATGCGCTTTGCGGCTTTGCGAACTTCGGTTCGATCGGGATTCAGCTCGGCGGTATTGGCGGGATCGCCCCCGAGCGGCGTCACGACCTCGCCCGGATCGGCGTGCGCGCGATGTTCGGCGGGATGCTAGCTTCGCTGATGACCGCATCCGTTGCGGGGCTTCTGTACTAAAACGCGTGCGCGCGGACTTTGCGCAGAGTTTGCGTCTCGAGGCTGCGACAATTTGCCGCCTTCACTAGAGCGCCGACCGTACTTAGCTTCAAGCGTGATGAGGCGAGTTTGGGCAGTCGCTGGGGTGGTGTTCGTATTTGGCTGTACGTCGGTGGGAGTCGAGGACGCGCAGCGGAGCCGTCAGATCCAGGCGATCGTCCGGACGACGAACAGTCCGTTCTGCCCCGGCAAGACCCTCGACTCCTGTCCGAGCCCTCGCGCGGCCGAATGGCGACAAGACATCAACGCTTGGGTCGCGGATGGAGTCGAAGAGAAGGACATTCGCGACAGACTTCAGAACCGCGTGCCCGAATTCGACCTGCGACCGGCTCCAGTGACATCCGGGTGGATCATCCCCGCCGTGGCCGTGCTCCTCTCGACGCTTTGGTTGGTGCTCGTCGCTCGCGCTCTTCGGCAGATGCCACCGCCGCGGCGCAGCCATCCGCCGGAGCGCCACGCAGCGCTCGACGCGCGTCTCGACGAAGAGCTCGAACGCATCGATTGACGCACCTGCTCGTCCTGGACGCCCGCAAAAACCAGCTGAAGTACGCGCCCCCCGGCGGCCGGGACACGCAGCCCCTCCAAAACCACAAAGGCTGCGCATACTTAGAGGCCATAGTGCGCACTTTGTCGCCCACGCCGATGCCGGAGGGGAGCTAGACCGTGCAGATGACCGACGAGCCGTGTCCGAAGAGCCCCTGGTTCACGGTCACGCCCGCCTTCGCGCCCTCGACCTGCCGGCCCTCGGCCTGCCCACGGAGCTGCCAAGTGAGCTCGCAGACCTGCGCGATCGCTTGAGCCGGAACCGCTTCGCCGAAGCTCGCCAACCCGCCGCTCGGGTTGACCGGAACGCGGCCCCCGATGCTCGTCTCTCCATCACGCAGTAGTTTTTCCGCATCGCCCTGCGGGCAGAGCCCGATCTGTTCGTACCAGTCGAGCTCGAGCGCTGTCGACAAGTCGTAGACCTCGGCAAGATGCATGTCTTCAGGGCCGAGACCCGCTTCCTCGTAAGCCTGGTGCGCGATCGATTCCTTGAAGCCGATCGGTGGAAGCCCAACTCCTGCACTCGAGTCGGTGGACATGTTCGGCATCTCGATGATTGTGTTGGGGTACACCGGAGTGACTGTCGACACCGCGGAGATCTTCACGGGGTCGGTCGTGTGTTTCCGGGCGAAGTCCATGCTCGAGAGTACGAGCGCGGCCGCACCGTCACTGGTCGCACAGATGTCGAGCAAGTGCAGCGGGTCGGCCACGACAGCGGAGCCCAACACATCTTCGATGCTGACTTCCTTTTTGTAGCGTGCGTTCGGGTTGTGGAGTCCGTGCCGCGCGTTCTTCACCTTGACCGCAGCAAAGTCCGCCGCGGTTGCGCCATAGGCGTCCATCCGGCGTCTCGCATAGAGCCCGAAATACGTTGGATTCGTGATGCCCTGAACGTGAAAGCGCAGCCAGTCCGGGTCGTCCGGTCGACGGCCGCCCGCAGGCGCGAAGAACCCTCTCGGTGCTGCGTCGGCTCCGATCACGAGTGCCACGTCGCAGAGCCCCGCCAAGATGTGAGCCCGAGCAACGCCAATGGCTTGCGCTCCCGTTGCGCATGCGCCGTATGAACTAGACACCTTCGCGCCCGACCATCCAAGGGCCTGCGCGAACGTCGCGCCCGCAACGAATCCCGGGTAGCCATTGCGAATCGTATCCCCGCCCGCCACGAGTTGAATGTCTTGCCAGCGAACGCCTGCGTCTTTGAGCGCATCTTGAGCAGCCTTGACCCCGTAGCCGATGAAGCTCTGACCCCATTTGCCCCAGGGGTGCATCCCGGCGCCGAGAACTGCGACCTCTTTGCTCATGCGCCACTCCCGCTCGTTGGCTTCCACTTCCAGGTCATGAAGACGTGCTCGTCATCCTGGTAGAGTTCGTCCAGCACCAGCTCCATCGGCATCCCGGTTTCGAGTGACTCGACCCCGACGCCGCTGACCACCTGCCCGAGAACTGTGATGCCTTCCTTTTCGAGCTCGACTGCCGCGATCGCGAACGGTTCGAATGGCTCCTTCGCAACGAACGGGGCAGGCGGCTTGTAGTTCGCGCTGGTGTAGGACCAGACCTTCCCCGTGCGGCTCAGCTCCACCTCTTGGAGGTCAGCCTCGTCGCAGCCCGGATTTCGGCAGAAGTTCTTCTCGACCGGGAAGAAATAGGTGCCGCAACCACGGCATTGGCTGCCGAGCAAATGCGGCTCGCGCGGGTCCATCGTGAACAGACCCTCGACGGCGGGAGCGTGTGTCTTGTCAGTCATGGTGCAACGGCTCTGAAATAGAACACGTTTCACTTCATGGCAACTGCCCTCGAGCGAGCCTACGCGGTTTCCGCGTATTGGGCCTTTCGCTGCTCGAGCAGCTCCGTCAGCTCCTCACGAAGAGCTTCGAGCGCCTCGAGCGTGTTCCGAATGGTCGAGCGTTGAAGTCCTTCGGTCTCAACGATTGAGCGCTCGAGCCGCCTCACGCCCGCCGTCGTTCGCCGGATCGAGTCCATTTCCTCGGAGCCCTCGGGCTTCGGGTGGAGCACGGGGTTGAAGCGTTTCCGAAGGTCGCTGACCGGTGCACCTTCCTCGAATACCGCGTGGCGCAGCTCTTCGACGACCTCCGGGCTGACCGCTGGGTCCTCCGCATCGTTGCTGGGCCCTTTGCGAAGCGCTTTTGCAAAGTAGTCGACTGCGTCGCACGTCGGAATGCGCTCATTGAGGCCATCCCGCTTGAGGACGGATGGCGCGTGCCGCGTCAACGCAACGTAGGAGCCGGTGAGCTTGTCTGCAGTGGCCTGCTTGAGCTGAAGCTCGAGGGAGCAGTATGCGTAGAAGTCCTGATACCCCCAGTCGAGGTACGACTCTCGATTTCGCACCTCGACGAGCGTTTCCGCCATCATCACCCACGAGCGCTTGAAATCACGGGCCCTTCGGGCGACGTGCACGCGAAGCTCGTCGGCACCCTGCGCCTCGAGGGTCTCCACCAGATCCCCCAACTTTTGATGCGTTGCCATCCGCGCTCTATACCACCGATGTCATGTCCCGAACCAGCCGAGATCGACAGCCTGTCCGTAGCCGCGTACCGACCTCGCTGACAGCAACCGCGCTCGTTGGCGAACTTGCGATCCGGCTAGCGAACCAAGTCGCCGAAAGCTGCGCCGAGCGCGGCATCGTTTTGATGCCGTTGAAGGGTGTACTCCTGCTGGCGAGGTGGCCCGTCCTGCGGGGCCGGCGAGATCTCGTCGACATCGACCTGCTGGTGCGCCCGTTGGACATCCCCGCGCTCGGCGTGATCCTGGGCACTCTAGGCTTCGAACAGACGGTCCGTACCAGCGCGGGAAGCACGTTCGCCAGCGACGAGTGGCCGCTCAGCATCGACGTTCATCGCCAGCTCTTTCCGCACGGCTTGTTTCGCGCAGATACCGACGAACTCTTCGCAAGGGCAGAACTCGACGAGTCACTGTTCGCGGCACCGATAGCGCGCATGTCCGATGAGGATCTCTTTGCGCATTTGATCGGCCATTTCGTCAAGGGACGCGGCACGTTTCGGCAGGACAAGAGCCTGTACGATATTCGATGGCTATTGAAGCAAGGTTGCTTTCGCGCGGAAGACGCGGAGCGCTTGGGAGCGCACCTTCAAGGCTTGGGTCTTCGCCGAGCCGCCGGGTATGTGCTCGGCCACGAGTCATTCGCGAGCGAGCCCGTTGCGAGCGCGGTGCTTCGCTCCCTCGACCTCTCACGCGTCGACCGTTTGGCAATCGCAGCCGCGACTCTGGGCACCGACTCCAACACTGACACGCCCTTGTGGTGGACACCGCATCTATTGGATCAGTCGTTTGTGGCAGGGTCGCGCTCGCTCTTGGCGCACGCAGGTGAAGGCACGCGTCGCCGCGTGGCTCGCATTATGTGGGCCGGAGAGGCCGGCTGTTAGCTCGATGAGCGACTATGGGCATGCCTCGCCGTCTTCGACCGCGTGCCATCGTATGTAGCTAAAGCATCCACTCGGATCCGTATTCGCTGCGCTGGGGCACCAATCAGTGAACTGAATGTCCCAGAGTTCACCGTCGTCGGTCGTGCGAAGGCAGCTATGGAAGCCGACGAGGCGTCGCGGCACCTCGGGACAGGCGAATGTCTCGCTCAGGAAGATCGTGAACGCTGAGGCGGAAGCACAGGGCGAGCGTGCCCACTCGGTGTTCGTAGGAAAGGCGGGACGTTCCTCGACGTCGAGTCTGCAGAGGCCGCCGCCCGGCCCGCTCTCCAAGACGCTGTTGTAGAGCGACGACCGATCCCCGCGCGCGATGCGGACCCCGGCGCTCACGAGATCGTCGACTTCGGTCTGTCCGGGTGGCTTGGTGAACTCCACCGCGTCGCATTCGCAACGGTGGGACATCGCGCCTGTCCTCCGACAGGTGGCGCCGGCTCCGCAAGGGGTTGCGTCGCACGGATCGGGGAGGACACAGACGCCGTCCTCGTTCACCCAGCCCGTGGGACAATCGCAGCCCGTGTCGCAGGTCGCGCCGGCCACGCCGCATTCATCGGCGTCCAATGCAGTTCGCTCATAGGCAAAGCTGCTTCCTGCGACGGATCCCCAATCGGAAAAGACTACGTCGTAGAAGAGATTCTCGTTGGTGAGCCAGAGGCACAGGTTCGCGCCGACGATGTTTCCGCCAACGCAGTTTTGTCTGCAAACACTACTGCCGCCGCCGCCCGAGAACAGCGCGGTGAGCGTGTCGAAGTCATCGGGGGTAGCGGAGGCGTCGCACGTCGAAAGTGCCCAGAGCGTCCCCTCGGGCGACACGCTGCTATCCACGACCGGCTCACGGGCCGAGTTGTAGATTCCCTTCACGCGACCCCGGCTGATGCAGACGCCGGGCACGATGCAATCGGGTTCCGCGCCGACGCCTGGGTACTCGAACGCCACGGTGCCCGAAGAGCTGCACGGATCCGCACCACCGCTTCCGCCTACGCCACCAAGGCCACCGCTGCCGCCAAGGCCGCCGGAGCCAGCGGCGCCACCGGAACCGCCGAGGCCGGCCGAGCCACCGTCGCCGCCGAGGCCGGCCGAGCCACCGTCGCCAGCGTTGCCGCCGAGGCCACCCGAACCGCCCAAGCCTCCGCCTCCACTCGAAGCGTCGCATCCGCAGAGCGCGATCAGCAAAGACGGCAAGATGAAGTGAGAAACGTTGCGGTTCATGGTTCAGCCCTTTCCACGAGGGGTTCTAGCAGGTTTTCGGGAGCTCAGACGCGAGGGATTAAGGTGGCGTATGAGCTAGGCGACTGAAGCGAGACGACGAGCTCGCGACCAAGGTCTTGCGCATGCTCATCGAGCTCTTCGAAGGTGGGTTGTGCCAAAAAGCCGCCCCATGGCGTGTAGTAGACCCCGTTTGTTCGAGCTTTGACGCTCGGCTCGAAGATACTCAAGAGGATCGGGCCCTTAGGAGCGACCCGGTCGCATGCTCGCAGCAACTCCGCCCGATCGGCACGCCGAAGCACGTGCCCGAAGCTTCCCCAGCCCAGGAGCGCCGCATCGAACCTCGCATCGGGCGAAAGCCGAAGTCGTGTTTCCTCTCCGCGAAGGACCGCTGCCGCGAAATCTTCGTAGCTCGCTTGGACGGCGAGATCGGTTCCGAGTCTACGCTCACAGAGGCGAAAAGCCGATGCCGATGGTTCGAATGCCCGGACCTGATAGCCGAGGTCTCGAAGCGCGGCCGCTTCGCGCCCCCCACCCGCCGCACCGATCAGGATCGATGCAGGAGGGGAGGGCAGCCGTCGTTCGAACCAGTCGGTTTCCCAAGGGTACAGTCCGTGGTGATCGTTCTCCGGAAGAAAGGAAGCGTCGTACAGATCGATCGAAAGAGCCTCCTTCTCCGCGTCCCGGAGCGCCACGTTCAACAGAGCTCCGGTCCACGCGTCGAACGCGCTCTCGAGCCGACGCAGTCCGTATTGGACTTTGCGACTCTGCAAAGCCAAGCCGCGAAGAAAGCGATACCGTGCACTGGGCTCCTCGGCGCTCATATCTCCTCGAGCAGATCGATGAGCTCGTCCGGGTGGCGCCATGAGGCTTGCCACGAACGATCGGGGCCTACGAGGTCACCCAAGGACATCGTTGGATCGAAAAACGAGGCTTCGGTCCAATGCTTCAGACCGACGCTTGGAGGGAGTGGCTCTAGGGCGGTTCGTGTGCTCCTCGCAACTCGGATGAAACGGACCTCGTGTGCAGGTCGAGCAGCTCGCTGAAGTGCGTCGCCGGAAACGGCGTAGTAGGGAGCGCCCCCATCCCCAGGCGCCGCTAGCGTGTCGTCATCGTGGTCGAGGCCCGCGAGGTAGTCGGGGCAGCGCGCGCCGGGCTCTGGCGGATCGAAGCGAATCGCGCGTGGCCACCCCCACAGGCGCTCCCCGTCCGTGACGACGAATTCGTCCGAGAAGTATTTCCAACCGCGCCGAACCGCCGCGAGCGCAAGCGAGCTCTTTCCCGCGCCGGATGGTCCGGAGAACACGAACGTCGCTCCGTCGGAAACCAAGCCGGCTGCATGAAACACGGCACTTCGGCCTTTGTGTCTCGCGAGTGCGATTCGGTAGAGCAGCAACTCAAAGCCCGCGACGAGCTCTTCGGCTGCCCCGCCCGACCAGACCAGGTCTCCGTCAACGAAGATTCGAGGCGAGTCACTCGAGAGCACCTCGATACGGCAGCTGGCGTCCGCTTCCACGATGGGCCACTTGGCGCCCGCCCAGTGCCGCCGGATGTAGTCGCTCGTGTTCGCGCAAGAGCTTTGTACTCCCACGCGAAGCCCAGAGAGAAACATCTCGTGCTGCTCTAGGTTGCGTCTTTCCACGCGATGAGTTTCCGCTGCTCGAGTTGGCTGAGGAAGGCGGTGACGTCACGACTCACCGTCTCACGTTCCGCCTCCACGTGGCTCAAGATTTCGGCGGTGATATCGCCAATGGATCGCGTTCCGTCGATCATCAGCCAAACGCCTGCCGCGATATCGTTCAGCACGAGTAGTTGTGGACCGTTGCTGTCATAGATGACGACCTCGTCGGTTTCCGTGACCTCGTGCGTGAGGGTGTTCTTGCGTCTAGGCACGCGCTGCTGAAAAGGGTCAGGCATTGCTGGTCCCTTCGAGTAAGACTGCTCGGGTTCTACACTCCCAACAGGAAAGTTTTTCACCCCATTGTTCGCGGGCCATGAGCAATTCTCGCTTCCCGGACGCCAGCGGCTCCGGGGAACTCAGAATCGTGGCGAGGCTGCCCTTGTGGATCGATCCCAGTGTCAGGTGGCGGCTGAAGATGCAGGGGTACACGTTTCCGTCGTAGCTGACGGCCGCGGACCCGCCGAAGTCTCGCCGTCCTCTGGCCTCGACCCCACCCGTGTGGATGCCGAGGCTGCTCGTTTCGAGCTCTGCAGATGCCCAGTTTCCTCGGCCGACGTCCCGCATTCGATCGAAACCGATCGAGCCTTCAGGCACGCCCAGCCCCAAGAGGTACTCGTGCGTCTTCGGCGCGTCGCCCGAGTTTTCCGCCATGGAGATGACGCCGACACGCACCTCCAAGTCATCCTCGATGGCGCGACGAATCACCGTGGCCGTGCGTCCGTGGCTGCCTGGCGTTCGGGTGATCGCATCGTGGGTCGCTGCATCGTGTGAATAGAAGGAAAACGCGAATGATGGACCTAGCGCGCGCAGGCGTTCGTAAGTCCTGCCACGAAGCGCTAGCCCGTTCGTATAGATTTCGACCTTCGGGATTCCAATCTCCGCCGCGAATTCCACCGCTCGGATGCAATGGGGGCTGATGAGCGGGTCCCCTCCAGTGAGCTGCACCAAGTCGAACCCAAGCACCTTCGCATCTGCGAGCACCCCGCTCAGCTCCGGCCACCCAAGGGCCTCCGTACGAGCAGGGGACGATTCGGCGTAACAGTGAACGCATCGCTCGTTGCACTTCGCAGTGAGCTCAACGAAGAGCTGTCGCCATCCCGACCCACGCAGGAGTGTTTCTCGCGTCAGTGGCTGCAGTGCCTCCTCCTTGAGTCGCTCGCGCAATTGTCCCATCAAGGGCTCGAAGCGCGCGAGCGAGTCCCAAGCGGATGCGGATATATCGCTGTCCAGCGCATCGATTCGAGTCGTTCCCTCGATGCGGATTTGATCCCCGCTGCTCAGCCTAATGGCTTCCAGCAGTCCCTCGCTTTGCCAAAGGATCCAGTCGTCCGGTAGGAAGTAAGCGGTCCGCGAGTGCGCCATCCCGTTCACCCGAGGACGGGCATGCAGTTCAATGGGTTGCAGCCGTTGGGGTTGCAGGATCCCGGCATGCACGTCGCCGGATTGCACGATGGCTGAGCATGCGCCTGGTTCACGGTGATCGTCGCCAGGATTGCGGGCGCCGTGTACGCCACGCCTTTGAGAAAATGGCGCCGCGCGCGATCGAGCTCGTTGGGTTCCCCCGCCTCGTCAGTCATTGGCCTCGAGCCCCTTCCTTGCCCCCTGCATGTGCCATCGGAATCTACTGTTGGTGGGTTTAGCCTGAAACGGCACCAGGGTTCCAGCCGGAAAGCAACAAGGGCAGGGGATGGCCGTCCACAGAGCACGGCGTTCGGACAGGCAAGAGCCCGTGGACCCGGGTGCTCAGCTCCCCATGCTCACCCGGCTCCAATGCTGCGCAATTGTAGGGAAAAATACCTATTGACAACCGTGTTTCCAAACGTTTACCGTGGGGCTGTCGACGGATGATCAGCAAGCCGCCGACAGGGCGAACGAGATTCGCACTCCTTTGGGGTACAACACAACGGGCACTCGGGCGGGGTTCACACCTCGCCCGAGTATTTTAAACCGTGTGTGCAATCCCGGGGGCGCTTAGAGGCTGCGCTTCTTGCCGCGCAGGCCGCGCCGGCTTCCCTTGGGACGCTTGGGCTTTTCGAAGGACGAACGGCCGCCGCGGTCGTCCTCGCGGTCGTAGCTGCCGCGGTCGTAATTGTCGCGGCCGAACTCATCGGGCGGTCCGGCAGGGGGAGCGCCTGGGCGACCACCTCCGGTGTTGAAGTCCCGCCGAGGACGGGCCGGGCGAGGACGGTCTTCCGCGATATCGAGGCGCAATGGGCGCCCTCCGACCTCGCGTCCGTGAAGCTTCTCAACCGCCAGTTTGGCGTGGTCTTCTTCTGAGAACCGGACGAATGCGAATCCCCTCGGGCGACCCGATTCGCGGTCCTTTGGAATGTGAACGTCAACGACCTCGCCGACTTCACCGAACAGCTGGCGCAGCTCCTCGTCGGTCGTGGCAAAGTTGAGGTTCCCTACGAATATCTTGTTTGAGATGACTTACTCCGTTCTCCGCTGTGCCCCTTTGGCACGTTTTTGGTCTTGTTCCAAGTCCGGCAGTGTAGCCCAGATCTAGAACTCATGTCGTGACAGCCTTCAGCATTAAAAGTGCCACGGAAATTTGCTGTAGTCCTGGGGGCGCTTCTCTAGGAAGGCGTCTCGGCCCTCCTGGGCCTCTTCGGTGGCGTAGGCGAGCCTGGTGGCCTCGCCCGCGAACAGCTGCTGCCCGACCAGCCCATCGTCGATCATATTGAAGCCAAACTTCAACATTCTCATGGCAGTGGGGCTTTTCGAGTTGATCTCCTTACCCCAGGACAGGGCGAAATCCTCGAGCTCGGCGTGTGGGACGACGGCGTTGACCATTCCCATCTCCGCTGCCTCGCGCGCGCTGTAGTTGAGGCCGACGAAGAACACCTCGCGCGCCTTCTTCTGGCCGACCTGTCTCGCGAGGAGCGCCGAGCCGTAGCCGCTGTCGAAGCTGGCCACGTCCGGGTCAGTCTGCTTGAAGATGGCGTGCTCTTCGCTCGCGATCGTCATGTCGCAGACGACGTGTAGACTGTGACCGCCTCCCACTGCCCAGCCCGGCACGACGGCGATTACGACCTTCGGCATGAAGCGAATCAATCGTTGCACTTCGAGGATGTGTAAGCGTCCGAGTCGCGCAGGATCGACCTCGCCCGGCGAGTCGGTCTCGTACTTGTATCCGTCCTTGCCTCGGATTCGCTGATCACCGCCGGAGCAAAAAGCCCAGCCCCCGTCTTTCGCCGATGGGCCGTTGCCTGTGAGCAGTACGCAGCCGACGTCGGATGTTTGGCGCGCGTGATCGAGGACGCGATAGAGTTCGTCGACGGTGCCCGGCCTAAAGGCGTTGCGCACTTCGGGACGATTGAATGCGATGCGGACTGTGCCTTGGTCTTTTGCGCGATGATACGTGAGGTCGCGGAGTTCGAAGCCGGATACCTCGGTCCATTTCGACGCATCGAAGATTTCAGAAATCATGGTCGTGCTCACTCCGTAAACTCGCTCAAGACAGCGAGAATGATTCGCCCGAGGAGAATGGCGACCTGATCCCGGGAGAACTCGCCCTCGATCCAACGCTGCAAGATCTCGCCTGCGCCGCTCAGGAACATGTCTGAGAGGGCCAGCGCCTCCGCGTCGTTTACGCCGGTCAGCTCGCGCAGCGGAATCAACCACGGCTTAACGAGGTGACCCCGGAATTCACGGCTGATCGTCGAGATCTCGGGATCGTGTCCGGCGGAGCGGAGGATCTGCCAGCCTCCGGAGCCGCGCGCCTCAATCGTGTCGCATGCCGCGTCGATGAACGCCTTCGCGATCGACTCGATGTCGCCGTCGCCGTCGGTCTCGAGGATGTTCGGCGTGCGCGCCGCGAAGGCGTCGCGGAAATCTTCGAGTACGGCCTTGATCAGCTCGTGGCGATTGGGGAAGAACTTGTAGACGACGGGGCGCGTCACACCTGCCGCCGCAGCGACGTAGGGGATACGAACGCTGTCGACGCCGTCGGTGGCGATGATCTCGGAGGCGACGCGCAGCAATTGCTCGTGCCGGTCTTCCGGGCTCAGGCGGGTGCGTGTCGCGTCGCTGGGTCGATTAGATGGCATGGATTCACGAAAAAGGGTGACTTCTCAATCAAGAAGTCACCCTGTTCGAGTTGAATCGCCGGACGGTTAGTCCTGCGCGAGGTTCATCACCTGCTGGAGACTCATGGCGAGCGTCATGTCGCCGTCGATTTTGATCTTGCCGGACATGAAGGCCTGCATCGGGTTGAGCGAACCATTCAGCATACCGAGCCAGTCTTCGGCCGAGACGGTAATCGTGGCGCCCGGACTCGCGTGTACACCCTGGCCGACGAAGTCGCTCGTCTTGCCCTTGGTGAGGTCCAAGTTGTAGTCGCCACCGTCATCGCCCGTGATGTTGAACTGGTACACCGCGTTGGGGGACGTCGCCGCGTCGGTGTTTTCTGCGGCTTTCTTCTCAAACTTCTCGAAGAACTCAGCTACGGATTCCATTGATATTTGCCTCTCTTGTTTGTCGACCAAAGGCCGTCGGCCGTTTCCACCCGCGCTGGGTGTGGCTCGCCGGAGGGGAGTTGTACCCGAAATCAGCCGGCAATGCACCCCCGTCTTTTGGCGAGAATCGGCCGGATTTCGCTCGCGCCGGAGTTCGGGGGATCGCCGACGGAAGCGTCCTGGACAGTGCGTCTCGAAACCTTCCAGAAACGTTGGTCACATCAGCCGGAAACAGGACCGATCTAGGCTCGGTCCACTTCAAAGGAGAACCCGGGGATGGAAGCTATCAATCAGGCGGATACCGCATGGCTCATGGTGTCATGCGCATTGGTCATGCTCATGACGCCAGGCTTGGCGCTGTTCTACGGCGGCATGGTGGGTTCGCGAAACGTGCTGTCGTCGTTCATGCACAGCTTCATCGCGCTCGGGGTCGTCACGCTCCAGTGGGTCGTCATCGGCTACTCACTTGCGTTCGGCTCGGACTTGGGCGGAGGGTTTCTGGGCGGGACAGAGTTCGCGTTCTTGCAGGGAGTTGGCCTCGAGCCTCAGGAGGGCTCAACGATCCCGCACATTCTCTTCATGGCGTTTCAGATGATGTTCGCGATCATCACGCCCGCTCTCATCTCCGGCGCGATCGCCGAGCGCATGAAGTTCTCGGCCTATGTCGTGTTCATTCTTCTGTGGGCCACGCTGGTATACGACCCCATTTGCCACTGGGTCTGGGGTCCGGACGGTTGGCTTGGCGCTCGCGGAGCGCTCGACTTCGCCGGCGGGACTGTCGTCCATTTGTCGTCAGGCGCCGCCGCGCTGGTTTGCGCGTTGGTGCTCGGGCGTCGAAAGAGGCCAGGACCTCCGCACAACCTAACCCTCACGCTTCTCGGCGCAGGCATGCTCTGGTTTGGTTGGTTCGGCTTCAACGCAGGTAGTGCGCTCGCCGCGAACGACAACGCCGCACTCGCACTCGTGAATACTCACCTTGCCGCCGCGGCTGCCGCGCTTGCTTGGGCCCTCCTCGAATGGGTCAAGCAGGGTAAGCCCACCGCCCTCGGGGTGGCCTCTGGTTTGGTCGCCGGTCTGGTCTGCATTACGCCTGCAGCCGGCTTCGTCGGCCCGATGTCGGCCGTCCTCATGGGCCTTGCAGCTGGCCCTGTTTGCTACGGCGCCGTCATGCTCAAGGGCAAGCTCGGATACGACGATGCGCTCGACGCGTTCGGCATTCATGGCGTCGGGGGCGCACTCGGCGCGGTTCTCACGGGCGTCTTCGCCGCAGCGGCATGGGGCGGAACTGACGGGCTCATCGGCGGAAACAGCGAGCTGTTCATCGAGAACATCATCGGCGTCGTTGCCGCGGCTGCCTACTCGGTCGTCGTGACTCTCGTCCTGCTGAAGGTCATCGACGCCACCATCGGCCTCCGAGTGTCGAGCGACGAGGAGATCGAAGGTCTCGATACGAACCTACACGGCGAAGAGGGCTATCACATGGGCGGCGCGGGCGCGTTTAGCGAGTAGTTGCTTGGGCCTGTTCTCACGCTGGTTCCGTAAGAAGGAACCGACTCCTCCGCCGTTGCCCGAGGCGGAGGAGCGCGACTACCTTCTTCAGGAGCTAGGAGACTACGACGGGAGCGATCCGAGCAAACCGCTTCTCGTTGCGATTCGCGGGTACGTGTACGACGTCGGACGCGGAAGGGACTTCTACGGACCTGGTGGTCCGTACGGAATGTTCGCCGGGAAGGACTGCACGCGCGCACTTGCGAAGGTGGCCTTCGACGCAGAGCTCTTCACCGGTGACCTCGAGGGGCTCACGGTCGACGAGATCGACAAGCTAGAAGAATGGATCGAGATGTTCGAAGGTAAGTATCGCCGGGTTGGGCGACTCCTCGCCGATTAGGGCGCGGCGACGATTCGGTACACCTCGCCCGTTGCACGGTCGAAGGAGAAGCGACGGGGACTACGAAGTCCGTAGTGCCAGATGCGCGGGTCTCCAGGCCGGGTCGTGGTTCTGGCCGTTGTTGTGTGGATCGTTGCCGCTGCCTTCCCTGTAGAAGACGAAGAAGCGGCCATTGTCGGCGTCTCCGGCTCGGTTGTAGTCGGGGTGGACCGCCCTTCCTCGTAGCCGCCCGATACGAAGCGTTCGAGGTTGAGGAACGGTGTGCTGAGCGCCGCGTCGTTTCGCACGACCCAGATCCGCCCGGTTTGTCCAGAGCGCGACGCGCGACAGAGAGGAACGCGAACGGTTCACGCTTGGAGTCTCCGCCGTTCGGACTCGGCCTTCACGCAGACGGAAAGCGCCGGTAGGCGAGTGTGGCGAGGGTCCCCACACAGAGGGCGGTCATCGCGTAGAGGAATGGCATCTTCAGCAGGGCGTCCTGCTCGGCTTCCGGAAACGTCGCCAGAACGACTGCGATCGCCAAGGGGGCGTTCTGGACGCCAGTCTCGAGTGACACCGCCTGGCGTTGTTTCGCGCCGAGTCCTGCCAAGCGCGCCGCGATGTACCCGAGGATCATGCCGCTCCCCGCGACGGAGGCGCAGGCCAGCAGACTCGCGTCCTCGGCGGTCAGGACGAGGTCGATTTGATCGGAGACACTGGTCACCAAGAGGACGATTAGCAGAAGCGCCCCGGAGACGGAGCCGACTCGCTCGACCTTCCGGGCTGCCTCCTCCGAGCGGTGCCGGACCCACATGCCGAGCGCGATCGGAAGGAGCATCGCGAGCAACGTCCCCATCACTGCAAGGTAAGGGACCTCCATCCGCGTTTCGGCGAGCGACGACGCGTACACGAACAGCAGCGTTGGCATCAACACGACGGAAGCGAGTGTCGATACGGCGGTCATCGTGATGCTGAGGGCCACGTCCGCACCCGCGAAATAGGCGAACATGTTGCTCGCGTTTCCGCCCGAGGTGCACGCCATCAGCAGCAGGCCGAGGGCATCGGTCCCTTCGAGCCCGAAGCGGTCGATGGCAAAATACGCCAGAAGTGGCATCCAGCCGAACTGCGAGAGCAGTCCGACGAGCACGGCTCCTGGCCGGCGCGCTGCCCGAGCGTAGTCCTCCAACGTCAGGGACGCGCCCATCCCAACCATCAGCACGAGCGTGAGGGCGGCCACCAGCAGCTTATCGAGCTCGCTCAGCATCCGGCGGACTATACACGGGCGCAGCGAGGGACTGCATCCATGTGGACTCCGTGTTGACCATCATTTCATGGCAGCGCAGCATCTCCCCGATGGATGGAGAAAAGATCATCAACGAGGTGATGGGCGGAGGCCTACGCGCGCTCAATCGGCTCGCGGAGTCGCCTCTCGTCGAGCGCTTTGGTCTCGAGGAACGCACGCAGGCTCTCGTCTACGAGGGTGCCAAGCGCGTTGCCGAAACTGCCGCGAAGGCGGCCAAGCGACTCTCGCCGACGCCAAGTCGCGGTGCGCCGCGAAGCTCGCGCAAGTTCGACCTCAGCCTCACCGAAGAACAACAGCTGATGCGCGACACGGTTCGGCGCTTCGCCGACGAGGTGATGCAAGCGGCTGCCCGAGATGGCGATGATCGCGGCGCACCCCCCGACGGTTTCATGGAGACGTTCGCTGAGCTCGGCGCGGTGCAAATGGCCGTGCCCGAAACACTCGGCGGCGCCGCCGAGTCGGTCTCTGCCGTGTCGCAGATGCTAGTCGCGGAGGACCTGGCGCGCGGAGACATCGGGCTCGCGTACGCAGCGCTTTCCCCCTTGTCGTTCGTCAATGCGCTGGTGCTATGGGGAGACGACGAGCAGCGCGCCAAACTCCTCCCGCTTCTCGTCGACGGAGACGTCACCGAGGCGAGCATCGCTGTCGCGGAGCCGCATCCGCTCTTCGATCCGAGTGCGCCTCGGACCTCGGCGAAGAAGAGTGCGTCCGGCTACGTGCTCGACGGCGAGAAGTTCGCGGTCGCCCTTGCTCGAACGGCTCGTTGGTTTCTAGTTGCAGCCAACTTGCACAAAGTCGGCCCCCGCCTGTTCTTGGTTGAGACCGGGGCGCCTGGATTGTCCGTCGACGAAGAGCCGACGATGGGCTTGCGTTCGGCCGGACTCGGTCGATTGAAGCTCTCCTCGGTGAAGCTTGGCCCCGAGGCGCTCCTTGGTGGCGAGGAGGCGCTCAAGAAAGTCGGCACCGTCGTTTATCGGGACGCGGTAGACCGCGCGCGGGTAGGCTGGGGGGCGATGGCGGTAGGCGGCAGCCAGGCCGTGTTGGACTACGTGATCCCGTATTGCAACGAGCGCGAGGCGTTCGGCGAGCCGATTTCTCATCGCCAGGCGGTGGCTTTCATGATCGCGGACATCGGCATCGAGCTCGAGTCCATGCGGATGCTGGTGTACCGGGCTGCTGGCCGAATAGACGCCGGGCTCGGCTGCCAGCGCGAGGCGTACCTCGCGCGGACTCTGTGCGCAGAGAAGTCCATGGAGATCGGGACCAATGGGGTTCAGCTCCTCGGCGGGGCAGGGTTCATCAAGGACCACCCGATCGAGCTTTGGTACAGACACCTTCGCGCCATTGGTGTGATGGACGGAAACCTCTTGGTGTAGGAGCGGCGCGATGTATTTGGAAATCCCGAGCAGTCTCAAGCCAATCGTCAATCAGGCACACCAAGTCGCCAAACACGTCTTCCGGCCGATTTCTCGGAAGTACGACCGTGCGGAGCACGAGTATCCAAAGGAACTCGACATGCTTGCAGCGCTCATGGATGGGCTCAACGCGGGCTCCGATCAGCGAAGCGCGAGCGTCGAAGGTCTTCAGCGCAATGCGACCCAGGGAGAAGGTGTTCGCAACGGCGGGAACATGTCGACGTGTCTCGGGCTCACGGAGCTTTGCTGGGGTGATGTGGGGCTAGCGCTCTCGATCCCGCGGCAGGGTCTTGGGAACGCGGCGATCACGGCTGTGGCCGATGCCGAGCAGAAGGAGCGCTTCGACGGCGTATGGGCCGCAATGGCGATCACCGAGCCTGGGGCGGGTTCCGACTCTGCCAACATTCGGACGACGGCGCGTCTCGACGGTGACGAGTGGATACTGAACGGCGAGAAGATTTACGTGACCGCAGGGAGCCGAGCCGACTCGGTGGTGGTGTGGGCAACACTCGACCGCAACCTCGGGCGTGCTGCGATCAAGTCGTTCGTGGTGCCTCACGGGACGCCGGGCATGGAGGTGGTGCGGCTCGATAAGAAGATGGGGATTCGCGCGTCGGACACGGCGAGCATCACGCTCACGGACTGCCGAATTCCGAGGAACAACCTTCTCGGGACCTCGGATATCGATACGAAGAAGGGCTTCGGCGGGGTCATGCAGACCTTCGACAATACCCGTCCGATCGTTGCCGGTATGGCTGTGGGGCTCGCACGGGCAGCGCTCGAGCACACGCGGGAGATCCTGGCGGAGGAGGGTGTCGAGGTTCGATATCACGGCCCGCTGTTTGGCAAGAGTGCCGCCGAGGCAGAGCTGATTCGAATGGAGGCCGATTGGGAAGCGGGTCGTCTGTTGATGCTCAAGGCTGCCTGGATGGCCGACAACGGGATTCCGAACTCGATGGAAGCGTCGATGTCCAAAGCGAAGGCTGCGCGTGTGGCCAATCGCGTGACCCTGCGTTGCGTCGAGCTCTGCGGCGGTCGCGGTTATTCCGAAGACTCTTTGCTAGAGAAGTGGGCGCGTGACTCGAAGATCTTGGACATCTTCGAAGGTACGCAGCAGATTCAGCTCTTGATCATTGCGCGTCGTCTCCTGGGCAAGCGGTCGGCGGAGCTTCGCTGAGGAGGGTCCGATGGAAATCAACGGCGTAGCGCACACTTTCGTGACCGTCGGTGACTTCGACCGCGCGCGAGCGTTCTATAGCAAGCTGCTTCCTTTCCTTGGGATGAAGCCGGTCTTGGACATTCCGGGAACCTACTACTGCGTCGGTGGTCGCACGGCGTTCGCGATCCGCGAGGCAACAGAAGGGCATCGGGGTAAGCGCTTCGACCAGAACCAGGTGGGCTTGCATCACTTGTGCTTTCGCGCGCGCACCCGAGAGGACGTCGACGAGGCGCACGACCTGGTGAAGAGCTTGGGCGCGCCGATCGTTCACGGCCCCGAAGAAGGAATGTGGGCCCCCGGCTACTATTCGATCCTCTTCGAAGACCCCGACGGCATCCGCCTAGAAATCAACCACGTCCCCGGCAAAGGCCTCCTCACCTAGGGGACACGCAGCCCCGCCAAAACCCCTATGATTCCAACCCCTTGCGGAGGGTAACGCGCGGTTTCTAAGATTGCGCGTTAGGGTTGCCAAGTGTCTGTGAAGACTAGGGTTTTGGCGGGGCTGCGTGTCCCGTTTGGAGGGTGTGGCGGCCTTGGTGGGTTTGGATGGTGCACGGGAAGTCGTAGAGGGTGGTGAGGAGCGGGGTGGTGAGGACTTCTTCGAGGGGGCCCGAGGCGAGGGTGCGACCCTCCTTCAGGAGCAGCGCGTGGCTCGCTTGCCGCGGGATTTCTTCCACGTGGTGACTGACGAGAACCAGGGTCGGACCGTTTGGCTTCGCGCAGAGCATGTCGAGGTCATCGATCAAGCGCTCTCGCGCCCCCGGGTCGAGGCCCGCGCAGGGTTCATCCAGGATCAGCAAGTCCGGGTTGGTCACTAGCGCGCGGGCGATCATGACGCGCTGTTTCTCGCCCTGCGAAAGGACTCCATAGGGTTTGTTTCGGAACGAGTACGCGCCGATTCGTCGAAGTGCATCGTCTGCCCGGATGAGGTCACCGGCGCTGAGTTCGTGCCAGTTGCCGATGGTCGCATGTATCCCAGTGGCCGCGACTTGCCTGGCGCTTTGTCTAGCCGGAAGCCAGCTGAAGAGCGACGAACTGACCCAGCCGATCCGCTCCTTGAGCGCGCGCATATCGCAGCGCCCATACGTCTCGCCGAGCACGGAGACCTCGCCACGGCTCGGCCATTCGTACCCAGTCACGATCGACAAGAGCGAGCTTTTTCCGGCACCGTTGGCTCCAAGCACTACCCAGTGTTCACCGGGCGCTACCTTCCAGCGAACATCCCGAAGAATCTCGACGTCGTCCCGAACGAAGCGAGCGATGTGCAGGTCGATCACTGCCGTCACGCATTCAGCCTAGCACCCGGACCGAGCGCACTGCTGTAACTTTGGGACTTGAAGCGATCGCGGATTCGCGCTCCAATCGCCGTCATGTACTTCCGTACCCTTTGGAGCATGCTCCTCCTCGGCGCCTGTGCCAGCACCGCGCTAGCCCAAGATCCTCCCCCGATTCGCATCGAAGGCGAGGTTCCCATGGGCGAAGAACGCCACTTTTTCAAAGAGTTCGAGGTTCCCGAAGGGATTGTCGAGATCGAGGTGCAGCACGACGATCTCTCGTCGGTAAACATCCTCGACTGGGGCTTGGACGACCCGAACGGCTTTCGTGGCTGGGGCGGGGGCAATAGCGAGCCGGCCATCGTCGGTGTCGAGGCGGCGTCGCGGAGCTACATCCCGGGGCCGATCCCCGCGGGCACGTGGGAGGTCGTCGTCGGCAAGGCAAGAGTCGAAGAGTTTCCCGCGCGGTACGAGATCAACATCTTCTTGCGCACCGAAGCAACGCTCCCGCCTCAGGACCGAACGCCGTATCAAGACCCAGGCACCCTCAGTGACGAGGCGCGATGGTATGCAGGCGACTTCCACGTGCACTCACGTCAGAGCGGCGACGCGACCCCGAGCATCAGCGCCACCCTGGACGTAGCCCGCGACATCGGTTTGGACTTCATCATGCTCTCCGAGCACAACACGAACAGCGGGCTCACCCTCTACGGCGGCGTCCAGCCCGACTATCCCGACGTGCTCATCCTCCCGGGCGTCGAGTGGACGAGTTACTCCGGGCACGCCAATGCGATCGGCGCCACCGAGTGGGTGGACCACAAGATCGGGACACGAGGCGCCACCACGGAGGACGCAGTTGACGCGTACCTCGAGCAGGGCGCGATCTTCTCGATCAATCATCCCACGGTGCCCGGCGGAGATCTCTGCATCGGATGTCCCTGGGAGCTCATGGTCGACCAAGCCAAGGTCGGCGGGGTCGAGGCCCAGGGCGGGATCTGGATCGCCATTGATTTCTGGGAGCAGCTCGTAGCCGAGGGGGCCCGAGCGCCCGCCATCGGCGGTAGTGACGATCATCGCGGAGGGCTTGGAACCGGTCCACTCGACAGCCCGATCGGCTCGCCGACGACGATGGTCTATGCGGAGGACCTCAGCGTCGACGCGATCCTCGAGGGTATCCGCGAGGGGCGCACCGTGATCCGAGTCAACGGAGCAGTGGACCCGATGCTCGAGACGGAACTCTCCGGCGAGCGCATGGGAGACACCGTGCTTGCCGATACATCCACGCTCTCGGTCACCGTCACTGGCGCCGTAGAAGGACAGACACTCCGGGTCATCAAGAACCGCGAGGTCATCGAGGAGATACAGATCACCAGCGATCCCTTCATTCACGAACTCGAAGTGAGCGCCCCCGAGCTGGGCGAAGACCGCTATCGCCACCAGGTCATGACGAGCAACACCCCCAAGACCATCGGAAGCTACGTGTGGCTTCGAGCGCCGGGCTCGCAGCCCATGCCGGACGCTGGAGTACCGGATGCAGGCGCACCGGATGGCGGCACAGATCCGTCGGACGGTTCGAGCGGTTGTAGCTGCGGCGTGGTTTCGTCGGCTAGCTACGATACGGGCGTACTCTTCGCGCTCTTGGCATCGTTCGCTTGGGCTTCCCGGCGACGCCGAAGCACATGACGCAGGCGCGAGCGCTCGTCGCGCTCTCGTTCTTCGAGCATGCGTCGGAGGGAGCCGAGCTCGCTCGTCAGAGCCGGTTCCACTCGAAGCTGTAGCGTATTGACCTGACGGGTCGCCTTGCTCAACGCCACGCCGAGCCGCCTGACCAATTGCTCTTTTGGGAGCGCCTCGAGCACCAGCTCGACGAGCCGTTCGAACTCCGTGGCTGCCTGCGCCGCAGCTGGCCCCACCATGGACCCGGCGGTGTTGCGCTCCGTCAAGGTTCTTCGAATCGGCGTATGGGACACGACCGACGGGACCGAGATTCCCCAGACCTGATGATGAGCGAGCTCCACGTCGATCTCACGCTCGGGCCATGCGAACGAGCGAAGCGCGGCGCTTCCATGCGCTGCAAACGCGTCGAGTAGCGCGCGGTGTGCCTCCCGAGAGCGTTCCTCGACCTCTTTGCGTGCATCGAGCGCCGGCCGTGCGCTCTTGAAGAGCTCAGTGATCAATGCCTCACGCTTGCGGTTCAGCAGCTCTCGGCCTTTGCGGACGCGGTCGAGCTGCGCGCTCGCGCGGACCAGGCCCGACCGCGTTGGTGGGACGGAGCGAGCAGTCATGGACTGCTCCTTCCGGGGCGGCTCGAGTGCGCGTCCCAGGTGGCGTCCGAGATCCGCGTCAGCTCATCTCGTGGCAGGGTTTCGAGCAGCGACCATCCGATTCGCACGGTGTCCTCCACGGAGCGCCGCACATCTCCTTGGTGGATCAGCTCACCCTCGAATGCGTCGACGAAATCGAGCGCGAGACGGTCTCCTGGCGCTAGCCCCTCGCTGCCCACGATCGCGGCCATCAGCTTCGCCTCTCGCCCGCGCGCGTATACTGCGTAGAGTTGGTCGGCCCATTCGCGGTGCTCGGCGACCGTGTGCGATTCTCCGATGCCCGCGTTCATGAGGCGCGAGAGCGAAGGGAGGACGTCGACCGGCGGATAGACGCCTCGCTGGTGGAGCTCGCGGCTCAGTACGATCTGCCCTTCGGTGATGTACCCCGTGAGGTCCGGAATCGGGTGCGTGATGTCATCGTCGGGGAGGGTGACGACGGGCACTTGTGTGACGGAACCGGGAGAGTCCTTCAGAACGCCAGCGCGTTCGAAGAGCGTGGCGAGGTCCGTGTACATGTAGCCTGGGTAGCCGCGCCGACCCGGAATCTCCTCACGCGCCGCAGCCACTTCGCGAAGCGCTTCGGCGTAATGGGTGATGTCCGCCATCACCACCAGAACGTGGATCCCATGGGTGAAGGCGAGATACTCGGCTGTCGTGAGCGCCACCCGCGGTGTGAGGAGCCGTTCGATGGTGGGATCGCTCGCCTGATTCAAGAAGAGCACGGTCCGTTGCATCACTTCGCTCTCGCGGAAGCGCGACACGAAGACCTGCGTCTCGCGCTCGGTGATGCCCATCGCGGCAAAGACGACGGCGAACGGCTCGCCGCGGGCAGGTCGCGCGTTCTCGACGATGTCGGCCGCGAGATCGACCCCCGGAAGACCAGGCCCGGAAAAGACCGGCAGCTTCTGTCCGCGGACGAGCGTGTTCATTCCGTCGATAGCGCTCACGCCGGTCTCGATGAAGTCCGATGGATGCCGACGGCGCACAGGATTGATCGGCGCGCCCCAGATTGGCAGCCGTGCCTCGCCGACGGGAGCCGGAAGACCGTCGAGCGGAGCTCCAGTTCCGCTGAGAGCGCGACCGAGCGTATCGCGTCCGACGATCGTAGTTGCCGTCTCACCCGTGAGCGTGATCGTAGCCTCGGCCGGAGCGAGTCCAAGCGTCTCTTCGAAGACCTGTATGACGGTAATCTCGTCACCGACGTCGATCACCTGGCCTCGGCGTTCCGGCTGGCCGTCACCTTCGATGCGCACCCACTCGCCGAGCTTCGCCCGCCGGGTCAACTCGACGAAGAGAAGCGGACCTGCGGCCGATGATGCGCCCGCGTAGGTGCGAGCCACTGGCGCAATGAGCGGTTTCATGTCGCCTCCATGCCGGCGATGGTGTCGTCGGCGTCTAGGATCCGTGCCTCTAGCTCGCCTGGGGGCGCCGTCTTGACCGCGCCCAGCGCAACACGAACCGACGCGAGATCGAGCTTGTCGAACGCCACTCCGTTTCCGAGCGCGGTCTTCCCCACGCGGACGAATGCCCAGAGCAGACGGGCGAGCTCATAGGTCTTGGTGACGCTCGAGAACGCGTCGTGGGGATGAAAAGCATTTTGACCGATCAGGAACTCGCGCGCGATTCGTGCGGCCTCGAGGGTCAGCCGGTCTTCATCCTCGAGAGCGTCCACACCCACCAGGCCGGCGATCTCACGGAGCTCGCGGTCTCGCTGAAGGAGTCGGATCGTCTCCGTCCGGAGCTCCGACCAATCGGCTCCCCCATGATCGGAGAACCACGCCGCGGCGTCGTCGGCGTAGAGGCTGTAGCTGCTGTCCCAG
>Ga0316191_10000007_pt1 | contig 97930 bp, 88 predicted proteins | sample Eddworburr2cm_MG_FD_204928 | JGI IMG/M metagenome (GOLD analysis project Ga0316191, IMG submission 204928) | Coastal sediment microbial communities from Maine, United States - Eddy worm burrow 2 cm | ecosystem: Environmental > Aquatic > Marine > Coastal > Sediment | place: USA: Maine...
ATGACCCGGGCTATTACGAGAAATTCTATTTCACGCCCGGCGACCTGGGCTTTCAGCCGATACAGACCAGCATCGGTAAACTGGGTGTATTGATATGCTGGGACCAGTGGTTTCCAGAGGCCTCGCGGTTAATGGCACTGGCCGGTGCCGAACTGCTGCTGTACCCGACCGCGATTGGCTGGGATCCCGGTGATCCCGGAGAACAACAACAGCGCCAGCTGAATGCCTGGCAAACCGTACAACGCGCGCACGCGATTGCCAACGGCATACCGTTGCTGGTCTGCAACCGTACCGGCTTCGAGGCCGACAGCTCGGGACAGACCGCGGGGATACAGTTCTGGGGCAGCAGTTTTGTGGCTGGTCCGCAGGGTGAAGTGCTGGCGAGCGCAACCACGGACAGTGAGGAGTTACTGATCGCGCCTGTCGATATGAGGCGCAGCGAAGAGGTGCGCCGCAGCTGGCCCTACTTGCGGGACCGGCGGGTTGATGCCTATGATGACCTGTCGCTCCGCTTCAGGGATACAACATGATTTTGATTCTGGCTCCAGATACTAGAACCGACAGCGCCGAATTCCGGCAACTGGAGGCATTTCTCGAACGCATGCCGAACATCCGTCACCGCATCCACCAGGAGACCGGCGAACAGCAACTGCTTACCGAGGTGTATCTGATAGGCGATACGGCATCGTTGGCGATTGAAGAAGTCTCGAATCTCCCGGCAGTCGAACGTGTGGTGCGCATTTCCGAGGAGTACCGGGTGCTCGGTCGCCACAAGGATGGCAACCGTGCCACCCATTTTGAGTATAACGGCGTGCGCTTTGGGCAGGACAACCTGAACGTATTTGCCGGACTGTGCGCAGTAAGCACCCCCGGGCACGTTGAAACCATGATGCGCGCATTGCAGGAACACGGCCAGGTGTGTACCCGCATGGGTGCCTACAAACCGCGTACCAACCCCTACTCTTTTCAGGGTCACGGCAAAGACTGCCTTCCTTACGTGTTTGAGCTGGCTGGCAAATACGGTATCAAAGTGATCGCTATGGAAATCACACACGAGTTGCACGTAGAGGAAATTCGTGAAGCGCTTGCACTCACCGGCAACCCGACCGGTGTGATGCTGCAGATTGGTACACGCAATACCCAGAACTTTGAACTGCTTAAATACGTTGGGCGCCAGCGTGACTTCCCGGTACTGCTGAAACGTGGATTCGGCATTACCCTGGAGGAATCACTCAACGCTGCAGAATATCTGGCCAGCGAGGGAAACCGTAACGTAGTGTTTGGCCTGCGCGGCATGAAAACCAACATGGGTGATCCACACCGTAACTTTGTCGACTTTGCCCATGTTCCTGTGGTGAAACGCCTGACGCGTATGCCGGTGTGCATCGACCCGTCGCACTCGGTAGGCTCCCGGGACCGCGCACCGGATGGCTTGCTGGACGTTATGCATGTCACTGCACAGGGTGTGATAGCGGGCGCCAACATGATACTTGCCGATTTTCATCCAGAACCTGCGGAGGCTCTGGTTGACGGACCGCAGGCGCTGACACTTGAGGAACTGCCCTGGTTCCTGGACGATATTCGTATCGCACGCGAGGCCTACGAGAAAAGACAGGAGTTGGCCAGCCAATCCCAATAAGCACACACGTTCAGGGGTACACACCCACTAGCGCGATTCTCGTCTATACTCAAGTCTACCGGGCTGCGGTAACACCTGTTCTGATGAAAAAACTGTTTCTTTTAGTTTTGTTTCTGGCACCGCTTGCGCACGCTGATAAGGGCGCCAGCTTCGTGCAGACTCCCTATTCCGAACAGAAAGTTCTGTTTGATTTCTATCTCGATAATCCGCAAAAAATTAATTCAGCCCTGTACTGGATACGCTCATTGGTAAACCCCCTGATGGAATCGCCTTATGATATGGCACCGGAGTTTCTGGATCTGAAGGTTATCATTCACGGCACGGAAATCGTGACCGTTGCACGCAACAACTACGAGAAATACAGGGATGCTGTGGAGAGGATGCGCTATTACTCGGAACTCGGCGTCGAATTCCGGGTTTGTGGACTGGCGGCCGAGGATTACGGCTACAGGGAGGAAGATTTTTACGACTTTATCAAAGTAACACCATCGGCCATCACCGAGCTTGCCCACTGGCAACTTCAGGGCTATGCCGTTATCCGGCCGATTGTGTTGGAAAAAAAGCTGTCTATCGAGGAAATACGCTAGCAGACGGCTATTTTCCGGCAATAACTATTTTGTGCGTCTTGTCCTTTATACAGTCCAGCCCACCACCCGCGTTCAGTTTGCATTCAACCTTGTGGTCCTGCGTCCACCCTGTTTTGATATGAAAACCCTGTTCTTTTTCATCGTTATAAGCGAGTAGCTCTGCATCGTCATTCTCAATGCTTACCACATCGACTACCAGACTCCTGTAGGTAGCATAAAACACGCCCCGCGCTGCCGTCACCTCTGATTTCACCCGATAGTGGACTGTATTCGAACCGCTGACACGCGTCATGAGACCGCTAAAACAAACGAGCTTACCGTTCTCCATTTCGCACTCGGTGGCTTTTGACGGCAAATACTCTACCGGCTTCTTTTTACGCATCCATTGCCTGCTGGCCAGTTTTTCCAGTGGGGTAAGCTGCTTGGGCGCCTTTTTAGTCTTTGCAGCCACTTTTTTCTTGCGCTGTGCGGCTGCTTTCCTGTCCGCTGCCAGCTGTGCCGCATTCGCCTGCTTCTCGATTTTTGCCTGTCGGCTTTTCATTGCCAGTTGTGCCGCAGCCTTGTTCGATTCTTCCTTTTGCGCAGCGTTTTTCTTGCGGCGTTTTTCCATCCTTAGTTCTTCTTCCATGTTAATAATCTTCCCGCTTGCCCGTCCAAATCCTCCGTCAGCCGCTTTTTTATACCATGAAATCGCCGTCGTATAGTTTCTACTCACACCGTTACCCTCGGCATACATATCGCCGAGGTAATACTGCGCCAGGACGTTATCGTCACTTACACTGTTAAAAAGCTTGAGGGCACTCTTGTAATCTTCCTCTCCTCCCTCACCTTTGTAATACATTTTGCCCAAGCGGGTAATCGCCTTCGGGTTGCCCTTGTCCGCCGCCTTGCCTACCCACAGACGCGCCTTGCGGCCATTCATTTCGACACCTTTACCCTTCAGGTACATGATGCCTGTCTGGTACTGAGCTTCCAGATCGCCACCTTCCGCCTGGCTCAAAAGTTTCTCGAACTGTTCCTCCTGATCCTGCATGCGTTGCAGCTTGTCTTTCGCCCCTTCGTGCCCGGATGCTGCCGCCTTCTCCAGCCACCGCGTGGCTTCCTTACGATTCTGATGGACGCCTTGTCCATTCAGGTATTTGATACCCACTCCATACTGGGCATCGGCATCACCACCATTGGCCTGCTCAATCTGTTCCTCAAGCAGTTCTGCCCACATCTGTGCGGAAATAGCAGGCGCCTGGTACAAGAACAACAGCACGACTGCCGCAAGAATACCCGCACCAGCACGCGCTCGGAGATATTTCTCTGTTTTCCAAAACTGCATCATGGTCTCACCCCTGGTTGATTAATATCGAGCAGGCCGGCTCTTTCAGCACAGGCTTGTTCAACCATATCGGCGATAGGGCGGATGTCTGAAGCTTCTGATTTATCCAGAATTTATTACCAGCCAGGACGAAATAACATCTCTTATGGCCGGATTCGGTAGCGGATTTGGGTTATTTGGCCCGTTTCAGGCTGTTACGATCAAAATCGCGTTCCGTCAAGCCAGTCTTGAACCTGTAATTATCCCAGATCAGTCGCGTACTTTTTCCGGTTTGATGATTTTCCACAAGCATATCGTGTGCGCGCCAGTACTTTTCCAGGAACTGCTTATAATGGCTGTAGACCAGCGTTTTCAGGATGGCATCCTTGCGGTCGTAGAAAACAATCTTTTGTGGCCTGTACTGCTGCTGATCAATCCATACAATCTGGCGCGTATAACCTGAATACCTGTCAACCGGGATTCGCTCTATTACAAAGCATTGCAGCTCGCCGCATGCTTCGTCGTGCAGGTACTTATAGGTGTACTTTTCAACTTCCTGTGAAGAAAGATCCTCGTAGGCAAACTCACTCCCCATAAACGGGCCGGACTTGTTACGCGATGATATGCGCTTTACACGTTTCAGCGCCGGCAGATACAGCCACTGGTCATCCGGTCCGGTTTTATGGGTAAACGTCAGGAAGTTTGTGCCCTTAACGTCTGCAGGTTTGTCAAAGATGGTCAGGCTTTTATCTCCGTCATCAAGCTGCTCGAGTGTGCGAACCCGGATATCACGAATACTTTCGTCGCCCCGCTTGTTGCGCAATATCATACGCATCGACGCCTGTGAGTCATGGAAGCCTGTGTCGCGGCGATCTGCTTCAATTGCGATCTCCAGCCCGCGTTCCTCTGCCGTTTGCGCCAGCAGATTGATTGGGAGACTAAACAGTGCCAGCAGCCACAGGTTTTTCATAACGTTCCTTTTTGTCCAGTGTCATTAACAGGGTTGGCAACAACAGAAAATCGGCGAGCAGCGCCAGACCAATGGTAATAGCCGTTAGAAGCCCCATGCCGGAATTCAATTTGAACGGGGACTGGGTCAATACCATGAAACCCGCTATGAGCACCATGGATGTTGTCCATAATGCCGTTCCCACGGTGTGAAAAGCATAGCGTACGGCATCAGCCGACGACAGGCCTTCTTCCCTGCGCGCACGCATGTACTTGCTGAGAAAATGCACTGTATCATCAACCACAATCCCCAGTGTCATTCCTGTTACCACCGACAGGGCCAGGCCGACCTCTCCTACCAGCACCCCCCACAGGCCGAAGGCCATGCCCGCTGGCACCAGGTTGGGGATAATACTGATCAAACCGATGCGCAGTGAACGCAGCGCGAATATCAGGATAAACGAGATAAGCACCAGCGCCAGCGTGGTCCCGGTGAGCATACTGCGAATATTACGCGCACCTATATGCGAGAACATCACCGAGGGGCTGGCACCATGCACCTGCATCGATTGTGGGGCGTTATCTGCAAGCCACTGTTGCGCCCGCTCCTCCAGGGCTATGGTCTGGTTGCTTGATATACTCTGCAGGGAAACATCCAGCTTGGTGGCAGACTTGTCTACATTGATCTGGTTGTTAAGATCGAGCCCATAGGGCAAGGACATTTCGTACAACAACAGATACTGGGCTGCCAGGCTGCGTTGATCCGGCATCCGGTACCAGCCGGGGTCATCGCCGTGCAGGTTTTTATTCAGCCGCTTCATGGTGTCAGAAAGTGTATTGACGTGCATTACTTCGGGTTGCTTCCGGTACCAGACTGCAAACTCCTCGAGCTTGCTCAGAAAGTCAGGCTCACTGATTCCTCCCGCTTCGCCCGCTTCCAGCGAATAGGAAATATTGTAAAGTCCTGTCAGGTTATCGGTGGTGAAATCAGTATCCACGCGGAAATCAACCTGTTCATCGAAATACTTGACGAATTCATCATTGAGTTCGTTATTCGGTATGAAGGCCACCAGACTGATGACCAGCAATGACATACCCCACAAGACCGGCCTGCGATGACTGACAACAAAATCAGCCAGCGCATCCATACCTGCCACTGAACGGCTCCGTGCTGCTTTCACTCTGACGGGAAACAGCAGCATCAGCGCCGGCAACAGGGCAATACAATAGAAAAAGGACGACACAACACCAATTGCGACGATATTGCCGAGGTCGCGGAACGGCGGTGCATCGCTGAAATTCATGGACATGAATCCTATCGCGGTCGTTATACTGGTAAGAAATATCGGCTGAAGATTAATGCGTAGGCTTTCGATCATTGCTGCCGACTTTGATTCGGCCTTTCGCAGGCTTTGCAGGAAGGTCACCAGCAAATGCACGCAGTTCGCAACGGCCAGCGTCATGATCATGGTCGGTGAACTGGCCGAAGGTGGTGTGAGCTTAATACCCAGCCAGCCCGCCATGCCTATCGCTGTTATGATCGAAAGGATAATAACCAGAAGCGTTGCCAGTGTTCCCCACACAGAGCGTAGCAGGATCGCCATCACCAGTATGATGACGACAAACATCATCGGTACCAGCGTCTGCATGTCCTTGATCGACATCTCTGAAAACGAGTTGTTCAGAAAAACGATGCCGGTTAGATGCACCTCCAGGTCTGGATAACGGTCTGTCAGCTGGCTGGCGAGATTACGCGAGAAACTGACAACTTCCGGCACTTCGGCCGCTGGATCGACGCCCGGCAGCTGGATAATGATATTAACAGCAGTAACGTGGCCGCTGGGGGAAACAATACGATTGACCAGCAGGGGTTCGTTGACTGCCACCCCGCGGATGTTTTGAAGTTCACCTGTGCCAAGCTCACTGGCCTGCATGACCAGGTCTTCAACAATCAGATCATCGCCTTCTGCCCGAGTGTGCTGGAAATTTGTAACCGAGTCTACGCGAATCGAATAGGGAATCTGCCAGGCCTGCTCCGTAAGCCACTCGACAGCCTCCAGCGTGTGCGGGGTGAATACATCGCCGTCCGCCGGTGCAATAACGAACAGTACGTTATCAGATTTGGTGTATGTATTCTGCAGATTTTCAAATGCGACCAGTTGTGGATTTTCCGCGCTGAAGAATATCCGGTAATCATTCGAAAACCCCAGATAGCGTGCGCCACTCGCCGCGAAACCCACAAATGCAAAAACCAGGACGACAAACAACCAGCGCAGGCGCACCAGCCGCTCGGCCAAAGTTAGCGACATACAAATTCCTTTTTTACACTATCGGGATCTAAGGGACTCGATAAACTGGATCAAGCCGCGATTACATACATGCAGTCGATCGACACTTTGTGCATTCTTGGCAATGCCTATGCAACCCTCCAGTGCTGCCATGATGAAGGTTGCCGTTTCATCGCAATTTACGTCGTCACGGATTGTACCTTGTAACCGGGCACGCTCCAGCGCCTCCTGGGTAACGTCGTGCCAGACACAGAATGCATAATCCAGCCGTTGTCTGAACCCCTCATCCAACGGAGACATCTCCTGGGCAAGATTGTTCAACGGACAACCATACTCGATCATCTCCGGTGGCTTGTTATCGGGCATCTGTTCGATTACCGATACCAGCCCTGCGAGTGGATCCGGCGCGTTCTTGAGCGGCTGCAGCCACATGGCTTCCATGGTCGGAATAATTACTTCATCCACCACAGCGTAACCCAGCGCCTGTTTACTGGGGAAATGGTGGTAAAGCGCGCCCTTGGTTAACTCGGTGGCCTTGAGCACCTCATCCAGCCGCATACCCTGGAAACCGTTGCGATACATTTCCAGGAATGCGGCTTCCAGGATACGGCTGCGCGTTTGATCGGGATTTCGTTCAATGCGGGTCACATTATCTGCGCTTTTCATACTCTACCTGCCTGTCTGATTCCCGATCATTATTAGGGAACCAATCATGGAAAGCCATTGACAGACCATCTGGTTGGTATGTACTATACATACCAACTGGTCTGAGCTCAAGCAATAGCACGACATTAAACTAATTTCAGGGAGTTGCTGGTGGATGAGAGCGAATTACTGAACCTTGGCGTGGGTGACTGCATCGCGGATAGTCGCCTTGCTGCTTGTGCCTGCTCGGGAAAGGTGGCCATCCAGGGCAACTCGGTAAATATTGACGTCTCCAGACGGGCCGTCCCGGTCTGTTTGCCAGTTTCCGCGCTGTTTGCACCCACGCCAGCCAGTGGATCGGTGAATTACGGATTTGAACCGTCCATCTAGCCCATCAACCCCGACAGGAGGTGCGTTATGAACGCCCAACTTGAAAACGCTGATATGGATCAGTGGTTAAGCAGTAAACTCGATGAGCTGTTACCCACCAAGTTGCAGAAGATCGAGGATGCCAAAACCCCGTCCATGGCCATTATTGCAACCAAAGGTACGCTGGACTGGGCCTACCCGCCCTTTATCCTTGCCTCAACATCAGCCGCCCTCGGCTGGGATACCTCGGTATTCTTTACATTCTATGGCTTGCTGCTGCTTAAAAAGGAGCTTGGTAGCGAAGTAAGCCCGCTTGGGAATCCCGCTATGCCAATGAAAATGCCATTCGGGCCCAAGTGGTTCCAGAACATCGACTGGCCCATGCCCAATGCCCTGATGGCGGGGGTACCCGGATTCGAAAAAGTTGCCACCGGACTGATGAAGAAAACATTCAAGAACAAAGGTGTGGCATCGGTCGGCGAACTGCGTGAACTTTGCCTGGAAGCCGATGTCAAAATGATCGCTTGCCAGATGACAGTGGATGTTTTCGGTTTTGACCACAGTGAGTTTATTCCCGAGGTCACCGATTTCGTCGGAGCGACGTATTTCCTCCCCGTCGCCCAACAAGCGGATGTCTGTCTGTTCATCTAGCAGCCATTTAGCGATTCCCATCCCTTTACCGGCGACCCCCGCCGGTTTTTTTTTGCAGTTTGTGCGAGAATACGCCGCTTCGTCACCCCTTGACTGACCATGCAGCAAATCGTTAAAACACCCGACCCCGAAACCGGCGCCATTAACCCCATGCAACCGCCGCTGCCGTTAGCGGGCACACGGGTGCTATGGTCAAAACTGTACGGCGACAGTCTGCCACTGGCACTCGCCAGCGCCGCGCAACAACACGACGGGCTTGTGGTAATTGTTACGTCAGACAGCCAGGAAGCCGAACAGCTGCAGCGCCAGCTTGATTTCTTCTGTGCAGACCAGGCACTGGATATTTTGTGTTTCCCGGATTGGGAGACCCTGCCCTACGACAGTTTTTCTCCTCACCAGGACATCATTTCCGAGCGCCTGGAAACACTGCATCGTCTACCAACACTCAGGAAAGGTATCCTGTTGGTACCGGTTGCAACGCTGTTACAAAGACTGCCGGCGCCCGAATTTCTTGATCGCCACAGCCTGATTCTGAACACCGGCGACACGTTGAATCTTGACGCCATGCGGGGACGCCTGGAAAAAGCCGGTTACCGGTGCGTTTCACAGGTCATGGAACATGGTGAATTCGCGGTACGCGGTTCCATACTGGACCTGTTTCCGATGGGGAGTACGGTCCCGTATCGTATTGACCTGTTTGACGATGATATTGAATCCATACGCAGCTTTGAACCGGAAAGCCAGCGCTCCCTGGACGAGACCGGTCGAATAAGCCTGTTACCCGCGCGTGAATTTCCCGTAGACGATGCCGCCATAACACGTTTTCGGCGCGCCTGGCGTAGCCAGTTTGAAGGCGACCCGCAACGCGCCCTGATTTATCGTGATGTCAGTGCCGGACTGATTCCAAGCGGCATCGAAAGTTATCTGCCGCTGTTTTTTGAACAAACGGCCAGTCTGTTTGATTACCTGCCATGCACGAGCTGCCTGGTTGCAGGCGAAGACGCACGCACCGCTATTGAAAAATTCCGCGAAGAAATCAGTGAACGCTACGAGTCGCTGCGTCACGATATCGAACGACCCCTGTTGCCACCCCAGCGACTTTATCTACCGGACGATGAAACCCAGGCTGCATTATCGGTCTACGCGCGTATCGACGTACAGCGTTCCGAAGCGCTTGACGAAGGACCGGCCGCGCTATGTTTTGCCACCAGGGTGTTGCCTGACCTGCTGGTCAAGAGCCGCGCCGAACGCCCGGCCGGTGCCCTGCAGGATTTCCTCGCCGGTTTCCCGGGACGTGCACTTATCTGTGCAGAGTCGGCCGGCCGGCGCGAAACGCTCATCGCCCAACTGAAAGAATTCGGCATCTCTCCGCGCCCGGTCGATAGCTGGAAAAATTTCCGGGACGGTAGCGAAACACTCGCCATAACCACCGCACCCATGGAACAGGGTACCTGGCTTACGACAGAACCGGCACTGATTATTATCACCGAGCCCAGGTTGTTTGGTGAACGCGCGCTGCAACAACGCCGCCGCCGTCCGAAACGCGATGCCGATGTCATTATCCGCAACCTGACTGATTTGCATATCGGCGCACCGGTAGTACACGAGGATCACGGTGTAGGGCGCTACCTTGGGTTACAGAAACTGTCAGTAGGCGGGTTTGAAGCTGAATTCCTTACCCTGGAATACGCGGGCAACGACAAACTGTATGTGCCGGTTGCCTCCATGCACCTGATCAGTCGCTATACCGGTTCGGCACCGGATACCGCGCCACTCCACAAGCTTGGCAGCGATCACTGGCAAAAAGCACGCAGGAAAGCTGCACAACGAGTACATGATGTGGCCGCGGAGTTACTGGATATCTATGCGCGCCGCGCTGCGCGCAAGGGCCACCCGGCACAAATCGATCCGGAGGAGTACAGTGCCTTTGCCGGCACCTTCCCGTTCGAGGAAACTCCGGACCAGGCACACGCTATAGAAGCCGTGTTGGAGGACATGGTGTCTGCACGCCCCATGGATCGCGTTGTCTGTGGCGACGTCGGATTTGGCAAGACGGAGGTCGCCATGCGGGCCGCCTTTATTGCTACACAGTCCAGCCGTCAGGTGGTCGTGCTGGTACCGACAACCCTGCTCGCTCAGCAACATTACCAGAACTTCTGCGACCGCTTTGCCGACTGGCCGATAAAGATCGAAGTCCTGTCACGCTTCCGCAACAAAAAAAAACAGGAAGAGATCGCTGCCGGCTTTGCCAGCGGCAGGGTGGATATACTCATAGGCACACACAAGGTACTGCAGAGCGAAATAAAACCCAGGAATCTCGGACTGGTCATTATTGATGAAGAACACCGCTTTGGCGTGAGACAGAAGGAAAAACTCAAAGCCTTGCGCTCTGAAGTGGACCTGCTCACCCTGACGGCAACGCCCATTCCCCGCACGCTGAACATGTCATTGTCCGGCCTGCGCGATCTGTCCATAATCGCCACACCTCCGGCACAGCGGTTGGCGATCAAAACCTTCATTTGTGAATGGAACACCAACATCATACGGGAAGCCTGTCTGCGCGAAATTACGCGTGGTGGTCAGGTCTACTTCCTGCACAATGAGGTGGAAACCATTGACAAGGCGGCCCGTGAATTACGTGAACTGGTCCCTGAGGCCACTATCAAGATTGGTCACGGACAGATGCGGGAGCGTGACCTGGAACAGGTCATGCTCGACTTTTACCACCGCCGCTTCAATATCCTGCTGTGTACCACCATTATCGAAAGTGGTATCGACGTACCCACTGCGAATACTATTCTGATCAACCGCGCGGATCGTCTGGGCCTGGCACAGTTACACCAGTTACGCGGTCGCGTCGGCCGCTCCCATCACCGCGCCTACGCCTACCTGGTGGTACCGCCCCGCAAGGCCATGACCGATGACGCCATCAAGCGTATTGAAGCTATTGAATCGCTGGAGGACCTGGGCGCCGGCTTCACACTCGCGACGCATGACCTGGAAATTCGCGGCGCCGGCGAACTGCTGGGAGATGAGCAAAGTGGCCAGATCCAGGAAATCGGCTTCACGCTCTATACCGAGTTACTGGAACGCGCGGTAGAAGCATTGAAGGCCGGCCGTGAACCGGAACTTGAACAACCGCTTAATCACGGGCCGGAAGTCGACCTGCATGTCCCCGCGCTTATACCGGACGATTATCTGCCGGACGTACATTCACGCCTGATCCTCTATAAACGCATAGCCAGTGCGGCCGATAAGGATGAACTGCGCGAACTGCAAGTTGAAATGATCGATCGCTTCGGGCTGCTACCCGATCCTGTTAAACAGCTATTCAGTATTACCGAACTCAAGCTCATGGCGGCACCGCTTGGCATCCGCAAGATTGACGTCGGAGAAAACAGTGGACGCTTGATGTTCGGATCCGAACCCAATGTCGACCCCGCTACCATTATCGAGCTGATCCAGGGTCAGCCACATCATTATAATCTGGATGGTTCGGATAAAATCCGCTTCCAGTTTGATATGGCGAATGTCAAAAATCGGCTGGCAGCAGTGGATAAGCTGCTGGGAAGCTTGAGCGTGCGGACAGACTAGGGCAGGATGACAGCATGGCAATTCGCTACCTGCATACCCTGCTGATCACCCTGGGCCTGTTCGCGCCCGTCTGCCTGGCTGAATCACCGGCTGAACCGAGGGAATTTGAAATCGAACTGCTGGTATTTCAAAACCTTGTTGCGAACGATGGCGGTGAAATCTGGCCCGTCGATTACTCGGAATGGGTTGAAGAATTCGAAGATGAACCGGTGAAAAATGATCCTGCAACAACGAAAACCAACTGGCTACCGGAAAAGGCCTATCGCCTGACCGCCGAACGCAATGCCCTTGGCCGTTCCCCGCAGTACCGTCCGATAGCCTATTTCGCCTGGCGGCAGGCTGTACTGGATCGTACACAGGCAGTTCCGATGGAGCTGCCCGGCGAAAACGATAACAGCGGTAACACCTATGTCGACGGATCAGTACGCGTTGCTGTTGAACGCTACCTGCACCTGTACCTGAATCTGCAACTGCATACACCGGTCAACGATGAGCAACTGGAATTGCCGGAGTACGAGATCCCCGAATTCCGTCTCAGCGAGCACCGGCGCATGCGCAGCAAGGAGGTTCACTATTTCGACAATCCGCGCTTTGGTGTTATCGCACTGATAACGCCGTATGAACCACCGCCGCAAGAGCCCGGCCCAGCTGTAAAAGATACCAGCCAGCCACAGTAAGTCAGCCTTCCGCCACCCAATCCTCTACCGGGTTGCCGGGTAACGGGACGGGATGATCCATGGGCGTATCGATATACGCCCGCCGTGTTTCTTCAGATTCAAAGTAAATCACGAGATTTCCGTCAACGATATACGGATGTGCTTCGACGTCCCCTGAATGTCGTGACACTCAGTCATATTCCAGTATGGGTATGGCTGTTTCCAGCAGTCGCCGGACGTGCTCCATGCCTGATGCCAGATTCTCTTCGATCTCCTCCATACTGATCGTACCTGTTCCCCGCCCAGCCGCGCGGTTGGCGATCACCGCACAATGCGCATAATCCAGCCCCAATTCGCGCGCCAGTGCCGCCTCCGGCATTCCGGTCATACCCACGATGTTGCAGCCATCCCTCTCCAGGCGGTCGATCTCGGCAGCTGTCTCCAGTCTCGGTCCCTGGGTCGCCGCATACACCCCGTCTTCGACGGCCTGCAAGTCCAGTTCCCGCGCGGAACTGATCAGCAGGTTTCTGATTTTCTCGCTGTACGGCCTGGTAAAATCTATGTGTGTGACTTCGGAGAGCTCACTCTCAAAATAGGTGTGCTTGCGTGACCAGGTGTAATCGATTATCTGGTCAGGTATTGCCAGCCGACCCGGCTGCATGTCCTCGTGGATACCACCGACAGCCGCGACAGCAATCACGCTGCGAACGCCTGCATCCCGCAAGGCCCAGATATTGGCCCGGTAATTGACCATGTGTGGCGGGATAGTATGCCCACGCCCGTGCCGGGGAATGAATATCACATCCTGGTGGCATAACTTGCCATGCAGCAGTGGTCCGGATGGTTCTCCATATGGGGTACGCATTACCTCGCGCCGGGTTATTTCAAGATTCTTGAGCGTCGTCAGCCCGGTACCACCAATAATTGCCAGATCTGCCATGCGAATCCTTTTGTTAACTGTCAGCGACTGCGTAAATACCCTTCACGTTACGCAAGTAACCATGATAATCCATGCCATAACCAAACACGTAGCGGTCTTCGACCTGTAAGCCTACGAAGTCTGCCCGCAGTCCATCTGCCTTGCGCTCATGCATTTTTTCTACCAGCACTGCACTGTAAACCGCACTGGCGCCCTGCTCCCTGCAATAATCGAGAATCGCAGCCAGCGTCAGCCCTTCGTCCAGGATATCATCGACCACCAGCACGGTGCGCCCATTGAGGGATTGCGATGGTGCCGTTACCCATTTCATTTCCTTACCACCTACGGTGCCCTGGTAGCGGGTGGCGTGCAGGTAATCAAGTTGAACCGGGAAATCAAAGCGCATAAACAGTTCGCTTGCCGGCACCAGACCGCCCGTCATGACGCACAGCAACAGTGGGTCCTGATCACCAAGCAAGCGTTTAATATCGTCGGCCAGACGATCCAGCGCCTGCTCGACCTCTTGCTGTGAAAACAACTGGTTCGCGTTTTCGAGTACGGCCCGTACCTTGTCAGTTTCGATAGTCATATGTGACGAATATGGTTTCCGATCAGTATGGAAGTTCCGGGCAGTCCTGCCGGACTACAGTCCCTGTCAGGCATGAACCTCACCGGACTCAAGACTTCCCGAGACATGTATGGTCGACGTCGGGAAGGCGATTTCGGCACCCGCGTCCCGAATAATTGTTTCGATCTTCAATAGCACGTCCTGTTTAATGGCGTGAAACTTCACCCAGTTAGTTGTATGGGTAAAGGTGTAAATGAAGAAATCCAGTGATGATGGCGCAAAGCTGTTGAAGTTCACCATCAGGGTCTGCGCGCTGTCAATATCCGGGTGCTCTTTCAACATGGTTTCCACAGATTTCACAATGTCGCCCATCCTGTCGGCATCATCATAGCGGATACCAATCGTTTCGTTAATACGCCGATGTGTCATGCGTGAAGGATTCTCCACAGCTATAGTGGCAAACACAGAGTTTGGAACATAGATGGGACGTTTTGAAAAACTGCGAATCGTGGTCAGGCGCCAGCCTATATTCTCTACCGTGCCCTCGATTTCACGGTCCGGCGAGCGGATCCAGTCTCCGACACTGAAAGGCCGGTCCAGGTAGAGCATCAGGCCACCAAAGAAATTCGCCAGCAGGTCCTTGGCGGCAAAACCTATGGCTATACCACCTATACCGCCAAATGCCAGCACCCCTGAAACACTGAACCCCAGCGTTTGCAGAATCACCAGCGTAGCGGTAATCAGGATCGAGACGCGGGTCAGTTTGCCAATGGCGTCCGCCGTGCTTCGGTCGTAGGGTTCGCCACTGGCCATACCGTGGTCTATGATGGATTGCTGCATGTTGCTGACCAGGCGCATCAGGAACCAGGCCAGTGTCGCTATGATACCGACGTGCCGTATCGGGCCTACGGCCTGAAAAAGCGGCGCCTGTGTTTCTGTACTAATGATATCAGCGGCGAAGGTTATTCCGACAATCCATATCATTGCACTCAGTGGGCGTATCGCAGCCTGCAGCAACGCATCGTCCCAGGGGTTGCTGGTGCGCTCCAGCTTTTTGTGCAGGCGTTTTAACAGGCTGCGTTGAATGAAATCGAACAACAACGCAACGAATATCACCACGAACACCTGAATCACCCAGGTATTCGCACCGGTCCACCCGGTAATCAATTTCATTGCGGTTGCTTCAGCATCCACCAGTCTACTCCAGATCCATATCCAGCCAGCGTTCAGGTTCACTCTGTTCAAGCAGTGACGCAGCAGCCTGCCAGCGCCTGGATGCCCGTAAGTTTTTTCGTTCGGGGAAAGTCGATCCGTGCATTCTGGCCAGGCGCAGGTGCGCTGCCGGATCGTTGTGGTTCGTTAACGATTCGATAACCTCAACGGCATGCTGCGGTTGATTGCAGACCAGGACCATGTCACAACCTGCCTGCAGGGCTACACGCGCGCGCTCGGGATAGTCACCCGCCCACTCCGCACCTCCCATGCTGAGGTCATCACTGAATATCACGCCCTGAAAGCCCAATGACTCTCTCAAAACGCCTGTTAACCAGCGGCCGGAAAAACCGGCCGGCTGGGTATCAACCTGTGGATATAGCACATGCGCGGCCATTATCCCGTTGAGACCGTTGTGTATCAGTCGTTCAAACGGGATCAGGTCCTGTAGCTGCAAATCAACCAGCGAGCGGTCATCCTCGGGAAGTGTGTGATGCGAATCCGCAGTAACGCCACCATGTCCCGGGAAATGTTTACCTACCGTTGCCATACCTGCTTCGTGCATGCCACGCTGATACGCCAGTGCCAGTTCAGTAACCGCATCCGGTTGACGGTGGAATGCCCGGTCACCGATCACAGCGGAAACGCCCAGGTCCAGGTCCAGTACCGGCGCAAAGCTGAGATCAACGCCAACGGAAAGTACTTCACTGGCCATTAACCAACCGGCTTCCTGACACAGCAGTAGCGCCTTCTTGCGGTTCTTTGCGTAAATCGAGCCCAACTGTCCGACCGGCGGCAGGCGGAAGAAACCGTCGCGAAAACGCTGTACACGCCCGCCCTCCTGATCCACTGCCAGTAGCAGCGGTGGCTGACGCAGGCTGTGTATATCACTGGCCAGCTGATGAACCTGTTCCGGAGACTCATAATTACGGCTGAACAGGATTACGCCACCCACAGCCGGATGCCGCAACATGTCGCGTTCTTCCGCTTGTAACTCCAGACCCTGTAAGTCAGCCATTACCGGCCCGATACTCATGTTCCAGCCCCCTGCACTGCTGTGCGCCTAATGCTGCGCACATCCAGGTAGTCACGCAAACGATCACCGAGCAGGTTCACACTCAATACCACCAGAAAAAGTGCGCCGCCAGGCACCAGTACCAGGTGCGGCGCCACCAGCATGTAGCGCACACCGTCGCGTATCATACTGCCCCACGATGCCTCCGGGGGCTGAACGCCGAGCCCGAGAAAGGACAGGCCGGATTCAGCGATGACTACAGCGGCCACACCAAATGTTGCCTCCACAACCAGCGGCGCACTGATCAGCGGAACAAGATGACGCATGATAATAGCGGCTGTTCCGGTTCCCAGTGCCTGTGCCGCAACCACGTGTTCGCGGCGTTTCACCGACAGTACCTGGGCACGTGCCAGTCGTGCATACCCTACCCAGCCAACCAGCGTCAGCGCCATTACCAGGTTTTCTATTCCCGGTCCCAGCAAGCCGGCCAGCGCTATGGCCAGCAGTATGCCCGGAAATGCCATAAAGATATCGACGATCATGACCAGGGCACGATCCCATACCCCCCCCAGATAAGCGGCAATGCTCCCCAGCAGCGTCCCGACCACGACTGACAGACCAACCACCCAGACGGCAACCAGGAACGAGGTTCTGGCACCGATCAGCACGCGGTCAAAAACCGGGCGGCCCAGATCATCAGCGCCCAGCCAATGCTGCAACGTCGGACCTTGCAGGATGGCTTCGAGTGCAATCCGGTCAGGCTGCAAGGGCAACCAGCTCGCTGTTAACGTGACCAGCCCCCATAGCAGCAAGACCACTGCCGGCCAGGCGGGCCTCATCACGTGTGCTCCAGGCGTATGCGCGGATCCACCCAGGCGTAGAGCAGATCAGTTACCAGATTAATCATGACGTACGCAAGGCTGATCATCAACACACAGGCCTGCACCACCGGGTAATCGCGCCTCTGAATTGACTCTACCAGCAACGAACCGATACCGGGCCAGTTGAATATGGTTTCAGTGATCACCGCGCCGCCCAGCAGTGCACCCACCTGCATACCCAGCAAGGTCAGTACCGGTAACCAGGCGTTGCGCAATCCATGCCTGATCAGCACCTGCCGGGTTGACAGACCTTTGGCGCGCGCGGTACGGATAAAATCTTCCCCGAGCACCTCGAGCAGGCTGCTGCGCACCATGCGTGACAGTATGGCTGCCAGGGATGTACCCAGCGTAATCGCCGGTAACACTGCTGCACCTGCCGCCTCCCGGCCACTGACCGGAAACCAGCCCAGCCCCAGCGAAAAGGCCAGCACCAGTAACGGCCCCAACCAGAAATTGGGCACCGATACGCCGAGCAGCGAGAAACCCATCGCACCGATATCCCAGGCGCTGCCCTGACGTGCGGCAGCAAATACACCCAGGGGAATGGCAATTATTATGGCTATAACGAAAGCTGCCACAGCCAGTTCGAGCGTCGCCATATAACGCGCATTCAGCAACTCCATGACCGGCTGTTGATAAAACAGGGATGTACCCAGATCAAATGTAACAACACCGGTCAGGAATGAAACCCATTGCCGGAGAACAGGCTGATCAAGACCCAGCGCCTGGCGCAGAGCCTCACGATCGACAGCGGATGCGGATTCGCCCAGCATAACCTCCACCGGATCGCCAGGCACCCAGTGAATGAGAAAAAAGACCAGGCTGGTGACGCCGAAAATCACCCAGGCCGCCATGAACAGGCGGGACATCAAATAGGCTGGCATGCCGGCCTACGAAGATGTGGTTTGCGGTTTGGGTTCCTGGATATCGTCATCGAGACTGTGGCAGGCGAAGCGTTGAGTGTCACCATTTGACCGCCGCATATGATATATCGAAAAGACCTCGCCCTGCATTGTCACATCCTCTGACGAGGTGTCCACTGCAAAACAGATCTCGGCACACCGGGGCGGAGGCGCTTTCCTGTCAGCCTGCGGAAAGCTGACCACTGCGGATTCCCGGTTGCCGGCAGCCCTGAGCCTTTCCACTTCCGCTATCAGATCGCTAACCCGACTGGAAAGCCTGTCCAGCTGCTGTTGCAATTCAGTATCGCCGGGCATATCCGAGACTGTGCTATCAGGTGCAATCTGATGCTCATCGGCCGGACTCAAGCCGCTGGCACGCAGGAAGCGATGCCAGAAGTCCTGTACGGCAATCCCGGGCACACTCTCCGGTTGTATCAATAAACTGCCCGCCAGTTGACCAACATCATATGCTGCCACCGATTCAGGACTGTGACTGACCAGCGCACATTGATCAGGCATCGCCTGCTGAATGCGTTGATCGTCACTGACCAGCCCCAGCAGCGGCACATCCACTCCAAGATAGAATTCGGCCGCTTCTCTGAATTTGTCGTAAGTATGTCTTCCAACTGTATGATTTATAGTTCTATTTACTACCAGCATAATGCGGCCTGCGTAGCGCTCTTGGTGCAGCTGCCTGAGCAGGCCATAGGTATCGTTGAGTACGTCTGGTTGCGGGGTAATGACCAGAACGGTTTCACAAGCGGCCGCCGTGAACGCGCGCTCACTGCCTGCATGGGTTGATGAGGAATCGATGAGGATGAAATCGTAATTGTCGAGCTGCGCCAGGGCGGTAGCCATAGCGTGCAACTGATTTTCAGCCAGCGTATCCAGCCAACCGGCATCAGAACCACACGGCACAAGGTCGAAACCCCGGCAGTTGCGGATCAACACTTTGTTCAGCTCAACGCCAGACAGAACCAGATCGCTGAGGGTGTAGTGCGGTTTCAGCCCCGGCAACAGACCGGTATTGGCAGCCCCACCGCCCGCATCAAGCAGACACACACGCTGGCCACGCTGCGCCAGCTGCACAGCGAGATTAACAGTAATGATGGTTTTACCGACACCACCCTTGCCACTGGTGACTGTAATGATTCTTGTCATTGTTTCTTATAAAGTGAATAGTCCGGCCTGCTTGACGGGCAGTTCACGGTTTATGCTACCACAGGGCGGGACAGGCTTCAGGTCATTCTTCGATCAACACCGGCATCCCGACCGGCGCCCGTTCAAACAATTCAATAACGTCCTGGTTGCGCATACGTATACAGCCGTGCGAACGCGGCTCACCCATGGGCTCACTGTCTGGACAACCATGAATGTAAATGTAACGCCGCATGCTGTCGACCTCACCAAAACGGTTTTTACCGGGTTCTGTTCCGCACAACCACAGAATGCGGGTCAGTATCCAGTCGCGCCCCGGATCAGCTGCTGCCAGCTCTTCAGAATAAGTTTCGCCAGTGGGTCTGCGTGCTATGAATACCGTGCCTGGCGCACACCCTGCCCCGATACCCGCACGAATCCGGTGCCAGCCAAGGGGCGTCTTTTCACTGCCCATCTGCGTCCCTGCTCCTTTTAACGCCGTTGATACGGAATACGCGTGAACCGCCGCCCCGCCGCTGTAGACAGTCAGGCGTTGAGTGGAAAGTGTTATATGCAAGTAGTTATCTGGCATCACTCGTTCCCTGTCGAACTGGATGGTCCCGGTCTCTGGAGGCCAAAAGCAATGCGTCGTAGTTACCATCCGTTGCCAGCCTGTAACCCCTGATATCTTCCCGCACCGCAAAATACTGGTCTTCGTACCAGAGCGGCACATAAACAAGCTGCTCAAGTAAACGGGCCTGCAAAGCGGCATAGATTACCGCCTGTTGTTCTGCATCTGTTGTTGTCATTGCCTGCTCGATCATCCGGTCAACCCGCGCATCATCCAGGCGCCCCCGATTGGCGCCTGAAGGTGGCAGAGACCGACTGTGAAATGCGTAGCGGAAGATATCCGGTGATTTCACCCCGACCCACGCCAGACTGTATACCTCGAAACGACCGGCCTTGATATCCCCATAAAAGGTACCCCAGTCATAACTCTGCACATCCACTTCTATGCCCGCCTGCGCCAGTTGCTGTTGCAGGATAGTCGCAATGCGCACACGGAACGGGTCACTCGACGTCTTGTAGCTGATGCGCAACGGGTTCCCGGAACCATACCCGGCATCTGCCAGCAAAGCTCTGGCTGTGTCGAGGTCGAAGTCAATACCAACCAGTTCCGGGTTGCCCGCCCAGTGCTCCGGCACCAGCAAGGCAGAGGCCGGCCTGGCAGCCCCGCGAAAGACATAACGGATGATTGCCGCGCGATCAATGGCCAAGGCAATGGCGCGCCGCACCTCCCACTTGCCGGTATCCTCATCCTGCAGCTGAAAACCCAGATAGGAAAAATTGCTGCCGGCGTGCTTTTGTACATTGATACCAGCCTGTCCGGCAAGGTAGTGCAGGAGTTCGGGAGGAAGGTCATTTTGCAGAATATCCACTTCACCGCGCAGCAGTTTCAGAACCCGCATGGTCGGATCATGCACCTGCTCGAAGGTAAACACCTGCCGGTCACTGATCCGAACCAGTTCCAGCCTGCCGGACTCGGGCCAGTCGCGCAGGCTGAACGGGCCACTGCCCACGGGGTGGTGATGAAATGCAGCACCCGCTTCAATCCCGGCAGCAGGCAGGATCCCGATTGACAGGTAACCCGGGAACAGGACGTCTGCCCGGTCAAGGAAAAAATCCAGCGTGTTTGCGTCCACAACCTCGATACGCGCGATCATCTCGAGGGTGCCTCGATGTGGCGAAGCCGTATCGGGATCAAGGACAGAACGGTAAGTTGCAGCGACATCTTCGGCACTGAGACGTGACCCATCGTGAAACAGGCGTCCCGTGTCACCAAGCCGAAAGCGGTAATGACGCTCCGAGCGTCTATCCCAGGCCGCCAGCGAAGCTACCGGGCGGGCGTGCTTGTCAAAATCCACCAGTCGCTCATACAGCAGCCGGTTGATCCGCTCGGATGTTGCATCAGTCGCAAAGCGCGGATCGAGATTGATCGGAGCAGTAGCCAGACCGAAGCGAATACTATCAACCTCAGGCTCACCGCAGGACGCAAGCAATATGCCGCAAAACAGAATAAGCCAGCACCTTACCACTGCGTATACGGTGTGTTGGCCAGGTTCATGTTGTAATAACGTGGATCATCGGAGACCTCCTCACCAAGCCATGACGGATTTTCGAAAACTTCCTGCTCGTCATTTAATTCGATCTCGGCCACAACCAGTCCTGAATTTGCCCCCTCGAATACATCCACCTCCCACAGGTGACCGGCATGACTGACGTGGTAGCGTGTTTTATCGATGCGTCTCTCGGCGCATAGCTCGTGCAACAGTTCACAGGCATCTTCTACCGGAATTGGATATTCATATTCCAGCCTGCGAATTGTGGATTTTACCTTTTTTATGTTCAGCCAGGCCTTGTCGCCTGCCAACCGCACCCGTACGCTGCTTAGTGGATCGCTGATCAGGTAGCCCTGGCTGTAAAATACGCCTGCATCAGCCTGCTCCCGCCAGCTGTCATTGCTCAGCAGGAATTTTCTTTCGATCTCTATCGCCATACGCGGATTGTAGCAAGCGCACCCTGAGTCTGCGAAAGTCATTTGCGGGAAGGCGATCGGCAAACAGTACGACATTCCGTGTCTTGAAACGGCCGGTCCGAAAACGAACCGCAGCCAGACGGTGGCTGACAAACACCGGCAACAGCAGTTCTGCAGGCAACCATACAGCATCAGGGCCGCGCAGCTGCCATCCTTGCATCCGTTCCCAGGACAGGGCCTGAACTGATGCCGCAGAGGCAACTGTAATATGCAGGCGGTAAAGGTGGAAAAAGTGCCCCGTCAACAGGATCGTCAGCAGCAACCGGCCAAGCCCGGGCAGGGGCACGCACCACCAGGCCAGAACCGCCAGTGAATAAAGCGACACCAGCAGTGACAGGAAAATACGTGAAGGCCTGAATTCAACCCTCAGTGGCTGATCGAATTTTCTCAACGAGTTGTGCGACATCCTTGTCGGTGGGTCGAATCCGTCCCATGAACCATTCCAGCAAAACGGCATCAGGGTAATCGAGCATTGCATCAAAGCGCTGCTGCCCCGCGTCATCCAGGTCCTGGTAACCCTGTTCAAGAAACGCTTTCAGCAACAGGTCCAGTTCCAGCATACCGCGCCGGCACTTCCAGCGCATGCGTGCCAGTTCATTCACAGCGAACGTTTAACCATCAGTTCCTTGATACGTCCAATGGCGCGGGTCGGGTTCAGACCCTTGGGGCAGACCTCGACGCAGTTCATGATGGTATGGCAACGGAACAGTCGGAATGGCCCTTCCAGGCTGTTCAGACGTTCTTCAGTGGCCTGGTCACGCGAATCGGCCAGGAAACGCCAGGACTGCAACAGCGCCGCCGGCCCCAGAAACTTGTCCGGATTCCACCAGAACGACGGGCAGGAGGTGGAACAACAGGCACACAGGATGCACTCGTACAGGCCATCCAGCTGCTCCCGCTCCTGTGGCGACTGCAAGCGTTCCACTTCGGGACAGGGCTCATCGTTGATAAGCCAGGGTTTGGCCGTCCGGTATTGCCTGTAGAACTGCTCCAGATCTATTACCAGGTCTCTGACAACCGGCATACCGGGCAGTGGCCGGATCTCGACAGGTGTTTTCAGTTCCGACAGCCGGGTGATACAGGCCAGCCCGTTACGGCCATTGATATTCATGCCGTCAGAACCGCAAACGCCTTCCTGGCAGGAGCGTCTGAAACTCAGGCTTTCGTCCTGGGCCTTCACCAGCAGCAGCGCGTCCAGCAACATCATGCCCGGCTCTATCTGTTCGTCGGGAAGTTCATAGTCCTGCATGTAGGGTTTGGCATCCTGGTCCGGATCATAGCGGTAAATGGAAAATTTCATAGCTAGTACGTCCGTTTCTTGGGCGGGAAGCTATCGACCGTTAACGGCTTGATGCGTACCGGTTTGTAGTCCATTTTATATCCCTCGAGCGAAAACAGGCTGTGGCGCAGCCAGCGCTGGTCGTCGCGCTCCGGATAATCGATGCGCGAATGTGCGCCACGACTCTCCTTGCGCATCAACGCCGATGTAATCGTTGCTATACCGCATTCCATCAGGTTGTCGAGTTCCATGGCTTCGATTCTGGCCGTATTGAAAACGCGGCTGTGGTCGTCAATATAGGCATCCTGCATACGTTGCCGAAGTTCAAGCACCCTGGTCTGCCCCTCCTGAAGTACTTCTTCGTTGCGGAACACGCTGCAGTGATCCTCCATGACCCTGGCGAGTTCCGTGCGCAGTTGCGGCACCGACTCTCCATTACCCTGCCGGTTCCAGCGCTCCAGTCTCGCCATGGCCTCATCGGTAGCGTTATCCGGAATCGGCTGGTGATAGCGGTTCTCGTTCAGATGCTCGATGACGTGATTGGCGGCAGCGCGACCGAACACCAGGATGTCGAGCAGGGAATTGCCCCCCAACCGGTTGGCACCGTGTACCGATACACAGGCGCACTCACCCACTGCGTACAATCCGGGCACAGGCTCTTCAGCGCCCTGCTGAACCGGCACCACTACCTGGCCGTGACGATCCGTCGGGATGCCGCCCATGGTGTAATGCGCTGTGGGATAAACCGGGATCGGTGTTTCGGCAGGATCAATGTGTAAAAAAGTCATCGCCGTATCGCGAATGCCTGGCAAACGCTTTTTAACAATGTCGGCGCCCAGATGATCCAGTTTCAGCAACACGTGGTCTTTGTTCGGGCCGACACCACGACCTTCGCGTATTTCCATGGCGATGGAACGGCTGACAACATCACGGCTGGCAAGATCCTTCGCATTGGGCGCATAGCGCTCCATGAAACGCTCGCCATCACCGTTCAATAAATACCCGCCCTCACCACGCGCACCTTCCGTGATCAGCATACCCTTGCCGGCAATACCGGTGGGATGGAACTGGAAGAACTCCATATCCTGTAACGGAATACCGGCGCGCAGGGCCATCGCCATGCCATCACCGGTATTTACCAGTGCGTTGGTATTGGTGCGGAACAGCTGTCCGACGCCACCGGTCGCCAGGATAGTGGTTTTCGCTTCGATAAGAATCGGTTCGCCACTGGCAATCTCGATTGCCAGCACGCCCAGGAAATAACCCTCCTGGTTGCGCACCAGATCGATGGCAAAATACTCATCGAAAAAATGGGTTTTGGCGTGGATATTCTGTTGGTAGAGTGAATGCAATATGGCATGCCCGGTACGGTCGGCCGCCGCACAGGTGCGTACCGCCTGCTCACCACCGAAGTTCCTGCTCTGTCCACCAAAGGCGCGTTGATAAATTTTACCGCTGTCCAGGCGCGAGAACGGTACGCCAAAGTGTTCCAGCTCATAAACCACACGCGGTGCGGCACGGCACATGTACTCGATAGCGTCCTGGTCCCCCAGGTAGTCACTGCCCTTGACCGTATCAAACATGTGCCAGTGCCAGTTATCAGGCGACACATTGGCAAGCGCCGCATTGACACCGCCCTGTGCAGCGACGGTATGGGAACGGGTCGGAAATACCTTGGAAACAACCGCGACCCGCGCATCTGCCTGTGACAGCTGTAGCGCGGCGCGCAAACCGCCACCACCGGCGCCTATAATCAGGGTATCAAAACTGCGCTTCTCGATGGTCATTCCCTAATTTGTCCCGATGGCTGCCAGTGCCAGTGCGCGTACAACCCATAACAGGCTGACCAGCAACACCAGTGCGGTTGCCGCCATGAACAGCAGGCGCAACCAGACAGCGTGCATATAATCTATCAGCACATCCCGGATCCCTACCCAGACATGCAGTAAAACCGCCAGCGCAAACAGCGTGGTACCAACACCCATCCAGGGCCCACCCAGCCAGTCGCGCCATTCGGCGTAGCTGACGGTTTCACGACCGGCAATGACAGAAACAACTACGAGCAGGTAGACAGCCAGATAGATTGCGGTAAAGCGCTGTAACAACCATGCACGGAGTCCCTGCGCAGCTCGGCTCATAACAAAGTGACCGCGTACAGCACCGTTAACAGCAGGGCACCGAGATTGACCAGCCAGGCAGTGGTGTTGGCACGGGTTTTGTCAACACCCATCCCCACGTCGAGAAACAGGTGGCGCACGCCGGCCAGCAAATGATGGCTCAACGACCAGACCAGGATCAATGACAGGAGCAGAACCGGGGTTGACTGCAGGCACTGCTGCACGTCCCGGAAGCTTTGCTCACTCTCCAGGGAGAGTCCGAATTCCCAGGCAACAAACGGAATCGACAGGAACATCAGCACACCGGAAATACGATGGCCGATGGAGGCTACGCCACCGGGGGGCAGCTTGATCTTTATCAGGTTAAGAAATTTCGGCGCGGGCTTGGTGCGGGCCATTGAGTTCAACTCGCCTGACATTTTGGTGTTTATACCACCTGCCCGTTGAATCTACCAGCGTTTACAAGGCTGACACTCAAAGAAAGATTGACTACTATGCGAAGCAGGCAATCAGGACTGTTCATCATGATCTCTGAATGGAAAGAATTTCTGGCCAATGCCGGTGCAGAATTCACCGACACCGGTGTTGTCCACTATGGCAACGAGCGCCGGGAGCTGAGTGTAGCGATCACCGGCAATGTGTTTGCTGACCTGTCCCACTACGGACTGATCTCAGTACATGGGGATGATGCAGAGACCTACCTGCAAGGCCAGTTCACCAACGATATCCGCAAGGTAAACGATACACACAGTCAGCTCAGCGGCCTGTGCAACCCCAAAGGCCGCCTGCTCGCCACTTTCCGCGCCTTCCACCGCGGTGACAGCTATTACCTGTGTCTGCCCGCCAGCATGGTGGAGGACGTCATCAAACGCCTGCGCATGTTTATACTGCGTTCCAAAGTCACGCTTGAAGAAGCCAGCGATACGTTTGTACACCTCGGGGTGTCCGGAGGCGATGTGGAACAGGAACTGCGGAAGTTTGCCGGTGAACTGCCCGGATCCGTGGATTCTGTTGTGCAGGCGGGTAACCACACTATTATCCGGGTTCCGGGAATTCACCCGAGCTACGAGATTTTCACCACACTTGAGGACGCCAGACAGCTGTGGGATCAGCTCAATGTACAGAGTGCCCCGATTGGCGCCGATGCATGGCAGTTGCTCGATATTCAGGCAGGCATCCCTGTCATCCTGCCACAAACCCGTGAAGCCTTTGTGCCACAGATGACAAATCTGCAATTGGTTGATGGCGTCAGTTTTCAGAAAGGCTGTTACACAGGACAGGAAATCGTCGCCCGCATGCAGTATCTGGGAAAGCTCAAGCGCCGCATGTATCTTGCCCGGGTCGAGAGTGATACGCGGCCAGCTGGCGAGGAGGAAGTATTTACGGCTGATAACGCCCAGCAGAGTGCAGGCAAACTGGTATCGGTTGCCGCGCATCCCGATGGTGGCTACGCGGTGCTCGTGGTACTGCAGATCGCCAGTGCGGAGGGAGAAATGGGACTGCACCTGGGTTCTGCTGATGGCCCGCTGCTGAAGCTGGAGACTTTACCCTACCCGTTTGCGGAGGACTGACCCGCAACAGCATCAGGATTCAGATCTTCCCGTCTCCAGTCGCTATAGGGAAAAGACCCGGTCATAACCCAAGGAGTCGGTATGGAACCCGAAGAAGTATTCGTCAACGAGCTTGTCCAGGACCTGGAAAGCGGCCACCTGCAGTTGCCTACCCTGCCCGAGGTAGCATTACGGGTGCGTGATGTTGTCGACGACGAGAATGCCAGCGCCAGCCAGATCGCCGATATCATTGGTCAGGACGCCGCACTGTCCGCGCGCCTGCTGCAGGTCGCCAACTCCCCGCTGTACCGCGGACGTCAGGAAATCGATCGTCTGTCCATGGTGATCTCCAGACTCGGCAACAAACTGGTGCGCAACCTGGTCACCAGCCAGGTCATGAAGCAGATGTTCCAGGCCACCAATGATATGGTTGACCAGCGCTTACGCGCTGTATGGGAACACAGCGTGCAGGTCGCCGCAATTGCCCGCGCGCTGGCTGGCCAGACACCCGGCGTGGAGCCGGACCAGGCTATGCTGGGTGGCTTATTGCATGATATCGGAACCCTGCCGATCCTGTACCGTGCCGAGGAACGTGACGATCTGCTGGATACGCCGGGGCTGCTCGATCACCTGATCGAAAGTCTGCACACACGTATCGGCGGCGCCATCCTGAAACATTGGAAATTTCCCGACGCGCTGGTGGCAGTCGCCGCTGAGCACGAAGACCTGGTCCGTGACCATTCCGGCCCAGCCGACCTGGTCGACGTGGTACAGGTCGCCAACCTGCAAAGCCGTATCGATACTGATCATGCGCTGAGCCAGGCAGACTGGAGCAAGATCCCCGCTTTCCGCCACCTCGGGTTCGATGTAGATATCCATGAAATCGAACTCACCGCCATGGCAGATGAAATCGATGCCGTACAGCAACTGTTCGACTAGCAACATTTTTTTCTTACAACCCTGATTTTAGTACTACTATTAAACACGGGTACAAAAATTAGTCGAAACAGAGAATGTTCTCAACGAGCTGAAAAGAATGCGCTGCGATGTTGCACTTCCTGAGCTACCTGAAAGCCGGCGAATGGAACGTAGAGCCCATCCAGACCGGCGCGGAATCCTGCGATAGCTATTGACGCATGTGCGGGAACAGCAGTACGTCCCGTATCGAAGCAGAATCGGTAAACAGCATCACCAGACGGTCTATCCCGATACCCTCGCCTGCTGTAGGTGGCAGGCCATGCTCCAGCGCACAGACATAATCTTCATCAAAATGCATCGCCTCGTCGTCACCGGCTTCCTTTTCCTCGACCTGCTGACGGAAACGTTCTGCCTGGTCCTCGGGGTCATTCAGTTCGGAAAATCCGTTGGCGATTTCCCGCCCGCCGACAAAGAATTCGAAACGATCGGTTACAAACGGGTCTTGATCGTTACGCCGTGCCAGGGGTGACACTTCCGTCGGGTAGGCGGTGATAAAGGTGGGATCTTTAAGCCGATGCTCCACGGTCTTTTCGAAAATCTCGATCTGTACCTTGCCCAGGCCATAACTGTCCTTGACCGGGATATCCAGCGATGCGGCTATGCTGCGTGCTGCATCCAGGTCGTCCAGCTGCGCCATCGTCAGTTCTGGATTAAAGTGCAGGATAGATTCCTTTACGGTCATACGCGCAAACGGCTTGCCAAAATCGTATTCATCGTCCTGGTAGGAAACCACAGTACCACCCAGAATCAACTTCGCCATGGAGCGCAGCAGCTCCTCTGTAATATCCATCAGGTCGCGGAAATCCGCGTACGCCTCGTAGAATTCCAGCATGGTGAATTCCGGGTTGTGGCGCGTGGACAAGCCTTCGTTGCGGAAGTTGCGATTGATCTCGTACACCTTCTCGAAACCGCCAACCACCAGGCGCTTGAGATACAGCTCGGGCGCAATACGCAGGTATAGTTGCATATCCAGTGCATTATGATGGGTGGTAAACGGCCTGGCGGCTGCACCGCCGGGAATACTCTGCATCATCGGTGTCTCGACTTCCAGGAAATTGCGCCGGTTAAAGAAGTCACGGATAAACTGCACGATGCGCGAACGTATAATAAAGGTATCACGTGACTCCTGGTTCATGATCAGGTCCAGGTAGCGCTGCCGGTAACGGATCTCCTGGTCAGTAAGCCCATGGAATTTTTCCGGCAACGGACGCAACGATTTGGTGAGTATACGCAGTTCATCCGCCCTGACTGACAACTCACCGGTGTTCGTTTTAAACAGCTTGCCTTCAGCACAAATAATGTCACCGATATCCCAGCCCTTGAACGCTTGATAGCGGCCCTCGGGCAGGCTGTCACGTTCAAGACGCAACTGTATGCGCCCAGACATATCCTGTATATGTGCAAAACTTGCCTTGCCCATGACGCGCTTGCCCATCATGCGGCCAGCCACCTTGACCCGGATGGTGTTTTCCTCGAGCCAGTCCTTGTCTTTGTCACCGAACGCCGCATGCAACTCAGCGGCGATGGAATCACGCCGAAAATCATTGGGGAACGCATCACCCTGCTCGCGCAAGGCATCCAGTTTCTGTCTGCGTTGGGTAATTAGTTTGTGTTCGTCGGTTTCAGTCATAATCTCGGCAGTCAGGTTATTAAACTTGTACGTTGCTTACCCGCATCACAGGCCACTCTTCAGGCTGGCCTCGATAAAGGCATCCAGGTCACCATCAAGTACCGCCTGGGTGTTACCCGTTTCTACCGCGGTACGCAGATCCTTGATACGTGACTGGTCCAGCACATAGGAACGGATCTGGCTGCCCCAGCCGATATCCGATTTGCTGTCCTCAACCACCTGCTGATCGGCATTGCGTTTCTGTACTTCCAGCTCGTACAACTTGGCTTTTAACTGTTTCATCGCTGTCGCGCGGTTCTTGTGCTGGGAACGATCATTCTGGCATTGCACTACAACACCACTGGGCTGGTGCGTGATGCGCACCGCCGATTCAGTCCGGTTGACGTGCTGGCCACCGGCGCCGCTGGCACGATAGACGTCGACGCGCAGATCTGCCGGGTTAATATCAATTTCAAAGTCATCGTCAATTTCCGGCGCTACAAATACGGCGGCGAAAGATGTATGCCGCCGATTACCCGAATCAAAAGGGGATTTGCGGACCAGACGATGTACGCCAATCTCGGTACGCAGCCAGCCGAATGCATACGGCCCGTTAACTTTTATAGTAGCACTTTTGATACCCGCCACTTCACCGGCAGACACTTCAATCAACTCCGTAGCAAACTCATGGCGCTCGGCCCAGCGCAGGTACATGCGCAACAGCATCTCCGCCCAATCCTGCGCTTCAGTGCCACCTGAACCGGACTGGATATCAAGAAACGCATTGGCGGCATCCATTTCACCTGAAAACATGCGGCGAAATTCCAGCGCTGCAACGCGTGCCTCCATCCCGGCAACGTCGCCTGTCACAGCATCGAAGGTTTCCTGATCGTTCTCTTCCGCTGCCAGCTCCAGCAGCTCGGCGGCATCCTGCAAAGTCGTTTCTATATCGGCAAGGGTCTCGACCACCTCTGCGAGACGCGCCCTTTCCTTACCCAGAGACTGGGCGCGTTCCGGGTCATTCCAGACGTCCGGATCTTCCAGTTCGCGGCAGACTTCCGTTAACTTTTCACGCTTGGTATCGAAGTCAAAGATACCCCCTCAGGGACTCGGAACGCCCTTGTAGGTCCTTGATCTGATTTAGTACCGGGTTAACTTCCAAAACGGCTCCCTGATCTGGAACTTCGCTGCCAGACAAAAACGCGAATCATACCGGGTTCGCTAACTACTGCCAAAACTTACCCGCGCTGGCGCTGAATATCGATCAGCCTGTTAGTCTCGTCCACCTGGATAACGAATACGCCCTCGATACCCTCACGGGTGACGAAGGGGCGTAGCGATGCCGCTGGAAACTGAATTTTGCGTCCTTCAACGTCCAGCGCCACCACATGCTGTGCATCGCCACGGTACATCTTCTGGTAGGCGGCAGCTTCGATTTTCAGGGGTACGATGAATTTATTGATACGCATTGACCCTACAATCGCCTGTCGGAACTATTTACATATATATCCGTTACAGTTCCCTTTATAATACATTGTTATATATAATAATACTTGCATTCTTTTCATGTAATGCACTATGTCTAATCTATGCCCAAACTGCTTGTGCTATTGCAGCAGCTCGATCATCTCAAGCACCAGTTGCAAGCTGTCGGAAATCCCGCTTCATTAAGGCATGCATCCCTAGTAACTTGTTATCCGCTGATAGCGGGCGCTCGACAACTCTGGAATTTCGGGTACCCCCGTCCCCGTTGACGCCGCAGCCCCCATTCTGTCAAATTGACCATCACATGAAACGCAGACACTTTCTGCTTGGCTTCACCACCATCGGTCTCGCCGCGGCCGGTTTTCGGTACTGGCCGGAAGACGGTTTGCTGAATCCCTGTCCCGGCGAGCCCCTGCCGCAGGCGCTACTCGATCACCCGTTGGTGCAGTCAGCCTGGCAGGATATCGATCCCGGCCAGTACCGGGACTGTCACGTGCACCTCATCGGCACTGGCGAAAATGGTTCGGGGATCTGGACCAACCCGCAGATGCACAGCCTTGCGCACCCGGTCCAATGGCTGCAGCGTGCGTTCTATTTCAACGCCAGCTGTACCAACGACGACGGCCGGACTGACCGGCACTTTGTTGAACGCATGATCTGGCTGCATGATCAGCTGCCCACGGGCGTGAAGCTGATGTTACTGGCATTCGACTACAACTATACAGACGCAGGTGAACGCCAGCTGGAGGCGAGCCCGTTCTACACCCCTAACGACTACGCCGCATCCATCGCGCAGCAATACCCTGCCCGTTTCGAATGGATCGCCTCCGTTCACCCCTATCGACGTGACGCCGTTACCGCACTGGAAGACGCGGTGCGCAACGGCGCTCGCGCCGTTAAATGGCTGCCGGCCGCCCAGGGCATGGATCCGGCCTCGCCGCTTTGTGATCCTTTCTATGAAGCTGCCGCCAGACTCGATATCCCGTTGCTGGTACACGCCGGGGCGGAGCTCGCCGTGCACGGTGCCAACACGGAGGACTACGGCAACCCGCTGCGCCTGCGTCGCCCCATGGATCACGGCGTGTGCGTCATCGTCGCGCATTGCGCCTCCCTGGGCCGCGGCATCGATCTGGATGTCGGACCCAAGGGCCCCCATCTATCCAGCTTTGAACTCTTCGCGCGTATGATGCAGGAACCACGCTATGAAGGCCTGTTGTTTGGGGATATCTCAGCCATCACGCAGGTCAACCGCGTCGGACCCGCGCTGGAGACGGTGGTTAAACGCGACGACTGGCACCCGCGTCTGCTTAACGGCTCCGACTATCCCCTGCCGGGTGTATTGCCGTTGTTCTCACTGAAACAGATGCAGCGGCGCGGTTATATAACACAGGCGGAAGCCGGGGTACTCTCCGCTATACGCCGCCACAACCCCCTGTTATTCGACTTCGTCCTCAAACGTACGCTACGTATTGAAGGCCACGCGTTCGGTCCCGCGCCATTCCAGACACGGGCGTTCTTTGAACGCACCGCCTATGCGGCGCTGGAATCGCCGCCCGGCCCGGGAATCGACTGATGTCAGTCATCGACGGATACTGCGGCGCCTTCATGACGAACCGCTGTCGTGAACTCCCAGTAACGAATGCCATTGCGCTTTTTCGGTTGCAGTCCGGGGCGCTGAGTGGCATGCGCTCGGCTGCCGAGCAGCATCACCAGGTCACTCGTCACCAGGGGGTGAAAATAGAAGTATTCGTGACCCGTAAGCTGGTAACGGCCGATCGAGGAAACGTCAATGGTTTCCACACCCTCTACCACGGTCAAATACTCCCCCGCTTCACCCAGTCGCGGATAACCGCTCAGCTGACGCGATAACTTCAGCGGTGTGTCGTTGCCGGAGGCATACAGCGTAATACCCCCTGCCAGAGGTGCAAGTCCGGGCAGCAGGTCGACAAAGGTCCGGGAATCGAAATCCGGAGCCAACAGCACGAGATGGCCGATTGCCGGACGTTCAATACGCTCGGCGCCGAGTCGCTGCAATGCAAAAAGAACACCACGCGACCCCAGGCTGTGAGCCATGACCTGTACATTGTTTTTACCGATGTGGTCGCCAAGTTGTCCGATAAAGCTTGCGAGCAACGGTACGCTCCACTCGATATCCGCCTGGTCGGGCACGTAATCTGAAGGCAGAGCATTCGACGGCCAGCTGAATGCCACGACAGTGGCCTTGTCCTGCAGTAAGCGCTGCATTTCAGCCGCCATGCGGCAGGTCCGCTCGAACCCGTAATTGTAGCCATGTACGAACAACACCACGGAGCCTGTCGATGTGCGCCCGGCCGCTGCGCCCAGCTGTTCCCAGAACTCCGCAGGCCCGGCCTGCTCGGCGAGCGAGACAACGTTGGTCTCGCTTTTGAGATAAAAGGGTATCTTTGAGGCAACCTGGTTGATAATCGGGATCGGCGTGAACTCGACCTCGCAACGGCCGAAATGAGGTTCCCCGCGGTCACCGCTGTAGGTGTCCGCTACTGGCTTGCCCTCATAGCGCTTTCTATTCGTCAGGTAGAAGACGCTGACCTTGTCCGTGGCTTCTCCACGTTCAGCAGGTTCAGTCGGGGCGGCGGCTGTCTCTGAATTAGCTGGTGCTGCGCTTGCGATGCAGGACCAGAATAACATCACTGTCAGGAGGCAAGCCGCAGGCAGCAGTTTCCACATTCAGGTATCTCCGGTCTCGATCTGAAAACTCGACAAACTTTTATCGCAACAGCTCGATCATCTCAACCACCAGTTGCAAGCCCAGCAGTCCGCGATATTCGTTACTGTCGAGCCGATAGGCGAGACGCACCTGCTGCCCTTCTTTTAACGGGTGGTCTGCTGCCTGGTTGAACGCAATGGCATCCAGGGCCTGGTTACCACCTTCCGGCCTGACCAGCAACTTCAGGTGATGTTCGCCAACCACGCGCTGCTGCACGACAGTGAAGTTTCCGTCGAAGAGTGGCTCCGGGAACCCCTGCCCCCAGGGTCCGGCCGTACGCAGTTGCTCGGCCAACTCAAGATTGAAATCCTCCAGGTCCAGCGCACCATCGGATTCCAGTACATTAGTCAGCACCCTGTCATCCAGACGCGACTCAAGTTCTTCCTGGAAAGCGGTTTCAAACAGCGGCAGCTTATGCTCTTCCAGCGATAAACCGGCCGCCATCGCGTGCCCACCAAACTTTTGCAGTACCTCAGGATGACGCGCAGCAATGGCGTCCAGCGTGTCGCGAATATGCAACCCCGGAATCGAGCGCGCTGAACCTTTGATTTCGTCCGGACCGGAGCGCGCAAAGGCGATGACCGGGCGATGAAAACGCTCCTTGATTCTTGATGCCAGGATACCGATCACACCCTGGTGCCAATCGGGCTCGAACAGACAAAGCCCCAGCGGCAGATTCTCTTCCTGGACATGAACCTGTTGCACGTAATCCATTGCCTGGTTCTTCATGTCCGCTTCGATTTCCCTGCGCTCGCGGTTAAGCGCATCGAGTTCTACTGCCAGCTGCTTCGCCTTTCCGGCATCTTCGGCCAGCAGGCATTCAATACCGAGCGACATATCATCAAGCCGTCCGGCAGCATTCAGGCGCGGCCCGGCGGCGAAACCGAAATCCGCAGCCACGACGCGCTCAAGCTTGCGGCCTGCAATTTCCAGCAATGCCCGGATTCCCGGCCGGCAGTGTCCGGCCCGTATCCTTTGCAGGCCCTGCCTGACCAGCACCCGGTTGTTGTGATCCAGGGGTACCAGGTCGGCAACGGTACCCAGTGCCACCAGGTCAAGGTAATCCGCCAGGTTTGGCTCGGCAATATCGCTGCTCGCAAACCAGCCTTTCTCCCTGAGCCGGCCGCGTAAGGCCATCAGCAGGTAAAAAGCCACCCCGACGCCCGCCAGGTTCTTGCTCGGAAACGTGTCGTGCGGCTGGTTTGGATTCACGATCGCATCCGCTGCAGGCAGTTCACTGCCCGGCAAGTGATGGTCGGTAACCAGCACACGGATGCCATGGTTACGGGCAGCCTCCACGCCGTCAATGCTCGAAATACCATTATCGACTGTAATGATCAGGTCGGGATTGGACTCGGCTGCAACAGCAACAATTTCAGGCGTCAATCCATAGCCGAATTCAAAACGGTTCGGCACCAGGTAATCAACGCTGTGCGCACCCATCGCGCGCAATGCGGATACCATCAACGCACTGCTGGTCGCACCGTCGGCATCAAAGTCACCTACCACCAGAATACGCTCCTGGTGCAGTAACGATCCGGCCAGCATATCAACCGCAGTCGATATACCTTTCAGATCAGCGGGGGAATACAGGCGTGCAAGACTGTTGTCCAGTTCCATGCCGGTTGTGACGTTTCTTGCCGAGTAGGCACGCCGTAATACCGGGTGGAGCGCTTCCGGAAGCTCGTTCTGAATGGAATCGGACAACTGTCTTCGTACAATTTTTTTCATCTGGTGCCAGGCTGCATATACATATCCTCGCTATTCTAGCCGGCTAGCAGCACTTCCCGGTACGATTTGCTGCGTTTCCAGAATTTCAGTGTCGCTACAGGACTCATGCAAAAGCGCTGCCCGCTAACCGGGATCAATTCCAGAGAACTCAGCCGACGTCCGGTGAGCGCATTGAGCAGCGGCTCAAACCAGTCGTGTTCATAGCGTTCGAGGACTTCATTCCACTGCCCGAAATCTTCATAGACTGCCGGCACATCGAGCTCATCCAGGGTCACCAGGACACGCTCATTATTATCCAGCGTGCCTAGCAACTCATCGGCATGATTCGGTACAGGCTCGCAGCGTGATGCATTCCATGCACCTAAACCCGCTACACTTGCGTCATTTGTTACAACCCTGGAAAAACAGTGTTCTCCTTTCGCTGGTAACAATCCACCTCCCCAGATCCACAAACTGTTCACCAGCGGCAAACCCTGCCCGGCACGTTGCAGATTAACCGGGTGAGCGTGCATGAGCATCTGGATTTCATTGAGCCGTTGGCGCCAGACCGGCGCATCCTTACCCTGTGGCAGATAACCTGAAACAGGTCTGCCACGCACCAAAGGCAGAGGTGTGGAAATCAGCTCCTGGCAATCTCCGCCACGCAGATACCAGTGTTTGTTACGGCCACTCTCAAGCCGCCAACCATCCTGCTCAAGGAAATCAGCAAGGGTATCCAGCAATGCCTGGCTTTCTTCGTCGCTTAACGAAAAGATGGAAGCATCAAACAAAATGAGCCCGCGCGTGTCAGCGCGCAGGTGTACGGGATCGGCGCGCAGGCAGTAACCGTCGGGAAACTGACCCGAATCACCGAGACAGGCAAAGGGAGCAACAGGTGCCTGGTGGCCCTGGTAGCGGACGTTAAACAATGATAATGCGGTTTCTTCCAGGGTGTCCGCGGAAAATGACTGCGGCCGGCTGCGGCTTAACCCTCTGGACAACGCGGGTGCCCTGGTAAAAGCCTCCTCTGCGTAACCTGGAAAGCCGGCCGCCAGTCCGGGGACAAGCAGGCTGACCGAGAGCGTCAGCTCAGGTTCCCTATGATGGCTTCACGCACCGGTCCAAGTTTCGCATCGACGGTAATGACACCCTCGGTGCATTGCTTGATAGCTGTATCGGGATCTTTCAGGCCGTGACCGGTCAGGGTACACACTATGGAGCTGCCCTCGGGAATCTTGCCGGTATTGATGTCGCGCAGCGCACCGGCCAGCGATGTCGCCGACGCCGGTTCGCAGAATATACCTTCCTTTTCTGTCAGCAGTTTTTGTGCGGCAAGAATTTCCTCATCGCTGCATTCATCAAACCAGCCATCGGACTCTTCTTTCACCTTCCAGGCTTTATCCCAGGACTGAGGATGCCCTATGCGTATCGCGGTAGCGACGGTTTCCGGCTTATCGACCATCTTGCCACGCAGGAAAGGGGCCGAACCGGATGCCTGATAACCCACCATGCGTGGTCGCTGATTAACAATACCATGTTCGTAATATTCGCTGTATCCCATCCAGTGCGCGGTAATATTCCCCGCATTGCCCACCGGCAGACAATGGTAGTCAGGCGCGCGCTCCAGCTCTTCAACGATTTCGAACGCTGCAGTTTTCTGGCCTTGCAGGCGGAACGGATTAATGGAGTTCACAATGGTAACCGGCGTGTTTTCACCCACCTCTTTAACCAGTTGCATCCCTTCATCGAAGTTACCGCGAATCTGCAGCACCATGGCACCGTGAATCATCGCCTGTGCCAGCTTGCCCAGTGCAATCTGGCCTTCCGGGATCAGCACAAAAGCCGTGATGCCCGCGCGTGCCGCGTAAGCGGCCGCTGATGCCGACGTGTTTCCGGTAGACGCGCAGATTACTGCGCGACTGCCTGCTTCAACCGCCTTGGTCACTGCCATGGTCATACCCCGGTCCTTGAAGGAACCGGTCGGGTTGAGACCTTCATACTTGACGTAGATATCGACATCCTTGCCGGTTTCACGCGGAATGTTGTTGAGGCGAATGAGCGGTGTGTTGCCTTCACCCAGACTGATAACACGCGTGTCATCGTGAACCGGCAGGCGGTCCCGGTACTTGTCGATCAGACCGGTATAGCGTGGACGAAATGGCATATCAGTTACCTTTGAAAAAATAAAACCGGTTGATTACACGCCCTGCTGCGGTAATCGAAAAATCATTCACTGCCGAGGTGTTCGACGCGAATACGCGTGACTGCACCCTGGACGGTATCCAGCGCCTCGATCTGCTCAATGGCTGCGTTCATTTGCTGCTCACGCACCCGGCGGGTCAGCATGATGACCGCTACCTGCTGCTCACCTTCCGGCGGTTCCTTCTGGATCACGGCTTCAATGCTGATACCGCTATCACCCAGGATACGTGTGATGTCGGCCATAACACCGGGCTGGTCGGATGCACACAGGCGCAGGTAGTACGCTGTTTCTATGTCGTCCATGGTCAGTATGGGTAAATCCGACAAAGCATCGGGCTGGAACGCCAGGTGCGGCACGCGATTTTCCGAATCGACGGTCATGGTTCGTGCCACATCCACCAGGTCGGCAACCACCGCCGACGCGGTTGGTTCGGCGCCTGCACCCGCACCATAGTACAGCGTCGGGCCGACGGCATCGGCTTGCACCAGTACGGCGTTCATCACACCATCGACATTGGCGATCAGGCGCTTCTCCGGAATCAGTGTCGGGTGAACGCGCAATTCCACACCCTGCTCCGTACGCCGGGTAACCCCCAGGTGTTTGATCCGGTACCCCAGTTGCTCGGCATAGCTGACATCATCACGTGTAATGCGGCCTATGCCTTCGGTATAGACCTTGTCGAACTGCAGAGGGATGCCGAATGCCAGCGACGCCAGTATCGCCAGTTTGTGTGCGGCATCAATGCCTTCAACGTCAAAGGTGGGGTCAGCTTCGGCATAACCCAGCGCCTGTGCTTCCGCCAGCACGTCGGCAAAGTCGCGCCCCTTGTCACGCATTTCGGTGAGAATGAAATTACCGGTACCGTTTATAATGCCGGCGATCCATTCAATCCGGTTGGCGGTAAGACCTTCTCGAACCGCCTTGATAATAGGAATGCCCCCGGCTACCGCTGCCTCGAAGGCCACCATCACCCCTTTCTTCTGCGCAGCGGCGAAAATCTCGTTGCCATGTGTGGCAATCAGCGCCTTGTTGGCGGTCACCACGTGCTTGCCACTGGCAATCGCTTTCAATACCAGTTCCCGCGCCGGTTCATAACCCCCGATCAGCTCGACGATAATATCGATATCCGGATTATCAACGAGCGCAAAGGCGTCATCACCAACCTGGATACTGTCGATACCCGGCAATCCGGCAGGATCATATTCGCGCGCTGCGGCATGCGTAATCTCTATCCCGCGGCCGGCGCGCCGCGCGATTTCCTCTGCATTACGCCGCAGCACATTGAAAGTGCCGCCACCGACTGTACCCAGTCCCAGCAATCCTACTGTTACAGGTTTCAAGAAGCCCCCTCGTCCGCTGTTGCGGTTTGTTTTTCATCATGACGGAACATGTCCCGGATGCCGCGTACGGCCTGACGGGTTCGATGTTCATTTTCGATCAGGCCGAAACGCACAAAGCCATCACCGTACTCACCGAAACCGATACCCGGTGACACAGCCACTTTGGCTTCCTGAAGCATTTTCTTGGTAAATTCCAGCGAGCCCATAGCCCGATACTGTTCCGGTATCGGCGCCCAGACAAACATGGTTGCTTTGGGTTTGTCTACAGCCCAGCCCACACTGTTCAAACCGTCGCACAACACATCGCGGCGATTACGATATATGTTCACAATATCCTGTACGCAATCCTGCGGCCCTTCCAGCGCTGCAATGGCCGCCACCTGGATCGGCGTAAACATACCGTAGTCCAGGTATGACTTCATACGCGTCAGCGCCGCCACCAGGCTTTTGTTCCCGCACATAAACCCGACGCGCCAACCCGGCATATTGTAGCTCTTGGACAGCGAAAAGAATTCAACGGCGATGTTCTCCGCCCCCGGCACCTGAAGGATGGAAGGCGCCTTGTAGCCATCGTAGACAAGGTCTGCATAGGCCAGATCCTGTACAACCCAGATCTTGTGCTCACTGGCGATGGCAACCACGCGCTCAAAAAAATCCAGATCAACGCACTGGGTAGTCGGATTACCCGGAAAGTTGAGTATCAACATTTTCGGTTTCGGCCAGGAATCCTTGATCGCTTTCTCCAGTTCCTCGAAGAACTCTTCCTCGGTCCCGATCACCGGTACGTGACGAATATCCGCCCCCGCGATTACGATGCCGTACGGGTGAATGGGATAAGCCGGGTTTGGCACCAGCACCGCGTCACCCGGTCCGACCGTTGCCAGCGCCAGGTGTGCCAGTCCTTCCTTTGAACCAATGGTGACAATCGCCTGCGTCTGCGGATCCAGATCGACGTCATAGCGCCGCTTGTACCAGTCGCAAATTGCCTTGCGCAGGCGCGGAATGCCCTTGGACATTGAGTAGCGGTGGGTGTCATTGCGCTGCGCGGCTTCCGTCAGTTTATCGATGATGTGTTGCGCCGGCGGCTGGTCCGGATTTCCCATACCAAAATCGATGATATCCTCCCCGCGCGCGCGCGCAGCCGCCTTCAACTCATTGACAATATTGAAGACATACGGCGGCAAGCGTTTGATTCTGGGAAAATCGTCCACGGAACGGTCGTCTGGTGATTGTGAAATACGAAAAATAAAGCGCGTAGGGTACTGAAAATATTGGAATGTAACAAGCCGCGCACGTATGCTCCGGGACATGCATTTCGCACCTGAAGACTGTAACAGCGAACTGATGATCCGGGCTTGCGACGATGGGCAGGTTACCATAGGCTCGCAAAGCTACCAGCACAGCCTGATACTGACACCAAAACGCGTTATTCCGGACTGGCAGCCACGCCAGGTCAGGGACATCACCGAGCAGGATTTTGACAATATCCTCACCCTGCAAGCGGATATTATTCTGCTTGGTACCGGTACCAGGCTGTGTTTTCCGTCCGCCAGGCTGAGAGCCTACGTACTTGCGACCGGTACCGGCCTTGAAGTTATGGATACTGCCGCGGCCTGCCGCACCTACAATATTCTTCTGTCTGAAAGTCGCCGCGTGGTTGCCGCACTGCTGCTGGGCTAGCCAAACAGCGTATCTGAAGAAAAACCCTCGCTTTCCAGTATTTCACGCAGGCGTTTCAGGGCATCCATCTGTATCTGCCGCACCCGTTCGCGGGTGACGCCGATTTCCTGACCAACTTCCTCCAGCGTGGATATCTTGTAACCGTGCAATCCAAAGCGGCGTTCTACTACCTCGCGCTGCTTTTCCGATAACTGTCTGATCCATATTTCCAGATTGGCGAGTACGTCCGCATCCTGCAGCAGGTCGCTGGGATCGAGATTGTTTTCATCCGGTATGGCATCGATCAGCGTCTTGTCCGAGTCCCTGCCGATAGGCGCGTCCACCGAGGTCACACGCTCATTAAGCTTGAGTATGCGTTTGACGTCCTTCAGCGGCTTATCCAGCAGGTCGGCTATTTCTTCGACATTGGGTTCATGGTCCAGTGACTGGGCCAGGCGGCGTGTTGCCTGCAGATAACTGTTCAGTTCCTTGACGACGTGTATCGGCAGACGAATGGTACGCGTCTGGTTCATGATGGCGCGTTCTATGGTTTGCCGGATCCACCAGGTGGCGTAGGTGGAAAACCGGAAACCGCGCTCAGGATCGAACTTTTCGACCGCCCGGATCAGGCCAAGGTTGCCTTCCTCGATCAGGTCCAGCAATGCCAGACCGCGGTTGATATAACGACGCGCTATTTTAACCACCAGGCGCAGGTTGCTTTCTATCATGCGCCGACGACCCTGGTCGTCACCCTTTTGCGCCAGGCGCGAATAATAAACTTCCTCTTCAGCACTGAGCAGAGGTGAGAACCCGATTTCGTTGAGATACATACGGGTTGCGTCGAAATGCGCCTTCGAATCAGGCGGCTCGCCGGAATCCGTTGTTGCCTTTGGCCGCGGAGATAGCGACGGCACGTCGGCATGGATTCGGGTTACATTCTGAGCCCCGTCCAGGCTCTGGCATTTTCTGGCCATACATAAGCCCCTCTGGTTTATACACCGGTGAACCAACTGTCACTGGTGTTTCCCAATGTTCTGGCAGCTACCGCTTGGGCAAATAGCGTAGAGGATTTACAGGACGACCCTTCCTGCGGATTTCAAAATGCAACTGGGTCCTGTCGGTACCGCTACGTCCCATGCGGGCGATGACCTCGCCCTTGCTTACCCATTGCCCTTCGGCGGCAATCAACTTCCGATTATGTGCGTAAGCACTTAGAAAGTCTTTGTTATGCTTGATGATAATAAGCCTTCCATAGCCACTAAGTCCACTTCCGGAGTAAACAACCTTGCCCGCCGCCGCCGCACGCACGGGATCACCGCTATTTCCTGCTAAATTAATGCCTTTTTTACCTGCGCTTTTTCCATCATAACCACTGAGAAGTCTGCCGTTTACGGGCCAGGACCATATCACGCGCCTGTTAGTGGCAGGCAGGGCCCGGGTCGCCACGGAAGGCTCCGCCCTGACCCTGCCTTTAGCAGGCGGCGTAGCAGACGGTGCCGTTTTGGGCCTGGATGGAGGATAGTAAGGCTTTGGCTGGCTGGCCCGCGGAGCCTTACTGGTGGGCTTGGGCAGTGGTTTTACGGCCTTAACGGGGGGCGGTCTAAGCTGCAGCTCCTGGCCTTTGAAGATGGTGTAGGGCTTGCGTAGATGGTTCCAGGCAACCAGCTCATCGACACTATAGCCATAGAGAAAGGCCACCGAATACAGGGTATCGCCCTGCCGCACACGATGGCTTTCCGGATTCCTGACAGGCCGCTGGCTGTGATCGCCGACCGGTGCTTTTATCGGCTCCGAAGCGCAAGACGGCAACAGACACACCAGCAGCAGCCAACTCCATCTCAACCCATCCTTATGCACGAACAACCAGATACGCTACAACTCCCAGCCCGACCAGTCCCCAGCCAATGCGTTCGACATACAGGCGAATCCGCTGCTCCATTGACGCGCCACCCCAGGACAGCAAACCGGCTACCAGGAAAAAGCGTGCGCCCCGCCCCACGGCAGACGCCAGAACAAAGGGGACAAAGGCCATCGACAGCGCGCCGGCCGAGATGGTAAACACTTTGTAAGGGATGGGTGAAAATCCGGCAATCAGTATCGCCCAGAAGCCCCATTCCTGAAACCAGTTGGAGGCCTTGGCGTAGGCAGAGGCCCAGTGACCGCCTTCCTGGATTAAAGGTGCAACCAGATCCAGGCCAAAATAGCCAATGGCGTAACCCGCCACACCCCCGGCGACCGAGGCCAGCGTGGTAAGGGTTGCGAAGTACATGGCGCGTTCCGGTTTGCCGAGACTCATCGGCATGAGCATGACATCCGGTGGCACCGGGAAAAACGACGACTCCGCAAAACTCAGGGCGGCGAGATAGCGTGCTGCCCTGGGGTGACGCGACCAGCGCAGGGCTATATCGTAAAGGCTTGTAAACAGTCCCATCAGCCGGCGCCTCCAATCAGGGGAACAAAAATTACCGGGTCAAGATCCACCCGTTCATACACCGTCGGCGTGCGGGTAACGGTTACCAGGGTCTGCTGTGTCCTGCCACCCAGCGGCATAACCAGCCGGCCACCCACTGCCAGCTGCTCCAGCAGAGGTTTTGGAATTTCTTCACCCCCGGCGGTCACGATTATCGCGTCAAACGGTTCGAACTGCGGCCAGCCCCAGATCCCGTCACTGTGTTGCACGCGCACATTCCGGTATTCCAGTTTGCGGAAGCGCTGACGCGCCTGGCTGGCCAGCGTCTCGATACGCTCTGTGGAATAGACCTTGTCTACCAGCGAAGAAAGTATTGCCGCCTGGTAACCGGAACCCGTGCCCACCTCGAGCACCTTGCGAGGCTCTACCTCCAGCAACAGTTCGGTCATGCGTGCGACAATATACGGCTGGGAAATCGTTTGTCCACAGCCAATCGGCAGCGCGGTATCCTCATAGGCACGGCTCGCCAGTGCTTCATCGACAAACAGGTGCCGTGGCGTTGCGCGAATAGCTTCCAGCACGGCAGGATTGACGATCCCCTCGCAACGCAGGCGTTGCACCAGTCTGTCGCGCGTGCGCTGCGAAGTCATGCCGATTCCCTGTGACTTCACCATGTGCCGATACTTTCACCCAGACAGGCCCTGACCTGATCCAGTACATCATAGCGGGTCAGGTCTACGTGAATCGGTGTAACCGATACATAGCCATTACGCACTGCATAAAAATCCGTGCCCGGCCCGGCATCCTGTTCACTGCCGGCAGGACCTACCCAGTAAATCGGCCGGCCACGCGGATCGGTCTCGCGAATCACCGGCTCTGACTTGTGCCTGTTCCCGAGGCGCGTAACCTGCCAGCCCTGCAGCTCTTCGAACGGAAGGTCCGGGACATTGACGTTGAGGATGGTTTCCGGCGGTACCGGTTCGCACTTGAGCCGTTCAAGCAATGCAAGAACGACCCGGGCTGCCGTATCAAAGTGGGCCAGACGGGTTGAAACCAGGGACACCGCAATTGCGGGCAGACCCAGAAAACGACCCTCCATCGCCGCTGCCACGGTACCGGAATAGATGACATCGTCTCCCAGGTTGGCGCCCGAGTTGATCCCCGACACCACCATGTCCGGCTCCTGCTCGAGCAACCCGGTTATGGCAAGGTGAACACAATCGGTCGGCGTGCCTTCCACAGAGGTATAACCGTTCTCCGCCTTGCGCACCCTGAGCGGGCTGTCCAGCGTCAGCGAATTACTGGCGCCGCTGCGGTCCCGGTCGGGGGCCACCACGGTAACACCGGCAACCGCCTGCAGTGCGTCTGCCAGGCAACGCAGACCGGGGGCGCGATAGCCATCGTCATTACTGATCAGAATATGCATGGAAACGAATAATACCGGAGTTAGCCCCCGGCGCCCATTACCCACTCCGGTAAAAATGATTTGAATGATCGGGAATTTATCCTTACCTTCAGGGCATGAAAAAACCAGGCAAAGAGGACATCCAGCTGTTTCGCAGCAGCGTAGGCAAGGTCAAACCGGTGGTACATGACCGTATCATACCAGCACGGCGGGCCATCAGCCCCAGGCCTGTATTCCGCGAACTGGATGAGGCCGAAGCACTGCGTGACATGCTGTCCGAGCAGTTTGATCCCGCCGATATGGAAACCGGCGAGGAACTGCTCTATATCCGTCCCGGACTGCAACATCGCACGCTGAAGAAACTCCGGCGCGGTATGTTTGTGGTGGACGCCGAACTGGACCTGCACGGCATGACCGTTCCAATCGCCCGCAACGCGATTGCGGATTTCCTGCACGAATGCTTGCGGCGACGTATTCAATGCGTGCGCATCATTCACGGCAAGGGACTTGGATCAAGGCATCGCGGCCCGGTACTGAAACAAAAAGTCAGCCACTGGTTACAGCAGCGGGATGAGGTGCTCGCCTACAGTTCTGCACGAGCCTATGATGGCGGTACAGGGGCAGTATACGTACTGCTCCGGCGCAAGTAGGAAATAATAAAAGCAACGGGGTTCGGATAGCGAACACCCGGTCTACCACCATGGGTCGTTTTATCCGGGTACGACACAACCGTAACAGTGTCGCTTGAGCCATCAAGCGGGCATACAATTAGACGGAGTTTTTTTGGCTCATGACGCACCTTGCCCTGCATGGTCAGTGAAAACCGTTTCTCGGATACTGGCGGCCTTGCGATGTCTGTCTTTAGAACTGTCACTGTCAACCCGTACTGTTCATCCACGTCTGACCGCATCCTGACTCTGGCGACGCCGGAGCCCCAAAAACAACAGGCTGAGCCCCGCTACGAGCAGCAAAACCGGATCCATGCCATGCTCCGGACCGTGGTAACTGCAACCACCTCCTCCACCCCCGCTTGTGCTATCACCGGATGAACCATCCGACACAGTGACAGCGGCAGCGATGACGAGATCAACCAATGTCAGACTGGGCACATTAGTGGCGGGTGCCAGGCTCTGGCGTAAAACCTGTCCTTCAGCTACCGCCGCGGTTTCCTCCTCTTCGACATCACCCACCGCCATGCCGGCAAGGCGTATGCTGTCCTCAGCCTCCGCGTAGCTCATACCAACGACATCGGGAACCACGGACCCGGTTACGGTAATCGTAAACGTCCCCCGGAAAGGCGTTTCCTCAAATAATTCGCCGGTTACCGACAAGCGGTTTTCACCGACAAACAACAGGCCCCTTGCTTCAAGATCTGCAAACGGTATGGAGAGCCGGCCGCTTTGAGCATCAAAATCAACCGCCAGTACTTCCCCCTGGATAAGGAATGTCGTGGCATCAATGTCCCTGTAGGAAAAGCCGGTCGGCATGGTTAAATCGATGGTGACAGGCAATGTTGAGCCGAGAGGCCATGTATCAGGATTTACCTGTGTGATGATGACTTCCAGAGGGGGGGAATCGGCGCCCCTGATACCCTCCACTATCTGCTGCGAAACCGCCAGGTCGGAACTCGTTTTGCTCACCTGCTGGGCAAACACCTGTGCTCCTAACGCCATCACATCATGTGTTTCCGCGTTTATGCTGTCGTCTTCCGACATCCCATCCCGCAGGCGCAGGAACGTATCCAGAACAGCCGTCCAGTAACCATCCAGGGGTTCCCGCTGCAGACGGTAGGACTGGTAGGTGTCGGCGATACGGACCGTCCCCGTATTGCCTGGACTGTAAATCGCGAGGTAGGCAGCTGTTTCATTCAATCCCACCGAACTGCTTGTCACCTGTTCAAACAAGGCCATCTCGAAACCTGCCGTATCAACAGTCCTGACCTGCAGGACGGGGAATACTGCATTATTCGCGGTCTGTAGCGAAACAAACAGGAACGGCCGGTCTACAAACGGTGTCTTGAATACCTGTGACTGCCAGGTACCATCTGCAGCGATATCGAACGTACCCACTTCCCAATGGCTGCCATCAGGCATGACGTAAGTACCGGGCTGAAGTGTGAGATAGGAAACACGTTCTGCCAAAACATCTCCGCCAGCCTCAGCGAGCTCCTGCAGTTGCACCTCAAAATGATCCGTACCGACATTTCTCACGGCTGCAACACCTGCGCCACCGGCACTGTCAGTAGCAACCCCCATAAACGCTACTGGAGGCGCATCAATAGTCGGGGTATCCACCGCCTGCCAATTTTCATCCAGCAACAACTCCCCGTAGACGGGCGCTGCCTGCGACGCTGCGCGACTGTCCCAGGAATTGACTTTTACATTATCGAAAAACAGCCAGTCGTTTTCGCCCATCTGACTGGAGCTGATAAGCCGAATAAGCGTATCAGCTGTCGCGTATTGACTGATGTCGTAGTAACTGCCCCGGTGAAACCCAAAGTCGGTCGCCTCGCCCACGAAGTGGTCCAGCAGATGCCACGTCTGGCCGGCATCCGGTGATACCTGAATCTCAACGAAGTCGCCCAGATGATCAAGATTGTCGCGACGGCGGTTGAACGATAACCAGGCCTGGTCAACATGCTGAAGATCCATCGCACGCGAGATTTGCTTAGACCCTCTTCGCATACTCACTACGTTACCGGCAATCTGGATATCACCACTCGTCGCCGCATTGTCATCGTTCGTTTCAACCCAGCAACTTCCCCAGTCACCAAATTCCTGTGTGCAATAGTCGGTGGAATCGAATTCGTCGATAAAGATGCCTTTGATCTGTTCGTCACCGTGGTTGAAACCGCTCCAGATCTCGTAGGCGAACTTCATCTGCCCGCTGCGACTGGGGTGATAACAGTCAAAGCGTGAAAGATGATGGGGCTGAACCGTTGTAGAGGCATAGTAGATACGGTCGTTGTAATGCACATCGATACCGTTTCGACCCGCCCACGCACTGGCCTTTTGCGTCATGAGCTGATTCAGCGCCGCGGTAAAGTTTCGCGCCTCGAGGCGGTCCTGGTCAGTGGACCCGCTGCTCAAAACCTTGCCACAGGGGCCTTCTTCGATACCCTCCATATCAAGCCAGTTCTCGAGTAGCAGTTCCACGAGAAGATCCACCGCCTGCCCCTGGCCACCGAGTTCCTCACAGAAGTCGTTGCTGAAATAGTGATCGCAGGCGTCTTCCGCCTCGCCATCCTTCACTTCGTTGCTGTCCAGGTCCCAGGTCGCCTGGCAGGTCTTGAAGAGAAGATTGTGGTCACGATTGCGCATCAGCTCGCGCATCTGCACGACATCCGGTACCCCGCTCCAGTAGATCGAACCGCCGGCAGGCAGGGTACTGGTGAGATAATTCAGGGTCTCATCGATTAGCGACGCCACCACTTCCAGGTCGCCACTGTAATCGTGGCCGCGTGCCTGACAGACATCGTTGGCGCCAAGGCCGATGAAAACGGTTTCCACCTCCGGATCCGCCATGATCTGCACAGCCTGGTCAAAGGCATCCTTCCATTCCTCACCATCGTCGGAAGCATCAACAACTCGGCCGGGAAGGTATCCCAGCGTATTGGCGATTGACCAGCTCTGCCCACCCCCGGCATAACTCCAGTCGCGGCTGTGCTGACCGGCGAGATCCTGGATGCAATCAACGATATCCTGGTTACGACACATCTCGGAACTGTGTGTCCCGGCGGCGATACTGTCCCCGATAATGCCGATCTTGCCCTGGGGAACGGTGTCAGCGGCCAGGAGCTGGCCGGCGAACAGATACACGCCAAACAGCAGCATGCAGGCCCTGGCCATGAGTGAAGGCTTCCAGCCTCTCATCGGGCACAGATCACTCATCGGCCTTGCCCATTATCTCAACCCCGGATTGAACTAATGTATACATAGTTGCTCCACTCCACTCCAGGCTGGGGATATATGAAGTATAAAAGCCCTTTTTTCCGATATCTATCTTAATACTACTCTACTATTCTCCCCCTTGATTTCGATTAGTCATCCAGGTCGGCGCACATACTGTCCTGAATATCCTGCACTTGGCCGCAATTTTTGATGGCTTCCCTTCAACAGAGCGAATACCACTGTGCCCTTCATCCATGAACAGCAAAACCTGATCTCCAGTTTTCTCCCTGACGCTCAGTCGAACAACCCGGCCTGTCGCGGTGCCCTGACTTAAGGACGACAACGGGTCGACTCCTGAAGCTTTGCTTTTTCTAAATTAGCAGAAGATAAAAGACGGCTTGCGGCCAGAAGCGGTCATAAGGATACTGTAGGAGCGCCGTCCTTCGGCGCGATTACGGAGTTCCGATTACGGTTGCGGATGCAACGGAAAAAGAAACGGCTCTCGAAGGAGCCGTCTATTTTATACACTCGCGAACGATTACGTTGGTTTCTTTCTCCTGGTTACATTGGCCAAACCAATCAGACCAGAACCGAACAGCCAGATAGCAGCAGGAACGGGAACAGTTGCAGTCGTCATTGTTCCTTCCATATAGAGGTTATAAGTTTTGGGTATACCCGAGTCCAGCGGATCGAACAGGAAGAAGTGTGACCAGGAAAATGACACATCATAAGTGTTGAGATCTGTAGCAGTAACCCAATTCACCACCAAGCTTCCCGGATCTGGTGGCACATATAACGTGCCGGGAACAATGTTCATTCCGATATCTAAGGAGCTAAAGTTGAGATTTCCATTTGTAATATCTGCGTTAAGCCCATTTCCAAATGTAAAAAACTCAACAGTTGTGGATTCATGTGGAGTGCCTACGCTGAAAAAAATATCGGCTGTATTGGCATCAATGACGCCATTATTACTATTTCCAGGGAAAAGAGTTGCTCCACTGTAGCTCTGAATATTCAGCGAACTGTCTACGATGAAAGCTCCTTCCACACCATCGAGTATCGGTGAGTAATTATCCGGTGCGTTGACCAGATTCTGCCCTACATCCTTAAGTTGAAAACTCAAAACCTGCGTAGCGGCCGCGTTGCCTGTAAACCATACTCCCAACACAAACACCAGCATGATGAAAGGTGGTTTTTGAAAACACATTTTATTTTCCTCCTTATGAAACATTGCGGCCGTACATTCTTTTTTTGTCGAACGATAATTTTGAGTATAAATGCAGTCTACAGACGCCGTCGAATATCACCAAATGCTGAATGACCACTTTGGGTCCAGGCTGTGTGAAAACTCGGTTGAAGATATAATCAGGCTTTCCAGCTGAGGAGCAGCCGATGAGTGGATTTGTTGAAGGTGAGGATCGCCATCAAGCCACCTTATTTCCCGAGCGTCTTGATGATTATGTCGGGGAAGACAGCGCGGTCCGTGTGATCGATGTGTTCATCGATGATCTGGATCTCTCGGGTTTGGGATTCAAGATCGAAGCCAGTGACACGGGCCGACCCGCCTACCATCCTGCGACCTTGTTGAAGATTTACGTCTACGGCTATCTCAACCGTGTGCAGTCGTCTCGCCGCTTGGAACGGGAAGCCCAACGCAATGTCGAGCTGATGTGGCTGACGGGCCGACTGGCCCCCGATTTCAAGACCATAGCAGATTTTCGCAAGAACAATGGTGAAGCGATCCGCCTGGTGTGCCGTGAGTTTGTGATGCTGTGCCGCAAGCTCAAGCTGTTTGCCGATGCCTTTGTCGCCATCGATGGCAGCAAGTTCAAGGCGGTCAACAATCGGGACCGTAACTTCACGAAGGCCAAGATGAAGCGCCGGTTGCAACAGATCGATGAGAGTATCGAGCGCTACCTGGGGCAAATCGCCAGTGCCGATCGCCAGGAAGCCGCGATCGCCGAGCCGAAGACCAAACGCCTGGAGGACAAGATCAAAGTATTGAGGCAGGAGATGGCGCGACTAAAAAAGCTCGAAGTCCGGCTGCTGGCGGCACCGGATGAACAGATTTCACTGACCGATCCGGATGCGCGCTCGATGGCCACCAGCGGTCGTGGCACGGGGATGGTGGGGTATAACGTACAAACAGCCGTCGATACCAAGCACCACCTGATTGTTGCCCACGAAGTGACGAACCTCGGTCATGACCGCACCCAGTTATCGAATATGTCACGACAAGCCAAAGCGACCATTGGCACTGATAAACTCGATGTGGTGGCCGATCGCGGTTACTTCAAAGGCGAAGAGATCCTGGCCTGTGATGATGCCGGGATCACGACGTATCTTCCGCGTCCGCAGGTATCAGCCAACATGGCTAAGGGTCGCTTTAGCAAGCGGGATTTCATCTATATCGCCGAAGACAACGAGTACCGGTGTCCAGCGGGTGAGCGATTGATCTGGCGCTTTCAGACAGAGGAGAATGGACTGACCATCCACAAGTATTGGTCATCGAGCTGTCCGCGCTGCGCGATCAAGTCCCAATGCACACCCAGCCCCTACAGACGCGTGACCCGCTGGGAGCACGAGGCCGTTATCGAGGCCCTCGAAGCCCGTTTGGATAAAGAACCAGAGCGCATGCGTGTGCGTCGGCAAACAGTGGAGCACCCTTTTGGCACGCTGAAAGCCTGGATGGGACACACGCACTTTCAGATGAAAACCCTGAAACACGTCAGTACGGAGATGAGCTTGCATGTGCTGGCGTACAATCTGAAACGCGTGATGAACATCCTGGGCGCCAAGCCGTTAATTCAGGCGATACAGGCATAGTGCCTGTGTTTGCTCTTCAAAATACATCTGCCAGGCGGCTCTCAGCCGTTTTTAGGGTGAAATCTGTACCGACAAAAATGAGTAGTCCGATTAGATAAATACTGAAAACGTGCCGCCAGATGACTTCGAGAATGCCTGTGGACGCCACTCCAAAAGGCGATTGACGGAATTTCGAGTTTTCACACAGCCTGGGTCGTCTCCGGTCTTTTAGTATATGCATAATTGCTTAAATTCGGTTTGAGCGAGGACCGTCGGGGTTGTGTCGATCTCGGTCTTTTAGAACAACACTTATACTGGTTCAGTCTGTGTGCCGCACAGGATTGATCCCGGAAATTAGTGGCAAGTTTCCTCAAGGTCATCCAGGTTGGTGGCGGCAAATGGAGCGGTTATATCTATAGCTCTGGCAACCGGGTGTCCGAGCGGTACGATTATGACTTGGTGTAACGGGACAAATATAACTCCAGGCGCAGACAGGTGCTGGAATAGCCCAAACAACATTACGCGATCATAATCTTCAGACTTACCTGCGCACAGCCGCATACTTCTGTGCATAATCCTTGCAAACAATGGGGTACGCTCCCACCGACACATGAGGCATGTAATTGGCGCGGTATGTGCTTCAAATTAGCTAAAGGATTAATTTCCGGCGCTTGACAGGAACAGGGTGGCGAAGAAGGAAATGAAATACAGCCTATCAACACTGCTAATGGCCGCAGGCCTTATTGCGATCGCGACCGCTTCAGTCCACGCTGAAAACAAGGGTTCCGGCTTGAATCGTCCGGATCCGGATAAATTGCAATGGCGCCAGATAACCGAAGATGTGTCAGCCAGCGAATACAGAAAAACCTACCGCCATAATCAACGTGTTCTGCGTTCGGCCCTGAAGCTATATTCGGAGAGCGCTGTGGAATCGATCGGACTACCCGAAACAGCAAGGCAGCTGGTTGGTGGAGCGACAGGTGTCGCCGCAAATCTGTTAACCAATCATGATGTACGTTTTGGATTGAATGATAAAAAATCCTTTGCATTTGAAGTCAGGGATCCGGCGGACAATGACAGGGCTCTGTTTCTGAACTACAAGCTCAAGTGGTAGAAGGCAGATTTGCAGGCGCTGGCTACCAGCAATTTGGGTACTCCACGATTCAATCCCTGTGACCGAACAAGGCTGTTCCAACCCTCACCATAGTTGCCCCCTCTTCGACTGCCAGTTCGAAATCCCCGCTCATACCCATCGACAACTCGGAAAACGAGTCGCCGAAGCGTTGCCGGCATTGTTCAAGCAAGGTGCGCAAGCCGGCGAAGGTGGCACGGGTTTCAGTTTCATTAGCAGCGCGCTGGCCGATGGTCATGAGACCGCACGGGTAGATGCTTTTCATCTGTTCTTCAAGCAGGGTATCGATGAGCGGAAACAGGTCATTCTGTTCTATACCGTGCTTGGCAGGATCGCTGGAGACATTGACCTGAAACAGTATTTTAACCGTCTGTCCGGCTTCCTCGGCAGAGGCCGCAATGCGGCGCGCCAGTTTTGCACTGTCGACTGTATGTACCCAGCTGAAGTTGCCGCCGACATGTCGGGTCTTGTTGGATTGCAAATGGCCGATAAAGTGCCATTCGACGGGACGGCCTCGCAGTTGCTCTATCTTGTCGATCGCTTCCTGTATCTGGTTTTCACCAAAGTCTCTCTGGCCCTGCAGGATGAACTTCTCAATGGCGGAGACCGGCTGGCGCTTGGAAACAGCAATAAGACGCACGTCATCGGCACTGCGGCCGGAACGTTGTGCTGCGCTGGCAATGCATTGCCGCACCTCGCCTATGGCATCATCCGTGCTCATCCGCCGTCTTTACCTCGAATATTTCGTACAACAAGCTGGTAGCGTAGCTGCCGGTGGGCAGACTGAAATCCAGTAGCCACTGGTCGTCTTCCTCCTGTGACCAGACCAGCTCCCCGGGCATAACACGCAGGGCACGGCGCGCGTGCTTCATACGGAAGGCATCCAGACCATCAATCCAGTCACGGTAAGGCTCCAGCGTCACCTGTTCAAGTTCGGCAGCCGCCCCGCTCACCATAGGGTCGCCACTGCCAGATAGCGGACCGGTTGGGTGAATCTCGCCGCTGGCCACGCGCACCTGAATGTCGTCATCAATCTGCGGTGCGGGAAACACGGCTGACTTGCCTTCGAGTTGAAAAGCATCTCCTGGCAGTGGTGTATTCCAGTTTCCGGCTTCGATGCGTGCCGCCAGCACACGATTGAACAGCGCGGAACGCACCGCCGACAGCCAGATGCCGCGCTTGTTGCGCGACACCCGCGCCTTCGGCCTTGCCAGCAGGCGCTCGGCCTGCACCAGGTTGTCGCCATTGCGCCCGAAACGCTGCGGTCCGAAACTGTTCGGCACACCCTGTTTCAACAGCTCCAGTCGCGCTTCGAGCTGTGCGGCGTCAGCAGTCACCGAGCGTACCCTTAGCTGGAAACGGTTGCCGCGCAACGCACCGGTCTTCAATTTGCGGCTGTGGCGTTTTGCTTCCAGTACCTGGAAATCGTCATTGTTAATCGCCTGCCAGTCCGGATCGGCTTGTCCGGGGAGTTGCACGGAGAACCATTGTTCGGTAACCGCATGGCGGTCCTTCATGCCGGCATAACTCACTACCCGCGGCGAGACCCCCGCAAAGGTGGCAAGCTGGCTCGCTACCCAGGGGGTATTGCTGTTGCGTTTACGTATATACAGCCAGCAGTGTTCACCCTCGCCGTCTGGTGCAAGGAGCGGGATTTCGGTCACCTGGAAATCTTCGGGAAGCGTGCGGATGGTCGCGCTGCCAAGCGCGTTACCAAAGGCTCGCGGCAAGGTTAGCGGTATACGTTCATTCATCCAGCAGGACTACGGCGAAGGCGGCGATGCCTTCCTTGCGGCCGGTAAAGCCGAGGTGTTCTGTGGTGGTCGCCTTGACATTGATACACGCCTTATCAACGTGCAGGTCCTGCGCGATGTTGTCGCACATGGCGTCAACATGCGGCGCCAGCTTCGGCTCCTGTGCCACCAGGGTCAGGTCAGCGTTGCTGACTGTCAAACCGCGAGTATCGAGTTGCGCCACGACCTTGCGTAACAGTTCACGACTGTCTATGCCACGAAATACGTCGTCGCTATCGGGGAAATGCCGGCCGATGTCACCGAGCGCTGCAGCGCCCAGCAGCGCATCACACAAGGCGTGCAGCAATACATCACCATCCGAGTGCGCAATCAGGCTGTGCGAATGTTGTATCTCAACACCACCCAGAATCAGCGTACCGCCTTCCTGAAAGGCGTGCACATCAAAGCCCTGGCCAATTCTCATATACGCCCCTGTTGCTGCAGAAAATATCTCGCCAGCGGCAAGTCTTCAGGCCGCGTAATCTTGATATTATCGGCATGACCTTCAACCATCAGTGGCCGGTGTCCGGCGTGTTCCATGGCCGAGGACTCATCAGTAACTTCATATCCGTCTTCCAGCGCTTTCAGCAGTGCAGCCTGCAGAAGACCGTAGCGAAACATTTGCGGTGTGTAAGCATGCCATAGCAAGTCGCGCACCACTGTCGTTTCTATAGCACCCTGAGCATCCGTTTTTTTCATGGTGTCATGAACCGGCGTTCCCAGCAGGCCACCTACTGCGTGATTTGCCAGTGTATCGATCAGCAGGCGCAGGTCGTGCTGGCGCACGCAGGGACGCGCAGCATCGTGCACCAGTACCCAGTCGTCCGCCTGCGCTGATTCCGACAGGGCCGCCAGTCCGTTTAACACCGAATGACACCGTTCCCTGCCACCATCGGCACGGATCAGCTTACGACCGTGATACTGTTCAATGATAGAGGCCAGCGCAGGGTGACCCTGGCTGACCAGTACCAGCCCATCCAGTTCTACAGCACTCCACAGGGACTGGAGACTGTGCTCCAGAACTGTACGTTGACCCAGCTCCAGAAACTGTTTGGGCGTCGACACCCCCATACGGCGGCCGCTGCCGGCAGCCGGGACAACTGCCCAGAAAGCGGGTTTGTTTTTCACGGCGCAGAGCTACTGCCGTTCATCCGTATGGGCCGGTTCTTCGATGATCTGGTAGAAGGTTTCACCCTCTTTGACCATACCCAGTTCTTCACGGGCACGCTCTTCGATGGCTCCCAGTCCCTGCTTCAGATCCTGCACCTCGGCCTCCAGCGCCTGGTTGCGTTCGCGCAGCTGCTGATTTGCTTCACGCTGCGTTTCCACCTGCTGATACAGGTCCCAGACTTCAGCAAAGCTGCCGTCTCCCACCCATAGCTTGTACTGTACCAGCACCAGTAAAACAACAAGCAGCCAGATCAGCCATCGCATGACGGATCAGGGAAAGGGGCTAATCGGCATCGAGCTGATTAAAACCACCCCGTCCCGCATAACTGGCGGTATCGCCCAGCTGCTCTTCGATGCGCATCAGGCGGTTGTACTTGGCAACGCGGTCGGAACGGGACAGCGACCCGGTTTTGATCTGGGTAGCCGAACTACCCACCGCAATATCAGCAATCACTACATCTTCAGTCTCACCCGAGCGGTGTGACACGACCGAGGTAAAGCCCGCACTGCTGGCCATAGCGATGGCGGCCATGGTTTCCGTCAGTGTACCTATCTGATTAGGTTTGATCAGGATGGAATTGGAAATACTCTCGTCGATGCCGCGTTGCAGAATCGAGGTATTGGTAACAAACAGGTCGTCACCTACCAGCTGGATTTTGTTGCCAAGTCTTTCAGTCAGCAGCTTCCAGCCATCCCAGTCATTTTCATCCATGGCATCTTCAATAGAAAGGATCGGATACTGGTCTACCCAGTTAGCGAGAAAATCGACAAAGTCGGCCGCATCGAATGCCTTGCCCTCGGATTCGAGCACGTACTTGCCATCCTTGTAGAATTCGGAACTGGCTGTATCGAGTCCCAGGTAGATATCCTGCCCGGCCCTGAAACCTGCATTTTCGATAGCTTCCAGAATTACCTCGATAGCTGCCTCATTGGAGGAAAGATCCGGAGCAAACCCGCCTTCATCGCCCACTGCCGTATTGAGACCGCGCCCGTTCAAAACAGACTTTAACGCATGAAAAACTTCGGCGCCGTACCGTACCGCCTCGCGAATGCTGCCGGCACCTACTGGCAGAATCATGAACTCTTGCAGATCAACACTGTTGTTGGCGTGCGCACCACCGTTAATAATATTCATCATTGGCACGGGCAACTGATACGAATCTTCGCCACCCAGGTATCGATACAAAGGCAACTCGCTGGAGCGCGCCTGTGCCTGTGCAGCCGCCAGCGATACCGCCAGCAATGCATTGGCACCCAGACGGCCCTTGTTATCACTGCCATCCAGTTCGATCATTCTAGTGTCGAGCCCGGCCTGATCTGCCGCATCCATACCAACAACAGCATCACTGATCTCACCATTCACATTGGCTACCGCCTTGCTGACACCCCTGCCCAGGTAGCGCGAGCTATCACCGTCACGCAACTCAACCGCTTCACGCGTACCGGTAGAAGCGCCCGAAGGCACAGCAGCGCGACCCATGGAGCCATCATCCAGCAATACATCGGCCTCGACCGTGGGATTACCTCGCGAGTCCAGTATCTCCCGTCCCTGAATAGCCTCTATGTTCGCCATTATTTCTCCATTCTACAATTACTTGTAAATACTTATTAATGTAATATATTGTTAACCGACAGTGGGCTCCAGCCGATTATTTGAACTGCGCCCGCAATGAAATATTAATAACTGCTGCGCTACAAAGTCGCCTCTGCAAACGGCCGCGATTTTACCGTCTTGTCCAGTAACATCAACATTTCCAGCAGTGCCTTCATCTGCGCCAGCGGCCAGGCATTAGGGCCATCACTCATCGCTTTTGAAGGATCCGGATGCGTCTCCATAAAAATCCCCGACACGCCTGCTGCAATCGCTGCGCGCGCCAGCACCGGCACATACTCACGCTGCCCGCCGGACACATTGCCCTGACCACCCGGCAATTGCACAGAGTGTGTCGCATCAAATACCACCGGCGCACCGCTATCTCGCATCGCCGCCAGGGAACGCATGTCTGATACCAGGTTGTTATAACCGAATGACACGCCGCGCTCGCAGACCATGATCTGCTCGTTACCGACCGCACGCGCCTTGTCGACGACGTTCTTCATATCCCAGGGCGCCAGAAACTGCCCCTTCTTGATATTGACGGGCCTGCCGGCACGCGCGACGTTCTGGATAAAGTTGGTCTGACGACACAGAAAAGCCGGCGTCTGCAATACGTCCACCACCGCGGCCACTTCATCCAGCGGCGTGTCTTCATGTACATCGGTCAACACCGGAACCTGCACCTCGTCCTTCACTTTTTGCAGGATGCGCAAGCCCTCCTCCATACCCGGACCACGGTAACTGTTACCGGAAGAACGGTTGGCCTTATCGAACGACGATTTGTATATAAAGGGGATACCCAGTTCAGAGGTGATCTGCTTAAGATCCGACGCCGTCGACATCGCCAGTTCTTCGCTCTCGATCACACAGGGACCGGCTATCAGAAAAAAGGGGGCATCCAGCCCCACGTCAAATCCGCACAATTTCATGATTGATGAATCCTGGTTCAGATAAAAATCAAACTGTACATTGCTTGCTCGAATTATTCAGCCGTCGCGGCCTGCGCAAGGCTGGGTTGCGGCACATTGCCCCGCACCTCAAGGTGGCGGCGGTTAGCGGCCTCCACAAAGCTGGTAAACAACGGATGACCGTCGCGCGGGGTGGAAGTGAACTCCGGGTGGAACTGACAGGCCAGGAACCATGGGTGATCGGCAATTTCGATGACTTCCACCAGACTGTCATCCAGCGAGGTGCCGGACAGGATGAGACCAGCTGACTGCAGCGACTCACGGTACTGGTTGTTGAACTCATAGCGGTGTCGGTGGCGTTCTACAATCTGATCCTTGCCGTAAACAGAATGCGCCAGCGTCCCTGCCTTGAGATTGCAGGTTTGCCCACCCAGCCGCATGGAACCACCGAGATCGCTGTTTTCATCGCGGCGCTCGACGTTACCCTGCTGATCCTGCCATTCGGTAATCAGGCCAATTACCGGATGCGGCGTTTCTTTCAGGAATTCGGTACTCTGCGCGTCCGCCAGACCGGCGACATTGCGCGCGAACTCGATGACAGCGACCTGCATGCCGAGGCAGATACCCAGGAAAGGGATGCCATTCTCGCGCGCGTAGCGGACCGCCATGATCTTGCCTTCCACTCCCCGCTCACCGAAACCGCCCGGCACCAGCACGGCATCCGCCTTGCTCAGCACATCCAGGCCCTTCTGTTCTATAACCTCGGAATCCACATACTTGATCTTTACCCTGGTACGGGTCTGGATACCCGCGTGTATCAGGGCTTCAGACAGGGATTTGTAGGACTCGGTCAGGTTGACATACTTGCCGACCATGGCGACGGTCACCTCATGTTCAGGGTGATCCAGGCTATCGGCGACCTGCTGCCATTCCGACAGGTCGGCGCTTGGCACGTCCAGGTGCAACAGCTCCACCGCGATATCGTCAAGGTGCTGTTGATTCAGCAACAACGGAATCCTGTAGATACTGTCGACATCCACCGCCGAGATGACGGCCTTGTCCGGCACATTGGTAAACAGCGCAATCTTGCGCCGCTCGTCCACCGGGATGGTGCGGTCTGCACGGCACAGCAGGATATCCGGCTGAATACCAATTGAACGCAGTTCCTTGACCGAGTGCTGGGTGGGCTTGGTCTTGATCTCGCCCGACGCGGCGATGTAGGGCACCAGGGTCAGGTGCATGAAAATCGCATTCCCGCGGCCCAGTTCGACACCCATCTGGCGGATCGCCTCGAGAAACGGCAGCGACTCGATATCGCCGACAGTACCCCCGATCTCAACCATTGCAATGTCGGCACCCTCGGCCCCGGCGTGCACGCTGCGCTTGATCTCGTCAGTAATGTGAGGAATGACCTGCACCGTACCACCCAGATAATCCCCGCGCCGTTCCTTGCGGATGACCTGTTCATAGATCTGACCGGTGGTGAAATTATTGCGCTTACCCATGGTGGTGTGAACGAAGCGCTCGTAGTGTCCCAGATCCAGGTCAGTCTCTGCACCATCATTGGTTACATAGACTTCACCGTGCTGGAACGGGCTCATGGTGCCCGGATCCACATTGATATAGGGATCGAGCTTCATCAGGGTGACTTTGAGGCCGCGCGCTTCCAGCAACGCGCCCAAAGAAGCGGCTGCGATGCCTTTCCCCAGAGAGGAAACCACACCGCCGGTTATGAAAATAAACTGGGTCATGAAGCTCCGAAAAATCGGGAGAAATCAACAACTGGACGGGAAATCAGATTAACAGATTCCATCTCGCCGGACAATGCGTCCGGCACTAATCAAGGGATGAAATTTCGTCAGGATTCCGGCATCCGGCTCCAGTGCAGACCAAGGCCCTGCTCATTGACACCGGCCTGAAAGCCTTCACAGACACAAAATCCTGCTACGGCAACGAGCTGTTCTCCCTGGTAAACAAGCGGCACACGTTCGCGCTCCCAGTCCGGCACCTGCCATTCCTGGAACAGTTTCTTCAGCCTGTGGTGGTGACCGCGACCTGCAGGCTGCAGGCATTCACCCCCTTGCCGGAACCGAACCTGTACGTCGCCGCTGCCGGCTGGAATACACAAGCCCTTCCCGGCAACGGAATTCACACTCAGTACGCCCCCGGCCTGCTCGAGCACCAGGGGATCGCGCAGATCCCACGCATAGCAGCTGGCGGGGTCCTGCACCGGCAAAGGCGTCATGATAAACAGCTGATCGTGAAAGCGGCGAACTTCGGCTCCCGGCCAATGCACACACGGGCTGGCGTCCTCGCGACTGGCCAGCACTTCCTCCAGTATACGATCAAGAATCGCCTGTGAAGGCAGTGGCAGTCCCAGTTTGTCCACATGGAAACGAATCAGGTTGCGCTGCCGGGCCTGTGAAAAAACCCTCAGTCCCGACAGTGACAGACCCTCATCGGGGCTGCGACAGCTAGCGCAATCCTGTGCCGCCAGCGCGTCGGCGAGTTCCAGCTGGTCCGCCTGATGGCGGGCTGCGCGCGCCAGCACCTTCGACAAACCCGGCCAGTGCTGTTGCAACTCCGGCATTACCCGGTGCCTGAGAAGGTTGCGGTCGTAACGCGTATCGGTGTTACTGGGATCCTCCACCCAGCACAAGCGATGCTGATGCGCATAATCGAGGATATCCTTGCGTCGGAAATCCAGCAGAGGCCGCACCAGCCGACCATTACCCAGGTCTGCCTCTACAGGCATCGCCGCCAGGCCCTTTGGACCGGCACCGCGCAGCAGTTGCAGCAACAGGGTCTCTGCCTGGTCGTCCTGATGCTGCGCGGTGAGCAGCACGGCATCAAGCGGCAGCCAGTCAGCCAGCGCCTGGTAACGTGCAGTGCGCGCTGCGGCTTCCGGGCTTTCACCACGGCGAGCCTTGCCGTCTACGCGCAGAAACCGACAGGGAACATCCAGTTCTTCACATACCGAACGGCAATGGACTTCCCAGTCGCCGGAATGCTGCTGAATGTGGTGATTGACGTGAACTGCGGCGAGGCGGCCGGGTAATGCGTCGCGCTGCCCGACCAGCAGGTGCAGTAGCACGTGCGAGTCTACACCGCCGCTGAATGCCACATGGTAATACGACGCCCGCGGCAGCTGTTTCAGGACAGGCCCCGGCTGCAATTTATTTTTCGGCGAACTCACCGAAGGACATCAGGCGCTGGTAGCGGGCTGCAATTAACTGGTCAGTGGGTAAACGATTGAGCAGATCGACCTGCTCGACCAGGTGCTGCTTGACGCGTTGCGCCATCTCATCCACATCACGGTGCGCGCCACCCAGCGGTTCTTCGATAATCGTGTCGATCAGCTGCAATTCTTTTAACCGTGATGATGTAATGCCCAGCGCCTCGGCAGCATCTGCGGCCTTCTCCGCACTCTTCCATAAAATCGATGCGCAGCCCTCCGGGGAAATGACCGAGTAGATACTGTATTGCAACATCAGCATCCGATCGCCAACACCAATTGCCAACGCGCCTCCGGAACCGCCCTCACCGATCACAGTGCAGATAATCGGTGTTTTGAGATCGGCCAGAACAAACAGGTTGCGTGCAATGGCTTCGCTCTGACCACGCTCCTCCGCACCAATCCCCGGATAGGCACCGGGTGTATCAATAAATGTCAGTACAGGCAGTCGGAAACGCTCCGCCATTTCCATCAATCGCTGTGCCTTGCGGTAACCTTCCGGGCGTGACATACCAAAGTTACGGAGAATTTTTTCCTTGGTGTCGCGACCTTTTTGCTGCCCGATCACCATGACCGGTTTACCGTCCAGCCGCGCCACACCACCAATGGTGGCCTTATCGTCCGCGAAGGCGCGGTCACCGTGCAATTCCTCGAACTCGGTAAAAATCCTGCTGATATAATCCAGCGCAAAGGGGCGCTGGGGATGGCGCGCCAGCTGGGAAACCTGCCAGGCATCCAGGTTCGAGAAAATTGAACGGGTCAGTGACTGGCTCTTGGCCTGCAGGCGGCTGATTTCCTCGTTGATATTGATTTCCGCATCGTCACCGACGTAACGAAGCTCTTCGATTTTTGCTTCCAGCTCTGCAATAGGCTGTTCAAAATCCAGAAAATTCATGTCCATCGGGGTGCCTGCTATCCTTCAGTCAGTGCCATGGCGGCGATTTTACTTGAAAAGGAGTCCGTGACCAGCCCCATAATAACATCCATAAGTCGCAAAAATTCATTCCTGGCGACACCCAACCCCTCTACAGCTGGATTGGGCTCCTGATCTATACTATCGGCGATCTGCAGAACACTCATGAATAATATAAATTACTGCCTTAGGACAACAACCCTGTCAGCGTAACTTTGCAGCGCCGTGCATGGAGAATATCATGGTCTTGAATAATCGCTGTCTGCCCCGCCCTGCGCTTATAGTCCTGCTGCTCCCCCTGCTGTCAGCCCCGCTGCTGGCAGACTATGAAACGGGTCTGCGGGCCTATAAGCGCAATAACTTCTCAAGCGCGCGTACTGAATTTTTCCATGAGGCAATGCTGGGGCACGCGGGTGCGCAGTTCTATCTCGGCGAGATTCATGAAGGCGGCGTCGGTGTCGCTGTCGATTACACCAGCGCCTTTAAATGGTATCACCTGGCAGCCCGGCAGGAACATCCCCATGCACAGCGCCGCCTGGCCTATCTATACAGTCAGGGGCTCGGTACAGACCAGGATGAGGCCAAAGCTTTTGCCTGGTATCTGCGTTCGGCCGATAACGGCGATGTGCTCGGACAGCTGGAAGTGGGTTTGCGCTACCGGCAAGGCAAAGGTACCGGCAAGGATCCTTTGCAGGCCTACAAGTGGCTGACTATTTCTGCTTCCTATGGAGATCCCGACGCACTAGCCGAACGCGGCCTGCTGGATGCTGATCTGTCCGCTGCGGACAGGCAAAAAGCCCTGGCGCTTGCCAGAGGCTGGGAGCAACGGTGGGAAAACCGCGACAAACCTGACGCACCCTGAACCGGGCTGACCACCCTCTAACGCGGGTTTTCGTCGGCCGGCTTTCCGGCGCTTGCCAGTTGTCCGGGGCTGGCCGTCAGGGTAAAGAAAAATACAGCGCCTTGACCGGGCTCGCTTTTCGCCCAGATTTCCCCGCCATGGCGTTTGATAATACGATCGACTGTCGCCAGACCGATACCTGTGCCTTCAAATTCATCCGTTCTGTGCAGTCGCCCGAAATTTGAAAACAGCTTGTCGTCATACGCCATATCAAATCCTGCTCCGTTGTCTTTAACATAGTAGACTATCGTTGCGTCGTTTCTGTAACTGCCGAACTCTATACGCGGCTGTGCTGTATCGCGGGTGAATTTCCAGCTGTTGGAGAGCAGGTTTTCGAGCGCAATAAGCATCAGGCTTTCGTCGGCATGGGCCTGAACACCCTTTTCGATTACCCAGTCCACCTGGCGATCACTTTCCTGATACTGGGGCTGCTCGACAATCTGTTTACAGATTTCACTCAGGTCAACCGGTTGACGGATAAGTTCATGGCGGCTGAGGCGTATCAGGCGCAGCATGCCGTCAAGAAGCCTCCCCATGAGTTGGGAGCCGGCGCGAATACGACGCAAATAATCCTTCGCCGTGTCATCCAGCACATCAGCGTAATCCTCCGCCAGCAGCAGACTGAAGCCGTCCAGTCCCCGCAATGGTTGACGCAGATCGTGTGCCAAAGAGTAGGAAAACGACTTGAGTTCCTCAATAGCAGCCTCCAGTTCCCGGGTGCGGTCGGTGACCAGTTCCTCCAGATGATTTTGATACGCCTCGAGTTCGTTACTCAATGTCCGGTCACGACGCAGTACCAGCACAAGGATACCCAGCGCCAGTCCGAACGCGAGTAATCCCAATCCCAGCATGATCCCGACGGTGCGCTGAAAATCCTGCTTCGAAGTTTCCAGAGCGGCTTCAGTTGCCATGTGGTGGGTATCGACCAAGCGGGTCATTTCTACCATGGCCCGGTTCTGTGCACGGATAGCCTGCTGCAGAAGCGGTGCGATTGCTTCGACGGGTGCACCGGATCGGACCATATCAACCACCTGGTACTGGAATTCCTGGCCTTCGCTGGCCAGTGCGGTGAGACTGTCGAGCGTAGAGACCTCTTCATCTGACAACTCTGTTTCTAACGCCTGGTTACGCGCCAGCATGAAGCGCGATGCGGCGTAGTTGAAGTGCTCCCAGGCCTGGTCTCTTTCGAAGGGGTCAGTGAGTATCACCATATCGCGCAGTCCGACCTGGCGTTCACGCATGGCGTCGCGCATGGTAGCAACCAGTATTGCTACCTCGTTCTGATCAGCAACGGTATCACGAATACTGTTGTTAATGTCGGACATGCGCAGCAAGACTGCCGCCACAAGGCCCAGCAACAGGGTCAGAACACTGATAAACCCCAGCACCAGGTGCAGCTGTTTCTTTCGCTTTCGAGAAGATGAGGTCAGCAACGAATTAGTGTCCGCCAGGGTATTTTATGCCTTGAATAACCTTGTTCCACTTTACGCCAATACGAAACATTACCAGGCCATCGACCGGCTACAGACTTGACCTTATCCTGTCCGCCACCCGGAACGCATTTGCATATATAGTCCACGTATAGGGCACGCTGCCGCCGGTAGGCATAAAACTGCCATCAGTGACGTAGAGATTTTCGACATCATGGGCACGGCAATCAGCGTTCAACACCGAGGTGGCTGGATCGTCGCCGAAACGGCAGCCGCCGGCAACGAGGTTCTGTGGTGGAGAGCCGCTTATACCGGAGTGAATGTTTTTTGCACCCATTGCTTCCAGGACCTTGCGTGCCCGTTCGTTGATATAGCGCCCGACCTTCAGGTCGTGTTCATGGTAACCGATGCGTACCTTCGCTACCGGTGTATTCCACTTGTCCCTGATACCTGTATCGAGGCTCACAGAACAGTTGTCTGTCGGCAACCAGTCACAGAAGATCTCGTAACGCAGATACTGTGCATCTGTAAAAAGGGATTTCAGTCGTTGCTGCAAGGGCCGTCCCCATACCAGCTGGTCATCCTCACCCCACTTTTCCGACATAGCCTTGCCGATTGGATTAGGATGACGCAGCAGGAAATCGACCGTACCACCCTTGGCTCGTCCACCGAACGCCTTGTCATCAATATAGTACCAGTCCTGCAAACCCCGGTTCACGAACGGGCCACGCTGTTTCAGGGCGGCTGCATTGTCATCGCTCATGCCTGCATACTCCAGATCACCCGTGCCTGAACCTCCGGCCGAGAACAGCAGGTTTTTACCCACCTGTCCTTTGTTGTTTCCCAGGCCCTGTGCGTGCTTCGGTCCGCTGGACGATAACAGCAAACGGCTGGTTTCAATTGCCTGGCAGGCCACGACGAAGATCTTTGCGTCAACCACCTGCGTCCTGTCGTCCGCATCAAAATAGTGGGCAGCAAGCACGTTCCCGCTGGTGTCGCTGATCAGTTTATGTACTTTTGCATGCGCACGGATTTCACAACGCCCGGTCGCGACGGCACGATTCAGCAACGCGGCGCGCGAGCTGCCCTTGGCGCCTGTGGAACAACCGTAGCTGCCACAATAGCCTGAGTACGCGCAACCGCCACGTTCATCCTTTGTGCCCGACAGTATGGCGCGCGGGGTCGGCAAGGGGTGCAGGCCCTGCTTGCGGCAGGCGTTGTCAATTTGTGCCACTACGGGATGTTCATGTGTGGGTGGCATAGGAAAATCCGGTGTTGAACGCGGTTCTGCGAATGGATGGTCGACAAAACGCCCGGAGATCCCGACTTCTTTTTCTACCAGGGTATACCAGGGTTCCAGATCATCATAAGCGATCGGCCAGTCGGCCACGTTGGCGCCCTCAATTGGGCCAAACTCTGACAGCAGGCGAAAATCCTCCGGTTTGAGCCGGTAAAAAAAACCGCTCATGAAGTTGGAGGAACCACCGACACAGTTACCGTTCCAGAAGTCCCAGCCGGATTCCGATGTTGCTTCACCCACCCAGTCACCATCGTAGAGGTTTTCGATGACGTGCTGTTCGTCTTCAAGATCCGGCGTATATACACTGCGCCGGCAACAGGCTAACTCGTCCTTGTAAAAGTCCTGCTCGGTCAGCCATGGCCCTTTTTCCAGTACCACTACTGAATAGCCTGCTTCGGCCAATGTCAGTGCGACCGGACCACCACCGGCACCACTACCGATAACGCATACATCGTAATCCTTATCCACGGCGGTCAGGCCTTGCGCCGGTAGTAAACCGGTTTACCCAGACGGTACCAGGTTCTGTCCGCGGGTGGCCGGGGGAAACCGGGCTGGTGTTCCAGCCACCGCCAGCCGATACCTTCGGGATTGCCTCCGTACACCGGATCGGCCAGCAGCGCTTCAAGCAGATAGGTGAGTAACAGGGAGAGCCAGTTCTGACCTGCGTTACTCTGCTCGATCTGTCGCAACAGGGTTTCCCGTTGAGCTTCACCCAAACCGATAAAGGGCTTGCCGCTATGTTCCTGTGTAAGGTCGTTCAGCCATCCAACACCGTTAAAAACAAATTCCCTGTCCTCACCATCGGCCGCAGGATTCTCGAGCGTATTGCGCAAATAGACAATGGCCTGGATATCGCTGGCACCGGGCGTACCGTTACCGGCGGGAAACATCTGCTCCTGAACCGCGGCCAGCGTCAGCCAGGGATCTTTGCCGGCCCATTCAGGAATTGCTGCCGCACCCTTACCGGTGCGCAGTTTTACCAGTGCAGATGCGGGATAGCTGGCCGCCAGTGTCCCCAGCATTGCAAGTTGGGTCAGAAACTCACGACGATTGATACCTGCGTTGTGCCTGGCTGTCATTTGTAGACCACCCTGACCTGTGACTCACCCGCCAGTTCTCGCAGGCGATGCAACAGTTCGTCCGTGGGGTGAACCCGCCACTCCTCACCCAGCGTGATATGTGCCTGTGCCGTACCTCCGGAATACTGGATACCAACCGGACAGCTACCCTCACAGAACGGTGACAACACCCTGGTAAGAGAACTCACGAAACCGTTACCGGCCTTGCGCGCACCGACATCCACCACCAGTCGTCTTGCGTACACCTCGCGTGCCTGGTCGATTTCAAGGATCTTGTTGGCATTCAGTCGCATGCTGCCGGAGAAGTCATCGAAAGCCAGTGTACCCTGGACGACCAGCACCTTGTCGTTAGCCAGTAGCGCGCGGTACTGTTCGAACACCCGGGAAAAGACACGGATCTCCATGCGTGCGGTGCGGTCATCCAGGGTAATGAACGCAATGCGCGAGCCGCTTTGTGTATTACGGGTACGGAATTCCACGACCAGTCCAGCCAGTACAACTGTCTTTTCCTGACCCCGGTGCCGCGCAGCGCCGCTCGCCGGGACTTCTTCATTCAAATCCGCCAGCGGTGCAGTGATGATACTTGCCAGTTCCTCCCGGTAACGATCGATCGGATGACCGGTGAGATAAAGGCCCAGCGTCTCCTTTTCTCCCGTCAGACGTTGCTGTTCATCCCATTCGGGAACGCTGGTAGTGGCCAAAGGCTGCACTTCAACGGGCGCCGCCACACTGCCAAACATATCTGACTGACCGGCGGCAGAATCGCGCAAGTGTTGTTCAGCCGACTTTATCGCTTCCGGCAACTGCGCCATAAGTGAGGCCCGGTTCTCTCCCAGCGCATCCAGTGCACCGGCGCGAATCAGGGCTTCGTACACCCTGCGCGTTACCTTGCGTGAATCCGCACGGCTGCACAGGTCGACCAGTGATGTGTAGGGTCCATTTGCCAGCCGGTTCTGGATCATGATTTCGATGGCTGCCTCGCCCACGCCCTTGATGGCACCGAGGCCATAAATTATGGTACCGGCTTTCGTGGAGCCATTCGCCCCGTTTTTCGCTTCCCCTGTGAATGCAAAGCCGGAACGATTGATGTCTGGCGCCACAACTTCAAGTTCCATATGACGGCATTCATCGATCAGGTTTACGACCTTGTCGGTGTTATCCATATCCGCGGACAACACCGCAGCCATGAAGGGTGCCGGGTAATGCGCTTTCAGCCAGGCGGTCTGGTAGGACACCAGCGCATAGGCGGCGGAATGGGACTTGTTAAAACCATAACCGGCGAATTTCTCCATCAGGTCGAAGATGTAGGTCGCGGTTTTTTCCTCGACACCGCGTTGCACGGCACCCTCGGTAAAGATTGCGCGCTGTTTGGCCATTTCCTCGGGCTTTTTCTTGCCCATGGCGCGGCGCAACAGGTCAGCGCCGCCCAGCGTATAGCCGGCCAGCACCTGGGCGATCTGCATGACCTGTTCCTGATAGAGGATGACACCGTAAGTCGGCTTGAGAATCGACTCAACGTCGGGGTGCGGATACTCGACCTTTACGCGGCCATGTTTGCGATTTATGAAAGTCTCTACCATGCCGGACTGGAGTGGCCCGGGGCGATACAGCGCGACCAGCGCAATAATCTCCTCGAAGGCATCCGGCTGCAGGTTCTTGATCATGTCTTTCATGCCGCGCGATTCAAGCTGGAACACGGCTGTAGTGTGCGCCGTCTTCAATAGCTCGAAAGTTGCCGGGTCATCCAGCGGTATGAAAGCTATATCCAGTGCCGGCTCACCCTGTTCAACACGCTGCTTGTTGACCGTCTGCAATGCCCAGTCAATGATGGTCAGGGTACGCAGGCCGAGAAAATCGAATTTCACCAGGCCCACGGCTTCCACATCGTCCTTGTCGAACTGGCTGACGATATTGACACCACCCTGTTCACAGTAGACGGGCGTGAAATCGGTCAGCTTGGTCGGCGATATCACCACACCACCAGCGTGTTTACCGGCATTGCGGGACAGTCCTTCCAGAGAACGGGCCAGCTCCAGGAGCGCCCTGACCTCTTCATCCTCTTGGTACAATTCCCGCAGCGCTTCTTCCTGTTCCAGCGCCTTGTCCAGTGTGATACCTATTTCAAACGGAATCAGCTTGGCAATGCGGTCCACGAATCCGTAGGGATGCCCCAGCACCCGGCCCACATCGCGCACCACTGCTTTGGCCGACATGGAACCATAGGTAATAATCTGCGAAACTTTTTCCCGCCCGTAGTGTTCCGCAACATAATCGATAACCCGATCGCGGCCTTCCATGCAGAAGTCAACGTCGAAGTCGGGCATGGACACGCGCTCGGGATTCAGAAAACGTTCGAACAGCAATTCGTACTTGAGGGGGTCGAGATCGGTAATAGTCAGTGCATAGGCCACCAGCGAACCTGCACCCGACCCGCGCCCAGGTCCTACCGGAACGCCGTTCTTTTTGGCCCACTGGATGAAGTCTGCAACGATCAGGAAGTAGCCCGGGAAACCCATGGCAATAATAACGTCCAGCTCTGTCCTCAGGCGTTCGTCGTAAGGTTTGCGAAGTTCCTGGAACTCGGTGGACTGCGTGTCAAACAGGGTTGCAAGGCGGTCCTCAAGACCCTGCTGCGCCTGCTGGCGGAAATAGCTGTCCATGTCCATCCCGTCCGGGACCGGAAACTCAGGTAGATAGTTTTCACCGAGGGTCAGTTCCAGATTGCACCGCTTTGCAATCTCCACGCTGTTTTCGAGCGCTTCGGGCAGGTCCGCAAACAAGGTCTGCATTTCTTGCGGAGACCGCAGGTACTGCTGTTCGGAATGGCGCTTGGCACGGCGCGGATCGTCCAGGGTACGCCCGTCGTTGATACAGACGCGCGCCTCGTGGGCTTCAAAATCATCCGGCTTGAGAAAGTGCACGTCATTGGTGGCCACCACTGGCACATTGTACCCGGCAGCCAGATCGACCGTGGCATGGAGGCAATCCTCCTCGCCCTCACGTCCGGTACGCTGCACTTCCAGATAAAAGTGCCCGGGGAAAAGTCGCAGCCAGGCATCCAGGCGCTGCTCTGCGAGTTCCCGGTTTCCTGACAGCAAAGCCTCGCCGATATCCCCCTCTCTGCCACCCGACAGGGCAATCAATCCACTGCTTGCGTCCTCCAGCCACGCCTGGCAGAGCATGGGAACGGACTGGTGCTGTCCCTCCAGATAGCTGCGTGACACCAGCTCGGTGAGATGTTTGTAACCCTGGCGGTTTTTGCACAGCAGCACGAGGCGCCAGGGTTTGGCCGGCTGGTCCGGATTCAGCACCCACAGCTCCACACCAATGACGGGTTTGATCCCCGCCGCCATCGCTGCCCGGTAGAATTTGACCATGGCAAACATGTTGCTCTGGTCGGTCACCGCAACAGCGGGCATACCCGCCTCAGCCACCGCGTTTACCAATGGTTTCAGCCGTACTACACCGTCGACCAGCGAATACTCGCTGTGCACGTGAAGATGAACGAAACCCGGTCCCATAGCCGCAGTGTCAGGCTTTGGCAACGGGGTTTCAAGACTTGACAAGGGGATAAGCCGGCTAGCCGCTCACGGTCTGGTCCAACTCCAGCAGAAACTCGCGGATATCCGCGAGCATGTCTTCAAACAGCGGGTTATAGGTCAATCGCCGGACCACCGGGCAATCCTCGGTTTCGTCAAACATTTCCCCCAGGCAGCTCTCCTGGCCATTCTTGCAGCGCTGGTATTTTTCCCTGTCCAGCAGGTAGTAGTGGGTACAGAAACGATAGCTGCCAAGGGCGCCATAGTGCGGATTGTCCGGTGCTTGCAGCAACGCAGTGTGTGCAAAAGACTTGATGTTCTGATCCGGAATTTCTGCTGCGATGGTCTTGACGCCTGGTGGAACTACGGGATGACCGGTGCTGTAATACAGCATCCGCCGCGGGGCGCCTTTCTGCCGCGAAAACCAGCGCAGGATGGCTGCGGAATCAATTGTTGCATCGTCTTCGCTGGCCACGACGAACAGTGGGATCTTACGCTCCACCAGCGTGCTGACCCGATTCAGTGCCGCTACCAGCTTGTGCACCTCGCAAATAGAGCGATTGGTCAATGACTCATACTTGAAATCATCGCTGTCAGGCTGCGTATCGAACCAGGCCAGGCGCCGCCACCATTTCCCGAGGCGCGCCAGCGGGCAAGCCAGTTGTGCCGCGGCAGGCACGCGTACAGCAGGCGCGAACAGGAACAGCCCTTTTATGTTCTCGTTACGCACCGATTGGTATATATTGAGTGCCGCACCGATAGAAAATCCCAGCAGATAAACGTCGTCGACTTCCGCGCCAAGCAGGCCCAGCAGATGCTGGTGCTCATCAACCCAGTCCTGCCAGGAAGCGTCCAGCAGATCCCCGGGACGGGTGCCATGCCCCGGCAACTGCATGGCCAGCACCAGGAACCCCTGTTGCTGAAAGAAGCCTGCTATATCACGCATCATGTAAGGCGAATCGGACAAGCCGTGCACCATCAGGATGCCGCGTTTGGCCCGGCCTTCGCTGTCCGGGGTGAGCATGAAGGGGCTGTTACCCTCTACAACCCAGGCGCGTTGCCTGTCATCCAGTCCGGTCCGGGCTGCTTCGACCCGGCGTCGGCAATCTTCGAGGTACTCCGCTATGCTACCCGCCTTTTTCCTGCTCTCGTTCCCACTAGCCGACGGGCAGTGACGCTCACTCAGTTTTTCCGGTTCGCTGAGCTTGCTGTCAAGCCGGAGGGAGGAAAAGAATTTCCAGAACTGTGACATGGTGTCAGTGGACGTTACCTGCTGATCCAAACAAATGACGCACCGGCGCATAGGGGCACCTGAGTACAGGCGTGATACCCAGAGCCTGCATGGTATAAAACCTTCGCATTTGTCTCACCCTACATCGCTGCGCCCTGGTCACTCAGCGAGCGACCAGGCAGATTGAAATAAAATGTCGCACCCTGGTGTTCCCTGGACCTGGCCCACACCTTGCCGCCATGGCGCTTGATGATGCGCTGAACAGTCGCCAAACCAATACCGGTGCCCTCGAATTCCCTGCCGTGTAATCTCTGGAAAGTACCAAACAGTTTGTCAACATACTCCATATCGAAGCCAACGCCATTATCACGCACGAAATAGGCATCTTCGCTGTTTTTCCGGGTGACACCAAACTCGATTCGGGGGGCCTCCGATTTGCTGGTATATTTCCAGGCATTCCCGAGCAGATTGCTGATCACAATCGACAACAGGCGCGGGTCCCCCGATGCTTCGATATCACCCTCAATAACAATCTCAACCTGCCTGTCAGGTTCTGCTTCCTGTAACTTGTCTATAGTTGTCCGGGCCAGCTCTGCCAGGTTCACAGGCTGGACATTCAGTTTGTAACGTCCCACCCTCGCGAGCTCCAGCAGATCGTCGATGAGCTCCGCCAGGTGCTGCGCCCCGAAACGAATTCGCCCGAGGTACTCCTGGCCCTCCTTGTCCAGACGGTCATTATAGTCCTCGAGCAGCAATTGACTGAATCCATCAATGGCCCGCAACGGCGTTCGCAGGTCATGGGAAACCGAATAACTGAACGCTTCGAGTTCCATGTTGGCGGCCGCCAGCTCGTCCCGGTTCTCCAGGAGCTCGAATTCAGCACGTTTTCTGGCCGTTATATCCATGGAATAACCGATCATCCCCTTGGGTACACCACGTTCCGTCAGCATGGATAAGGCCAGCTGGGCGTAGAAATCTTCACCATTCTTGCGAACCATACGGACTTCGCATTCGTGTTCGCCCTTGCGTTTCAGGGGATCGATAACCTGGTCCTGAAGGAACTGATGCTCTTCCTCGGGATAGACAAAGCAGATCGATTTACCGATCGCCTCCGCCGCTGTGTATTGAAACAGGCGCTCTGCGCCCTTATTCCAGCTGGTTACCACACCATCCAGGTCGGTAGAAACGACAGAGTCATGAATCTGATCGATGATCTGTGCCTGCAGCTGAACTTCCTGGGTGCGCTGTTTAACCAGTTCCTCCAGGTGTTCGCGATGTTGCCTGAGTTCCTGTTCGGCTTTTTTCTTTTCGGTGATGTCCTCGTAACAGCCCAGTATGCCGTACACGCCACCATCTGCGTCCCTCAACGGTATTTTGCTCGTTCTCAGGTAGATTTGTCCGCCGTCCGGTGTAGTTTGCGGCTCTTCATAATTTAATTTTTCCTGCCCGGAACTCATCACCCGTTTATCATCACTGCGGTAAAGCTCGGCCTGATCCTTCCACGTCTGGGCATAATCATCCTTGCCGATGATCGCTTGCGGTGAATCCAGACCGGCGTCGTGTGCGAAATTTTTATTGCAGCCAAGATAGACTGAATTGGCATCCTTCCAGAAGACCCGTACCGGTATAGCGTCCAGCACCCTGGCCAGCATGGCCCTGGATTCTTCCAGCGCAATATTCGACTCGTTCAACTCGGCAGAGCGCTTTTCCAATTGCTCGGTCGTTTGCCGGGCATCTGCTTCAGATATTTCCAAAATACGCTGATTGTCGCGCAGGGTTCGGAACAGTGGCGCGATACGCGCAATACCAATCAGCATCAGCACTGAAATCGACAGTGCAACGAGTTCTGCGGAAAGGTCCGGTTGGAAAGAGGCATCACCGGAAAGCACACGATTTAGTGTGATCGAGCGGCGCAGCGCCATTAACAGAATAGCGACGGAAATTGAGATCCAGGCGAGTGAAGCACCTGTGATGCGCATCATGCGCAGCGCTAAATACGCGGCCCAGACCTGCAGAACAATGGACAGAGTCAGTACCAGGGCCGCTGTCATTTCGTCACCCTAGGGTGCATCTACTTCGAGCAAGCGTCGCACCGGCGCATAGGAACGCCGGTGTACGGGCGTGACACCCAGAGCCTGCAGTGCCTCCAGATGCGCCTTGCTGGGATAGCCCTTATGTTTCGCAAGACCGTAACCCGGGTAGCTGCTGTCCAGTTCCACCATTTCACGATCACGACTCACCTTGGCAATGATGGAGGCTGCACTGATAGCCGGCACCAGCGCATCCCCCCTGATCACAGCCTGCGACGGGTAGTCTAGTTGCGGACAACGATTGCCGTCCACCAGCACCAGTTCGGGCGCCAGCGCCAGCCCGGCAACCGCACGCTGCATGGCAAGCAGGCTCGCCTGGAGGATATTAATCGCGTCTATCTCATGCACTTCTGCTCGCCCCAGCGACCAGGCAAGTGCCCGTTCGCGTATCTGCTCCGCCAGGACTTCGCGGCGCCGCTCGGTGAGTTTTTTTGAATCCCGCAGCCCTTCTATCGGCCGTTCGGGATCCAGGATCACGGCTGCAGCTACCACCGGCCCTGCCAGTGGACCACGTCCCACTTCATCGACACCTGCCAGACATTCGGCCAGCGACTGGAAATCAAAACCTGTTTGTTCAGTCAATGCGTTCCCCTTTCAATCACCCGTTGTGCTGCCTGCAGCGCGGCATTTGTCTGCAGCTGCTGATGTACCTTTGCAAAGGGTTCAACCTGCCGGGCCGCCTCTTCCGGCTGCTGCAGCAGGTCGAGCACCGAAGCTGCAAGCTGCTGTGGCGTCGCAGCGGACTGCAGGTATTCAGGAACATGTCCAGTGCCCAGAAGATTATTGGGCAATGATACATAAGGTACATGCAACATGCGGCTGGCCAGTGCATAGCTGAGCGGGTGCATGCGGTAGGCAACGACCATGGGGCGCTTTACCAGCATACATTCGAGTGTGGCGGTTCCGGATGCCAGCAGCACGACATCAGCCGCAAGCATGGCTTGCCGGGCCTGCCCGCTGAGCACCCTGAGTGATAATTCTTCCTGCGCTCCGGCACTCAGCATTTCCCTGCACAGAGGCAACAGGCCTGGTGTTGCTACCGGCAGAACAAACTGTAATTCCGGTATCGTTTGTTTACATAAACGGGCGGCTTCGACAAAAACCGGCAATAAACGTTTGACTTCAGCCACCCTGCTACCCGGCAAGAGCGCAACACAGGGATTTTGCTCATCGAGTTGCAACAATGTTTTCGCCTGCTGCCGTGACGGACTCCCGCTAATCTGGTCCGCCAGCGGATGTCCCACGAAGCAGGCCGCCACACCCTGTTGTTCGTAGAACTGTGCTTCGAACGGAAACAGCGTCAACATCAGGTCAACACTGCGCCTGATTTTCTTCAGTCGATACTTCCGCCACGCCCAGACCGAGGGACTGACCCAGTGTACCGTGGGGATACCGTTACGCTTCAGCGTCCTTTCCAGCGGAATATTAAAATCAGGCGCGTCGATAGCAACGAATACGTCCGGCGGGTTATGCAGAAAATATCGTGCTATTTTTCTGCGCAGGCGCAGCAGCCCGGGCAATCTCCCCAGCACTTCTACCAGACCCATTACTGCAAGCCGCTCAGAGCGCGCCAGCGCCTGACACCCCGCAGCGCGCATTTCTGCGCCGGCGATACCTTCGAACTGCGCCTGTGGCTGAATGGACTTTATGGCCCTGATCAATGCTGCGCCCAGCTGATCACCCGACAGTTCGCCGGCAACCAGGCCAATGCGCAATGGATCAGTCATTCGTTAGCGTATGATGCTGCGATCACTGTCCGACACGAATTCACGAAACCGGAATACATCCTCGCTTTCATGTTCTATCCGGCCGAGTTCTTCGATTGCCTTTTCAAGGGACAAATCCGACCGGTAAAGAATACAGTAAGCTTCCTTCAGCCACCTGATCCTGTCTTCCGAAAAGCCACGCCGTTTAAGCCCCTCGATATTCAGGCCGCGCGGTCTGCCCTTGCCTTCGCTCACCATTACAAAGGGTGGAACATTCTTGTTGATACGTGCGCCGTAGGCAGTAAAGGCATGTTCCCCGATATGACAGAACTGATGAACCAGGCTGCCGCCACCCATTGTCGCGTAATCACCGATACTTACGTGTCCCGCCAGCGTTGTGTTGTTGGCCAGCACGGTGTGATTACCGATCTGGCAATCGTGCGCAATATGCACGTAGGCCATGACCCAGTTATCGTCGCCCAGCCGAGTAACACCGGCGTCCTGCACGGTGCCACGGTTTATGGTCACGTACTCCCTGATGGTATTGTTGCAACCAATTTCCAGGCGGGTCGATTCACCCTGGTATTTTTTATCCTGTGGCTCGCTGCCAAGCGAAGCAAAGGGGAAAATCCGGGTACCCGCACCGACAAAGGTTAATCCACTCAATACAACATGCGCACCAATCCAGCAGTTGCTATCTATTTCCACACCAGCGCCTATCACACTGTAGGGACCGACAATCACGTCGGCAGCAACCCGTGCCGCGGGATCAATCACGGCTGTTGGATGAATCAGGGTAGCGCTATGCAGGTCGGGCATACATGAAAATGTCAACTGTCGGTCTTTCGCTCGGTGCACATGATCTCGGCAGTGGCTACGGTCTTGCCGTCCACGCGCGCCTCGCAGTCGAACACCCAGATACCGCGTTTTATCTTGATGACCTCAACTGACAGGCGCAGTTGGTCACCGGGCTCAACGGGCTGTTTGAAACGCACTCTGTCCACACCGACCAGGTAATAGAGCGTACCGGGTTCCCTCTTGCCATCGCCGGTCTTGAAGGCCAGCAAGCCGGTCGCTTGCGCCAGCGCCTCGAGGATCAGTACACCCGGCATTACCGGTTTTTCCGGGAAATGCCCCTGGAAGAATGGTTCGTTGATTGAAACATTCTTTATGGCTACCAGCGACTGCCCGGCACTGAACTCAACCACCCGGTCTACCAGTAAAAAGGGGTAGCGGTGTGGCAACAGGTTGTGGATTTCGTTGATGTCCATAACAAATATTAAACCTGATTCTTGGTTATCCCGCTAGCTATTTATTTTTTATATTCTTTTCGATAACAGATACCCGACGCACCAAGGTATCCAACTGCTTGATCCGTACCGCGTTACGACGCCACAGGGCATTCTTCGTTAGCGGCGTCCCTGCGGAATAGGTGCCTGGTTCACGGATGGAGTGAGTCACCATCGACATAGCTGTGATATGAACATTATCGGTAATTTCCACGTGACCAACGAGACCGACACCCCCGGCCAGTGTACAGTGTCTGCCAATCCGTGTACTGCCGGATATCCCGACACAACCGGCTATGGCTGTGTGCGCACCAATAAACACATTGTGCCCGACCTGAACCTGGTTATCGATTTTCACGCCTGTTTCGATAACGGTGTCCTGCAACGCGCCCCTGTCTATTGTGGTGTTGGAGCCAATATCGACATCATCCCCGATACATACGCTGCCAAGCTGGGGAACCTTCTCCCAGCGACCATCACTCTGCGCCATGCCAAACCCGTCGCTGCCAACCACCACCCCCGGATGCAGAATGACCCTCTTGCCAATATGCGTCGCTGCCAATACCGTTACCCTGGCAACCAGCTGACTACCCTCTCCTATAATGACACCCTGGCCGACAATGCAACCCGGCCCGACCTGAACGGAAGGACCTATCTGCGCGTCCGCTGCGATGACACTGCCGGCATCAATCCAGGCTGCGGGGTCTACGTGCGCTTCGGGATCTACCACAGCCGCTGGATGGATACCCATGCGTTCAGTTTCCTGTGGATACAAAAGCCGAACGGCACGCGCATAACAGGCATAGGGATTGTCGCTTACCAGCACCGGCACGGGTGAATCTGAGGCATCCTGCCCCGACAGCACCACCGCGGCTGCTTGCGTCGTTTTCAGATAACGCCGGTATCTGGGATTGGCCAGAAAACTCAGCGCCCCCGAACACCCTTCCTGTAAAGGCGCTACAGATGAAATGCGCACATCACCATCACCCCGCAACTCGACATCCAGCTGCTCGGCCAGTTGCGCGAGCGTTAGCTCCATAGAAGTGAGCGGGCTTTACTTATCACCGGCTTTGAAACTGGCCTTCAGTTTGTCGAGCACCATATTGGTAACATCGACACTGTCACTTGAATAGACAACACCCTGCCCGAGAATGATGTCAAATTTCTTCTCCTTGGCAAGTGCTACCGTGGATTCATACATCTGGCGCTGCAACGTGGACAGTACTTCGTTTTTGCGAATATTCAGATCGTCACGAAACTCATCCTGGGTACGCTTCAGGTCGCGGCGCTTGGAAAGAATTTCACGTTCAAGCTTACCACTTTCCTTTTCGCTCATTACTGCGCCGTCACGTGACAGGCGGTCTTCGAGCTTGCGGATACTTTTCTGCAGCGTGACCAGCTCCTGTTCGCGCGGTGCGAACTCGGTTTCTATCTTGCTCTGCGCCGCTTTAGCCTGCGGCGCCTCCTCCATTAAACGCACCGTATTGACAACACCTACCTTGGTATCGGCCTGTACCGGCATCGCCATCAGGGTTAGCGACACGATGCCTAAAAGCAAACTGTTAGTTGATCTCAAAACTCTTCTCCTGAATAAGAACTAGAATCCTGCACCCAGTGTAAACTGGATCTTCTGAACATCATCACCCGACTTATCATTAAGAGGTTGCGCAAAACTGATCGCCAGCGGGCCCACTGGTGACAGCCACGTTAAGCCAATGCCGACCGACATACGCAAATCATTGGCGTCAAAGTCCTCTGCGCCCGGGAACACATTACCTATATCGTAAAAGGTACTCAACCTTACGCTGTTGCTATCTGTCAAAAAGGGTGGCGGAAACTGGATTTGCAGGTTCCCTACCGTTTTAAAACTGCCGCCCAGGGGATCGTTCTGGTCGTCTCTGGGCCCCAGCGAATAATCCTCCCAGCCGCGCACTGAACGCACACCACCGGCAAAATAGTTTGCGAAAAACGGCAGACTGTCGAAATCACCGTAACCGTCACCGTACCCGATATCCAGCTTCGCATTGAATATAAACAATTTGGTCAGCGGAACGAATTCCTGGATCCTGAGATCAACCTTGTAGTACTCAAGCTGGGAACCGGGTATTTTGGTGTCCACGCTGATCCGCCGGTCACCACCTTCACTGGGGAAGATTCTCCGGTTACGGGTATCGTGTCCGAGACTGGCCGACAAACCCAGGCTTTTGAACTCATCACCATGGTCGACGACAAAATCCTGCACCTGGGTCGACGAAAATTCCGTGTTTTTCAACTTGAGGCTGTCACCACTAATCGTGAAACGGAAGAAATTGCTTTCACTGAGCGGAAAACCGTAAGTAACATTGACACCATAGGTATCGGTGGAATAGCTGGCGAGATCAGCGTTGTCCGCGTCTGTTTCCCGGAACGACGCACCAAACCCCCGGCTTATCCCATCGACGGTATAGTAGGGATTGGTGTACGAACCGCTGAAAACCTTGGTGACAGAACTGTTATTTATGGAAGCATCGACCCTGCGCCCGGTGCCGAAAAAGTTATCCTGTGAAATGCTGCCATTAAGAATAATGCCGGATGACTGGGCAAACCCGAGTCCGACCGAAACACTTCCGGACGGCTGCTCGGTCACCGAGTAATCGACATCCACCTTGTCGGTTGAGCCCGGAACCGCCGGCGTCTCAACATTCACCTCTTCAAAGAAACCTGTACGTTGTAAACGGGCGCGTGAGCGCTCGACTTTTGCAGCTGAAAACCAGCCTCCTTCCATCTGACGCATTTCCTGTCGCAGCACTTCATCACGCGTTTTGGTATTACCGGCAAAATTAACCCGCCGTACATAGACGCGCTTGCCCGGATCTACAAAGAATGTTAAATCTACCTCACGCGTTTCTTCGTTTACATCGGGTACTGTGTTGACATTCGCAAAAGCGTAACCCTCGTTACCCAGGCGGTCTGAAATGCGCGTTACCGTATCGGTAACCCGCTTACGCGAAAATACATCACCGGCGTTTATACGAAACATCGGGAACAGCTCTTCCGCAGCTATGACCAGATCGCCCGATAACTTGATCTCACGAACTTTGTACAGCTGACCCTCGGTGATATTGATCGTGATGTAGATATCCTTCTTGTCCGGGGTGATGGATACCTGGGTGGAGTCCACGTTGAACTTTATATAGCCACGGTCCTGGTACCAGGAACGCAGAGTCTCCAGATCTGCCGCCAGCTCCTGTTTGGAATACTGGTCATCCTTGGAATAAAAAGACAGCCAGTTCGGCGTGCTCTGTTCAAGCTGGTCCAACAGCGTTTCATCTTCGTAGACCTTGTTACCAACAATGTTGATTTCCCTGATCTTGGCCACTGCACCCTCGGATACATCGATCAGGATATCAACACGATTACGTTCCAGCGGGGTGACCGTCGTCTCTATCTTTACGCCATATTTACCGCGACTGTAATACTGGCGTTCGAGTTCCAGCTCCACCTTCTCAAGCAGTGAGCGATCGAACACATTGCCCTCGGCCAGACCTATATCCTTCAGGGAGTCAAGTAATGGCTCCGACTCTATATCTTCGTTACCCTTGATATCAATACTGGAAATTGCAGGTCTTTCCTGCACGATGACTACCAGCACGCCCCCTTCTCGCTGCAGCTCTACCATTTTGAAGTAACCGGACTTGTACAGGGAACGGATGGTAGTCTCGGACTCGTGCTCGGAAAACTCGTCACCCACCTGCACCGGGAGAAAATTAAACACGGTGCCGGGCGAAATACGTTGCAATCCGTCGACACGGATATCCTCAACCCTGAAGGGCTCAAATGCATGTGCGGAAAACGACAATGCAAGGCCTATCATTGTCAGATTCAGAAAGCGGTACATCAACTGTCCCTGGAACTCACGCGCCGAATACGCGCGACAAATCGTTATAAAATGCAATACCCATCAGCGCCAGCAATAAAACTATCCCCAACTGCTGGCCCACTTGCTGCGCAGAGTCCGACAAGGGTTTGCCCTGCAGCCATTCGATGAGGTTATACAGCAGATGGCCACCATCCAGAACCGGAATCGGCAACAAATTCAGCACACCGAGGCTGATACTGACGATCCCGAGGAATTTCAGGAAACTCGTCAGCCCGCTACTGGCCGAATGGGCGGCATACTGGGCAATACTGATGGGGCCACTGATATTCTCCACCGACGCTTCACCCGACACCATCCCCCACAGGGTTCGCAAGGTGAGTGTTGTCATATCCAGCGTCTTGTGCAGCGACTTGCCGATTGATTCCAGCGGGCCGTACTTTACTTCTGTACGTATACTGTCGCGCAATTCCACCGGATTGCGTACATAGGCTCCAATCTGCCCGATCATTTCGCCCTTGTCATCAACCGCCCTGGGGACGAGATCCAGTTCCAGCTCATCCGTACCGCGCAGAATCCCTACCCGCAATGTCTGCCCGGGACGGGCGCGTACATAGTCCACCCATTCGGACCAGTTTTCGACGGGCTGCCCATCCACTGCGATGACCTGATCACCCGGCTGCAAACCGGCCTGCTGCGCTGGCGCATCCGGCACCAGGCGATCGATGATCGCAGGAATCCTGGGGCGCCATACGGAAAAACCCAGATTACCCAGCAATCCGCCTTTATCCAGCGCATTATCCACGCCACCGAAATCGATAGTCAGCATCCTTTGCGCGTCGTCAGGCGTACGCACCAGAATTTCGGTCCGTGCTCCCGACAGGACCGCATCCAGCAATTCCAGTGACGCCGCATCCCAGGTAGGCGTGGCTTTCCCGCCAACGCTCAGCAGCTGATCGCGCTCCTGAAACCCGGCTCGGGCCGCGACCGATTGTGGCGCTATCTCCCCCACTACCGGAAGCAGACCCGGTACCCCGCTGACAAACATCAGCCAGTAGGCCGCAATGGCAAACAGGAAGTTGAACAGCGGTCCCGCAAGCAGTACCGCAGACCGTGCCCACAGGGGTTGCCGGTTGAAGGACCGTGAAACGTCTTCCGACGCGACCGGCGCTTCCCGCTCATCGAGCATTTTGACATAGCCACCGAGTGGCAACATCGAGACCGCGAATTCGGTCTGATCACTGCCGAAGCGGCGTGTCCAAAGCGGCTTGCCAAAACCGATGGAGAAGCGCAACACTTTGATGCCCAGTTTCCTCGCCACCCAGAAATGGCCGAATTCATGCACGGCGACCAGCACGCTGATAGCAACTATAAACGCCAGTAACGATCCGCCAAATCCTGTCATGAGTACATCCTCTGCCCCTGTTGCGTGGCAACCAGCTCGCTTGCGCAGGAACGCGCCTGCGCATCGTCTTCCAGAATGACCTCGAATGAATCAGCCGGACGCAAGGTAACCTGTGCCAGGGTGGATTCGATAATCCCCGCAATAGCGGTAAAGGCGATACATCCATCCAGGAACGCCTGCACTGCCACCTCATTGGCTGCGTTCAGAACTGCCGACGCCGTTCCTCCCGCGCACAATGCCTCCTGTGCCAGTCGCAGACACGGGAAACGCTGCACATCCGGGGTCTCAAAATCGAGACGCCCTACCTTGAACATATCCAGTGCATCAACGCCGGCGTCAATGCGTTCCGGCCAGGCCAGACTATGTGCAATCGGTGTGCGCATATCCGGATTGCCCAGCTGTGCCAGTACCGACCCGTCACGGTACTGAACCATGGAATGAACCACACTTTGCGGATGAATCATTACCTCTACCAGGGATTCCGGGAGTGAGAACAGCCAGCAGGCTTCAATCAATTCCAGCCCCTTGTTCATCATGGTGGCGGAATCCACCGATATCTTGCGTCCCATATCCCAGTTCGGATGTGCACAGGCCTGTGCGGGTGTGACGCTGGACAACTGGTCAAGCGCAGTGGTTCTGAATGGTCCGCCGGAAGCCGTCAACAGTATCTTGTCGACACCGTCCGGCCGACCTGATCCTGGTACATAAGCGTGTGGCATACACTGGAAAATGGCATTGTGTTCGCTGTCTACCGGCAGCAATACTGCTCCACCCGCCTGCACCTGCTGCATGAATAAGGCGCCGGACATGACCAGTGCTTCCTTGTTGGCAAGCAGCACGCGCTTGCCCTTGCGTGCTGCTTCCAGGGTCGGCAGCAGGCCGGCGGCGCCGACTATACCTGCCATCACACAATCGACCTCATCCATACCGGCAACACTGACCAGTGCCTCGGGACCACCCAGCACCTCGATATCGGGAGCCTTGTCGTGCAGTCGACGGCGCAGGTCATCCGCAGTGTCGGCATCAGCCAGCACCGCGTACTGCGGGCGATGCGTCAGGCACTGTTCGAACAAGCGGTCAACATCGCGGTTTGCGGTCAGCGCGACTACCCGGTAACGGTCGCTGTTGCGGCTGACGACATCGAGTGTGCTCAATCCAATGGAACCGGTGGCGCCCAGCACGGTGATGCCCTGTTGCCCGCTCACAGCTCTATCCACCGCAAGCCAAAAAGGAATATCGGCGCAGCCGCAAACAGGCTGTCAATTCGGTCCAGAATACCCCCGTGTCCGGGTATCAGTGTGCCCGAGTCCTTGACACCCTGCTGGCGCTTCAACAGGCTCTCGAGCAGATCACCGGCAACTGAAAACAAAACCGTCACCAGTGAGACAAGAATAAATCCGGTCAACGCCAGCCCCTGCAGCTCGAGAAAACGTGCATAACCAAAAGCAAACAGCGCGCAGGCGATCAAGCCACCAAAGACACCTTCCCAGGTTTTTCCCGGACTGACTTTCGGGGCCAGTTTGGTACGGCCAAACTGACGACCGGCAAAAAATGCACCGCTGTCAGCAACCCAGACCAGTATCAGCAGGTACAGTACCCAGTGTGGTCCCTGATCCGGTCGGCTGTGCAACACCACCAGTGCCAGCCAGGTGCTTACCATCAGACCACAACCCAGTATGGCTTTGGCCAGCGAATGCGTACCTGTCTCGCTACCACCCAGTGTCGGTCGGGTTATCCAGAACAATACAAACAACCACCAGGCCAGCGCGGCCCACAATACGGTATCCACAAAGATTTCTGCCCGGGCTGAACGCCAGCTGACCGCGATCAGGGCCAGGATGAACACCAGGTAACCGATACGGGCACCGCTGACTCGCAGTGGAATCAGGGAACCCCATTCCCAGGCTGCCAACAGCATGGCTGCAGCGACCAGTAATGCAAACCAGGACAAATCCAGCTTCAATACCGCCAGCACCACCAGTGGGACCAGAATCAGCGCGCTGAAAAGCCGCTGTCTAAGCACGCCTGGACTGCTCCACCTGGTCGCCGGTTTTGCCGAAACGCCGCTGCCGGCTGGCAAAGGAACACAGCGCTTCGTCAAGCGCCGCGGCATCAAACTCCGGCCATAGCAGGTCGGTGAAATACAATTCGGTATAAGCCAGCTGCCAAAGCAGGTAGTTACTGATACGCTGCTCGCCACCGGTGCGGATAAACAAATCCGGTTCAGGCAGGCTGGCAATGCAGAGTTCCCTGCCAAGCATTTCACTATCTATATCGTCAATGCTCAGTTCACCGGCGACGGCTCTCGCAACCATACGCCTGGTGGCTTCCACCAGGTCCCAGCGGCCACCGTAGTTGGCAGCGATAACGAGTGTCAGCCCGCTGTTACCCGCGGTCTGCTGCTCTGCAGCATCCATCATCCTGTGCAACTTGGGATCAAAGGCATTGCGGTCACCGATAAACTGGATACGCACGTTGTTACGATCAAGGCGATTGACTTCTTTCTTGAGCGTTCGCACAAACAGCTCCATCAGCAATCCGACCTCCATTCTGGGACGGCGCCAGTTTTCGCTGGAAAAAGCAAACAGGGTCAGTGCCTCGATACCTCGCTCCCGGCAAGCCTCGACAACCCGGCGCACTGCTTTTACACCGGCCCGATGGCCCATGTAGCGCGGCAGCTTCCTGGACTTGGCCCAGCGCCCGTTGCCGTCCATGATAATAGCCACATGGCGCGGTAATGACTGTTGCCCGGCTTGCGTCTCGGCTTGGGTCTGTTCCTGTGCCATAAACGGACTAGATTTCCATTAACTCCGATTCTTTCTCGACCAGCAGCTTATCCACCTCGTCGACAAAGTGGTCGGTAAGTTTCTGTATAGCGTCCTGGGCGTGCCGCTCGTCGTCTTCGGAGATTTCCTTTTCCTTCAGCAGGTCCTTGAAGTCACTGTTTGCGTCACGACGAATATTACGAATGGCGACACGGGTAGCCTCGGCCTCGGAGCGGACAATCCGCACCATGTCCTTGCGGCGCTCCTCGGTCAGAGGTGGCATGGGGATGCGTATCGATGTACCAGCCGTGTTAGGGTTCAACCCAAGGTCTGACTTCATGATGGCCTTTTCTATGACCTGCACCATCGTTTTTTCCCACGGAGATACCATCAGGGTACGCGAGTCTTCAACGGTTATATTGGCTGCCTGCGCCAGCGGTACCTCGGATCCGTAGTAGTCAACCTTGATGTGATCGAGCAGACTGGTGTGTGCCCGTCCAGTGCGGATCTTGCTCAGCCCCTGTTTCATGGCCTCGATGCTCTTCCCCATTCGGGTACGGGCATCTTCCTGTATTTCCTCAATCATCTCTGTTACTCCACCAGGGTCCCAACATCCTGACCTGTTGCCACCCGGTACAGATTACCCGGTGTATGCAGATCAAAAACCCGCAATGGCATGTTCTGATCCCGGCATAGAACCAGTGCGGTGGCGTCCATGACGGCCAGCTTTTTGTTAATGGCTTCATCATAACCAATACGTTCATAGCGCTTGGCATCCGGGTTATGGACCGGGTCATCGGTATAGATGCCGTCGACCTTGGTCGCCTTCAGCATAATGTCCACGCCCATCTCGATGGCGCGCAGGCTGGCGGCCGAATCGGTAGTAAAAAACGGGTTGCCGGTACCGGCCGCAAAAATGACCACGCGCCCCTTTTCCAGGTGCCGGACTGCACGGCGGCGGATATAGTCTTCACACACCTGGTTGATTTTCAGGGCTGACATGACGCGGCACTGGCTACCCTGTTTCTCCAGCGCATCCTGCATCGCCAGCGAGTTGATCACAGTTGCCAACATACCCATGTGATCACCGGTGACACGATCCATGCCACCCTGCGCAAGCCCCGCACCGCGAAAGATGTTACCACCACCGATAACCAGACCGATTTCAAGGCCCGCCTCCAGCAGCTCGTGTATTTCACCGGCAATACGCTCGATCACCCCGGGATCAATACCGTAGTCACCCTGCCCCATCAGCGCTTCGCCACTCAGCTTCAGAAGGATCCGGCGGTAGACCAGTTGGCTGTTTTGCATAATTCCGTCTTAGTCAGTTACAAAATGGGGCCTGCAGTTGCAGACCCCATAAATCATACCGGGAAGCCGACCCCGCGTCCCGTTCGGCAGAGAAAAAATCAGCTGCCCTGAACCTGCGCCATTACCTCTTCGGCAAAGTTCTCGGTTTTTTTCTCAACACCTTCTCCCAGCTCCAGACGTTCAAAGTGGAGCACCCGGGCGCCTGCACCCTCAAGCAGCTTGCCGACTGTCTGATCGGGGTCCTTGACGAAGGGCTGCCCCTGCAAGGTGATTTCAGCGAGGAACTTGCGTATCCGGCCGTTCACCATTTTCTCGACAATGTCAGCCGGTTTGCCACTGGCTTCCGCCTGGGCAGCGAAAATGGCCCTTTCATTGTCCAGCATCTCCGCAGAAACACCCGACTCGTCGACACACACCGGCTTGCTCGCAGCAATATGCATAGCTATATCCCTGGCCAGCCCGGTGTCACCACCCTCCACCTCGACCAGAACACCGATGCGACTACCATGCAGGTAGCTGGACAGCGCACCGCCGCTCGCTGAACGACGGACAAAACGGCGAACATTGATGTTTTCACCGATGCTGGCAATCAGGCCACGACGGGCTTCTTCGATCGTCTCACCACCATCCTTCAGTGGCAGAGCCATCAAGGCGTCTACGTCAGCAGGTGCATCGTTGAGGATGCGCTGGGCGACAGCCCTGGCAAAGTCCTGGAACTCCGACTTGCCGGCAACGAAGTCGGTTTCAGAATTGACTTCCAGCATAACGGCATTTTTGCCGTCTCCGCTGATTTCGACGACGATCATGCCTTCCGCAGCAACCCGACCGGCTTTCTTGTCGGCCTTGGCCAGACCTGACTTACGCAGTACCTCCGCAGCCGCGTCCATATCAGAGTCGGCTTCGACCAGAGCCTTTTTGCATTCCATCATGCCGCAGCCGGTACGTTGGCGCAGTTCTTTAACCTGCGCTGCTGAAATTGCCATACCTAATACCTCTTGAAACTTTCAGTAGATTGAAACAGACAGGTTGACGCCTACCCGGCAGCGTCGCCGGCCACTTCGACAAACTCGTCTTCCTTGGTGCCCCCGATCTGCGCCATTGTGCTGCGCCCTTCGTCCACGGCGTCAGCAGCTCCCTGGATATAGATCTGGATCGCGCGGATCGAGTCGTCGTTACCGGGAATGACGTAATCGATGCCATCGGGGGAATTGTTCGAATCAACGACACCGATAACAGGGATGCCGAGTTTTTTCGCTTCCGCAACGGCAATTTTTTCGTGACCGACGTCGACTATGAACATAGCATCAGGCAAACGGCTCATGTTCTTGATACCACCCAGGCTGCGATCAAGCTTGTCCTTTTCGCGGGTCAGCATCAGCGCTTCTTTTTTGCCGATTTTTTCGAAGGTACCGTCTTCTTCCATAGCCTCCAGGTCTTTCAAACGCTTGATGGACTGGCGAACGGTTTTGAAGTTGGTAAACATACCGCCCAGCCAACGATGGTTGACGTAGGGCATCTTGCAACGTTCAGCCTCGTTGCGAATGGTATCGCGGGCAGAACGCTTGGTGCCGACAAACAGTACCGTGCCCTTGTTTGTAACCAGCTTGCCAATGAAATTCATGGCGTCGTTATACAACGGCAGGGTTTTTTCCAGATTAATTATGTGGATTTTGCTGCGTTCGCCGAAAATGTAAGGTGCCATTTTCGGATTCCAGAAACGCGCCTGGTGTCCGAAGTGCACGCCAGCTTCCAGCATCTGGCGCATATCAATGCTCGACATAAGTATTACCTCATTTGTACGGGTTGGGCCTCCATACGCCCCATGCGGTAACCCGAACCTAATCAGGCACCCAACCACATGTGTCGACGTATGTGTGGATTAAGTTAACGGAACCGGTGTTCCGTTCTGTTCGGCAGACTGCCACAAACACAATTGAAACAATCTGTTAACAAGCCGCGCTTTATACCATACACTACCGCCAACAGCAATCTCCCGACCGTCTCTGGCGGGGCTTGATCCAGATAAAAGCAGAAACAGCACTACACGCAACGACGGGAAACTCATGAGCGTTTCAATCAAAACAGAGGAAGAAACCGCTAAAATGCGCGTCGCCGGCCGCCTGGCAGCCGAGGTACTGGACATGATCGAGCCATACATACGGCCGGGCATAAGCACCGAAGAGATAGACCGCATCTGCCACGATTATATGGTGAACGAACAGCACACTGTGCCAGCCCCGCTCAACTACCGCGGCTTCCCCAAATCTATCTGCACTTCGGTCAACCACCAGGTCTGTCATGGCATCCCCGGTGAGCGCCAGCTCAAGAACGGCGATATGCTGAACATTGACATCACCGTAATCAAGGACGGATTTCACGGCGATACCAGCAAGACTTTCTTCATCGGCGAAGCACCGGTCATCGCCAGGCGACTGGCCACCATTACCTACGAGTGTATGTGCACCGGAATCCGCATGGTGAAACCCGGCGCCCGGCTGGGTGATATCGGCCACGCTATCCAGCGGCATGCCGAGTCGCACAACTATTCGGTCGTACGCGAATACTGTGGTCACGGTATCGGCCGCGAGTTCCACGAAGACCCGCAGGTGCTGCACTATGGCCGCCCGGATACCGGGCTGCGCCTGGAAAAAGGAATGACCTTTACCATCGAACCCATGATCAATGTTGGTAAACGGCATACCAAGGTCCTCAAGGATGGCTGGACGGTTGTTACCAAGGATCACAGCCTGTCAGCACAGTGGGAGCACACGATCCTGGTTACCGACGACGGCTATGAAGTCCTTACCTTGCGGGCCGGCGAATCGATCTGATGGCAGTCGATGCAAACCCGCTGATCTCCGGAAACCCTGACAGGCATACTGACCCCGCCGGCTGGTTTGCCATGGCAGACCTGGAACAGGCGCTGCAGGGTGACATACCTTCCCTTCCAGGCTGCAGGGAGTTCTTGCAAAACTCTGGCCAGATACTGGAAAAACAGTTCCGATCAGGTGCTGATATTGAAAATCTGGTGCGTGGCCGCAGCTGGTTGATCGACCAGATACTGATACGTTGCTGGAAAAAGCTTCTCGGAGACTTCGGCGGCGCACTGGTCGCCGTTGGCGGCTACGGGCGTAACGAACTGCTACCGGGCTCAGATGTAGATATCATGCTGCTGCTGGCAGAAGTGGAAAACCCGGCAACCGGGCAGAAGCTGGAAGCCTTCCTGATGCTGCTGTGGGATATCGGCCTGGAAGTCGGGCACAGCGTACGCACGCTGCATGAGTGCCGGGAACAGGCGGAAGCAGACATTACCGTCGCCACCAACCTGATGGAAGCGCGTCTGCTGGTTGGCTCCGAATCGCTGTTCCAGAAGATGCGGGCCAGCGTTAGCCCGGAACAGGTCTGGCCCTGCCGGGATTTTTTTGCCGCCAAGCTGGCCGAACAACAGAAGCGCTATGAACGCTTTGACGATGCAGTTTACAACCTTGAACCCAACGTCAAAGAAGGGCCTGGCGGCCTGCGCGATGCGCAAATGATTGGCTGGGTCATGAAGCGACACTTCCATTCCGGCAGCATGAAGGACCTTGTCAGGGAAGGCGCGCTCACCGAAGGCGAGTACCGAACCCTGATTGACGGACAGCGCTTCCTCTGGAAGGTGCGCTTCGGCCTGCACACCATTACCGGGCGGCGCGAAGAACGCCTGTTGTTCGACCACCAGCGCACCCTCGCCAGTCAGTTCGGCTACCAGGACAGGGACCACAAACTCGCGGTCGAATGGTTTATGCGTGATTACTACCTCACCATCCAGGAGCTGAGCCGCCTGAATGAAATGCTGCTTCAGTGGTTCAGGGAGGTCATCCTGTACGCTGATGACCCCGCCAGACCGGTCGCCATTAACCGTCGTTTTCAATCACGCAAGGGCTTCCTTGAAGTCACCGGAAGCAGCGTATTCAGGCGCTACCCGTTCGCATTGCTGGAACTGTTTCTGCTCATGCAGCAACATCGCGAACTGATAGGCGTGCGGGCCGCGACCATCCGCCTGGTACGCGACCACCGCCACCTGATCGACGACAACTTCCGCAGTGACATTCGCTCACGCAGCCTGTTCATGGAAATATTCCGCCAGCCAGATGGCTTGACCCACGAGCTCAGACGCATGAACCGCTATGGCATACTGGCAGCCTATTACCCGGCCTTTGAACTCGTTGTAGGACAAATGCAGCACGACCTGTTTCACGCCTACACAGTGGATGAGCACACCCTGTTTGTGGTGCGCAACCTGCGCCGCTTCGGCGTCAAGGAGCTCGCGCATGAGTTTCCCCTGTGCAGCAGGATATCCGATACCATTCCCAAACCCGAACTGCTGTACCTGGCAGGATTTTTCCATGATATCGGCAAAGGGCGAGGTGGCAATCATGCCGAACTGGGTGCAGTTGAGGCACAGAAATTTCTTGAACGGCACAATCTGAGCAGCTACGACCAGAACCTGGTCGCCTGGCTGGTTGAACACCACCTGCTGATGTCCCATGTTGCCCAGCGCAGGGACATATCGGACCCGGGCGTAATCAATGACTTTGCCTGTCAGGTGGCCGATCGGACGCGCCTCGACTACCTGTTCCTGCTGACTGTAGCCGATGTGCGTGGCACCAACCCAACGCTCTGGAATAACTGGAAAGGCTCGCTGTTCAGCGAGTTGTATAACGCAACCAGGCGCGCCCTGCGGCGCGGTCTGGAAAACCCCTTGCACCGTGATGAACTGATCAGTGACATCAAGAATGCAGCACTCACGAAGCTCAACAGCAGGGGTTTCACCGCCGAACAGCTACAGGCATTGTGGAGTGATTTCCCCGAGGATTATTTCCTGCGTCACAACGCTGATGAAGTGACGTGGCATGCGGAAGTCATTCTCGAACCTGGCAAGAGCGATGGCGTACGCGTTGATCTGCGCCAGCAATCAGAACGCGGCGGCAGTGCACTGTTCATCTTCACCCCAATTATTGACCGGCTGTTCAGCCGCACCACCGCACTGCTCGATCAACTGGGGCTGACCATCACGGATGCCCGCATCATTACCTCGCAACGCGACTACGCGCTGGACACCTACCTGCTGCTGAACTCCGAAGGCGATCCGATTACCGATCAATACCAGGCACAGGAACTGGTGACACTGATGCGCGAAGAACTGTTATCCAGCGATGCCTCACCGACTGCTGTATCGAGACTTGCTCCGCGCCGCACACGTCATTTCAAGGTAGCAACACGTGTCCATTTTCACTCCGACGAGGCCAGTCATCGCACGCTGATGGAACTCTATACCACCGACTACCCCGGACTGTTGTCAAATGTTGGCAAAGTGTTCCATACCTGTGGCATCAAGCTTCAGAATGCCAAGGTTGCAACCTTTGGATCCCAGGCCGAGGATGTCTTTTATGTCACCAGCCGCGACGGTGGACCGCTCAGCGAAGAAGAACAGGGTGAACTTCGGGAGCTTCTGATCAAAACGCTTGACCAGGACGTGTAGGCACAGCGGCGCGCTCTATCAATTCGATACCATTGCCATCAGGATCCCTGCAAAAAACCGCATGGCGTCCCGAGCGGCTGCGGGTAAAGTTGATACCATTCTTCTCCAGTCGTTGCTCCAGCGCTGCGAGACCTGTTACCAGAAGTGCCGTGTGCCGGTCCCGCCCGGCGTGCTCCGGACGAACGGCAACGGGATCGCTATTCGGCAATTCCAGCAAATGTATCTGCTGCTCGCCCACCTTCAGCCAGGCACCGGAAAACCCCAGGTCAGGCCGTGAATCGTCCACTTGCAGACCCAGCACATCGACATAAAAACGCAACGCAGTCGCCAGTTCCGCCACCACCACGCTGGCGTGATGCAAACACAGGAACTCCGTCATTCTTTGCCTCCCCCGACCTGAGCCCGGGCGGCCAGATACGCCGCCGCCAGAATCAACGCGCCACCCAGCCACTCCTGGGCCAGGACCTTCTCATTGGTCAGCAACAACGACGATACGGCACCCACCACCAGCTCAAACAGAAGGATCACAGCCGAGCGGTGCACCGGCATGTGACTGACGCCATAAATCACCGCTACCGTCATAACCAGAAAACCCAGCCAACCCAGCAGCACTGCACCCATCCAGGCCGATAGCTGTACAGAGGGCAAGGACTCCTGCACAACCAGTATCCAGAGTGCCGCAACCAGTGTGACGCCCAGCCAGCTGGCTGAGGCTTTGGTATACATGGAAATATGCCGGGCCTTGCGCACCATAACGTTGGCGAAGGAGAACGCGAACCCGGAAGATACTGCCAGCCAGTCCGCTTCATCGCGCGGCCAGGGCATGCCCATGGCAGGATCCCATAACATGATCATGGCACCCGCAATCGCGATAACAAAGACCAGCAGGCCAGTGGACCCGGGATGCTCGCCCAGCATCAGCCAGCCCAGCACCAACGCCCACAGGGGCGACAGGTAAAACAGCAGCAATACCCGCACTACCGTGCCGTCGAGAATCGCCAGCACAAAGGCCACGTTACACCAGCCGGTTGCCAGCAACATCAGGCCAAGCACCACTGTATTGCATTCCCAGTCGGCCCGGCTGCGCCACAACCAGACCAGCCCCACAGCGAGCGCCGCGCCGTAACTGGTCAGGGAAAGCCATAAACCACTCAAACCCTGGTCTTCCAGCAGCCGTAACGGGTACCAGATCAGCCCCCACAAGCTGGCGGTCAGCAACAGGCTCAGTATGGGCAGGATTTGATGATTGGACCGACTCATGGGATTCCGTATACTTTCGCCTCGATTTAAACGCACTGCTGTTTCATGAACCCTAATCTAACACGTCTGCAGCCCTACCCGTTTGAGCGCCTGGCCAAATTGCACGCGGGCGTGACAGCGCCGGCTGATCTGGAGACTATCCGGCTTTCCATCGGCGAACCAAAACACCCGACGCCGGGCTTTATCGCCGAGGCCGTCATCGAGCACCTGCACGGCCTGTCACAGTACCCAACGACACGTGGTAGCGAAGCACTGCGCGAAACCATCTGTACGTGGCTGACAAAACGTTTTTCCTTAGCGGAGGATAGTCTGCAGCCATTGCGTAACGTACTTCCTGTAAACGGTACGCGAGAGGCGCTGTTCGCCATTGCACAGTGCCTGATCGATGGTGATCCCGAGGCACTGGTACTCATGCCCAATCCCTTTTATCAGATTTACGAAGGGGCTGCTTTGCTCGCGGGTGCAGAACCACATTTTCTCAATACCACGGCCGACAGCAATTACCTGCCCGACTTCGATGCCGTACCCGATACTGTCTGGGAACGCTGCCAGCTCATATATATTTGTTCACCGGGCAATCCCACCGGACAGGTGATTGATCTGGAGGCGTTACAGACACTGATCGAACGCGCACAACGGTATGATTTCGTCATCGCTTCGGATGAATGCTATGCAGAGATCTACCAGGATGAAAACTCACCGCCACCCGGCCTGCTGGCAGCGGCGGCAGCCATGGGCAACGACAGCTACCGTAACTGCCTGGTATTTCACAGCCTGTCCAAACGCTCCAACGCACCGGGCCTGCGCTCCGGGTTCGTCGCCGGGGACGCCACATTAATCGAGTCCTTCTTCCACTATCGCACCTACCAGGGCTGCGCCATGCCGCCCGCTACCCAGGACGCCAGCCTGCGCGCCTGGCAGGACGAAACGCACGTCGCGGAAAACCGGCGCTTATACCGGGAAAAATTTTCCGCCGTAACCGCTATACTGGAGCCGGTTCTGGACGTACAGACACCGCCTGCAGGTTTTTATCTGTGGCCGCGCACACCCATCGATGATGAGGAATTTTCCCGGCGCCTATACCGGGAACAGAACGTTATCGTGTTACCTGGCAGCTACCTGTCACGGAATACCGAAGATGGCAACCCGGGCAGGGATCATGTACGTCTGGCGCTGGTCGCAGCGCTGGACGAATGCGTTGAAGCCGCAAAACGCATACGCAACTTTATAGAGCACCTGTAGGAGCGGTCTCTTTATGCCCGGCGGTTTTACGGGTACCGACCGCGAATAAAGGTTTGACGAACTCCGAACCATTCGCGGTCAGGAGACCGCTCCTACAGGATAAATAATATTATTGTCAGGAGACAACCATGAGTGACATACAGGCCACCATCGAAGAAGCCTTTGAACGCCGCGCCGACATTACGCCGCGCAGTGTGGAAACCCACGTCAAGGAAGCCACCCAGGAAGCCATTCGCATGCTGGATAGCGGCACAGCACGTGTAGCCGAGAAAAAAGACGATGACTGGGTGGTCAACGACTGGCTGAAAAAGGCTGTGCTGCTGTCATTCCGCATCGAAGACAACGAATTCATGAAAGGCGGCTTCACCAACTACTACGACAAGGTGAAGTCCAAGTACAGCGACCATAATGCGCGTGAATTCCGCGAAGGCGGTGTGCGCGTGGTGCCGCCAGCCACGGCGCGTTTCGGCTCCTACATATCACCCGGCGTGGTGCTGATGCCATCCTACGTAAATATCGGTGCCTATGTGGACAGCGGAACCATGGTCGACACCTGGTCAACGGTTGGCTCCTGTGCACAGATTGGCAAGAACGTTCACCTGTCCGGCGGCGTCGGCATCGGCGGTGTGCTGGAGCCGGTACAGGCTGCACCTACTATCATCGAAGACAACTGCTTTATAGGTGCGCGCTCCGAGGTTGTCGAAGGCGTGATCGTCGAGCAAGGCTCGGTTATTTCCATGGGCGTCTACATCGGCCAGAGCACGCGCATCTACGACCGTGAAAACGATGAAATCCTGTATGGCCGTATCCCGGCCGGTTCGGTGGTGGTATCCGGCAGTCTGCCGTCCAAAGACGGCAAGTACAGCCTGTACTGTGCGGTTATTGTCAAGAAAGTGGATGAGAAAACCCGTGGCAAAGTGGGCATAAACGAGCTGTTGCGCAATATCTGATGATCACGATTTACGGGATCAGGAACTGCGACACCATGAAAAAGGCCATGCGCTGGCTGGATGATCAGGGCGTTACCTACCGGTTCCACGATTACCGTAAAGACGGCCTGGACAGCAAACAGCTTCGAGGCTGGGAAAAGGAACTCGGCTGGGAGAACCTGCTCAACCGGCGCGGTATGCTGTGGCGCAAACTGCCGGAAGAAGTGCGCGATAGCATCGACCGGAAAAGCGCGCTGCAGTGCATGCAGGACAACCCCGGCATTATCAAACGTCCGTTACTCGATCTCGGCGACCGGCGCGTTATCGGTTTTAAACCGGAAAACTACGCACAGCTCTTTTAGTCCAAATTAAGTACACTAGCACGCATGTCAGACACTCTTGACCTTGCCATCGATCTTGTCAGCCGCGCGTCAGTCACACCTGATGACGCCGGTTGCCAGCAGCTGATGCGTGACCGGCTGGAGGCCATTGGCTTCCGCTGCCATGACCTGCCGTTTGGAGAAGTCAGCAATTTCTGGGCACGGCGTGGCGACAATGCCCCGCTGCTGGTGTTCGCCGGTCATACAGACGTAGTCCCGACGGGCCCGCTGGAGCTGTGGCAGTCGGACCCCTTCCAGCCTGAGATTCGTGATGGCATGCTGTACGGCCGGGGTACGGCGGATATGAAAGGTTCGCTGGCCGCCATGGTGACTGCCTGTGAAGCATTCATTAACGCGCATCCAGAGCATAAAGGCTCCATCGGTTTCCTGATTACCAGCGATGAGGAAGGGCCATCGGTCAACGGCACCGTCAAGGTTGTCGAACACCTGGTCAAGCAGGGTGAAAAAATCGACCTGTGCCTGGTCGGAGAACCCTCCAGCAGTCAGCAGCTGGGCGATACTATAAAGAACGGCCGGCGCGGTTCCCTGAACGGCAAACTGACCGTGCGCGGTAAACAGGGCCATGTGGCATACCCGCAGCTGGCTGCCAACCCGATTCATCTCGCCGCAGCGGCACTAAGCGAACTCACCACCATTGTATGGGACCAGGGCAATGCCCACTTCCCGCCAACCAGTTTCCAGATATCCAATATCCAGGCCGGCACCGGTGCGGAAAACGTAATCCCCGCTGAACTGGACGTCATGTTCAACCTGCGTTACTCGACCGAACTGAACGAACAGATGATTCGCCAACGGATCCACGCCGTGCTGGATCGCCACGCACTGGATTACACGCTGGACTGGCGCCTGTCCGGCGAACCGTTTCTGACCCCCGCCGGTGAACTGGTTGATGCTGCACGCGCAGCAATCCGGGAAGTGAGTGATATCGACACCGAACTGTCTACCAGCGGAGGAACCTCTGATGGACGTTTTATTGCGCCCACCGGTGCGCAGGTTCTTGAACTTGGACCGGTTAACGCAACCATTCACCAGGTCAATGAGTGTGTTGCAGTCGACGCACTGGACAAGCTGGCGAAAATCTATCAGTGTGTACTGGAAAAACTGTTAACCTGAATAAGCTCTGAATTATTGACTTTGAACCGCCAAGAAGCCAAGATCGTCAGGAAATAGCTTGTTGAATATTAATGATAAAAACCTGGTCATGTTAACGCCCTGGCGATTAATTTGATCTGGGAACCCATGAAGAACACCACATGAAAATAAACAGGCTCCGCTTCCTGGCTCTGCTGATATTGCTGCCATGGCTGGGAGCGTGCAGTATGGGGCAGATCGTCGCCCGCACCTCTGTATCCATCATGGACGGCAACATCGAAGCCATGAACCGGGAAACTGACCTGGTACTGGCCGAAGCTGCACTTCCGGCCAACCTCAAGCTTATCGAGGGGCTCATTGAAGAAGATCCTGGCAACCCGGACTTGCTGTACCTGGCCGCACAGGGTTTCTATGGCTACGCTTACGGTTTCGTGGAACTGTCCGATCCGCAACGCGCCGAAGCCTTGTATACCCGTGGCTTAAGCTACGGCGTGCGCGGCCTGCATGCGCTGGGGCTGGACAAGGCTATCGACCTGAGCACGGCAAATCCGGATGCTATTGACAAAGCAGTTGCAAAAATGGGCGCCGCTGCAGTACCCACTCTGTTCTGGACCGCCTCGTGCTGGGCCAAGCAGATTGATTTGCGACGCACCGATCCCGCAAGTATTGCCCAGCTGACCGGTACCGAACGCCTCATGTTCAGGGTCAGGGAACTACAACCTGACTACTATTACGGGGGGGTTTACCTGTTCTATGGCGTCTACTACGGCAGCCGCGCACCAATGATAGGTGGTGATTTCACCAAATCCGAACAAAACTTTTCCGCTGCAAACGCGATCTCAGAAGGAAAGCTGCTTATAGTCGACGTATTACAGGCTGAATATCTGGAACGGCAGCGACTTGACCAGGAAGCTTTTCACCACCTGCTCAGCCGCGTCGTGTCCGACCCGGTGGGCAGCTTTCCGGAAATGGCTTTGGTCAACCAGATTGCACGCACCCGTGCACGTTATCTGCTGGACAAGGAGTCCGAATGGTTCTAGGAAGGACAATACCCATGACGCATACGCTACGCAGCTGGGGTCTGCTTTTTCTTTTCATGCTCTCATTACCCTGCAGCGCCTTTGCGAAATCCGAATACGTACTTAAATTCGCCACCCTGGCACCTCCCGGTACAACCTGGATGAACCTGCTGGAAGAATGGAGTACGCAGGTCAAACTAAAAAGCAAAGGCCGTCTTGCGTTAAAATTCTACCCGGGCGGAGTGCAGGGCGATGAACCCGACGTACTGAAAAAAATGCGCTTCAACCAGCTACAGGGCGGCGCATTCAGCGGTTACGGTATCGGCCGCATCTACTCGCCGGCACGCGTCATGGAACTCCCGTTTCTGTTCAACAATACGGAAGAAATAGACCATGTACGCAATGCGTTTATGAAAGAGTTCCAAAAAGGTTTCCACGACAACGGCTATGAACTGCTGGGCTGGATGGAAGTCGGCTTCATTCACATATTTTCCAAACACCCGATACGTACCATGGAAGACATGCGATCGCAACGCGTCTGGTTATGGCAAGGTGATCCCATCGGACAGGCCTTTTTTAAAGCCAGCGGCATTTCGCCGGTTCCCCTGTCCATCATTGATGTCTACACCAGCCTGTCCACCGGGCTGATAGACACCGTGTACGCTCCGCCGCTGGCCGCCATCGCCCTGCAGTGGTTTACCAAAACCAAATACGTCA
>Ga0316191_10000008_pt1 | contig 96423 bp, 85 predicted proteins | sample Eddworburr2cm_MG_FD_204928 | JGI IMG/M metagenome (GOLD analysis project Ga0316191, IMG submission 204928) | Coastal sediment microbial communities from Maine, United States - Eddy worm burrow 2 cm | ecosystem: Environmental > Aquatic > Marine > Coastal > Sediment | place: USA: Maine...
CGGCCTGGTCCTGGGGAGGGGGCCTGCACTCCGTGTCGCTGTGCGGCCCGCCCGCCTGATCACCGGAGGACCCGCTCGATCTCCAGGAGCCCCCCTGAGACGGGAGACGTTGACCTATCCAGCCGACCCGTCCGGCGAGATGAAGCCCGGGGTCTGGCTCGAGAAGGGTGGGCTCGTCGGTGTTGCAGTCGGGCGGAGGGCTCAGGGACCGGAGCGATCGCCGTTCTCCGGATTGACTTTGCCGGTCTGAACGAACTCCGCCAGGGCGGCGATGCTGTAGAGAGCCCCTTGGTCGAGGTGCTCGTCTTTGATCTCGAGGCCGTAGGCCTGCTCCACGGCCAGCGCCAGCTCGAGCACGTCGATGGAATCCAGACCCAACGGCCCTTTCATCAGTGGGTCATCGTCTTTGATGGAGAATGGATCCAAGCCGCGAATCCGCAAGCGCTTCACGAGGAGACCCTTGAGGTCATTCCTGAGCTGCATCACGTCCATGGCGCACCGATCATATACCATGCGACCGGTAGTGATCAGGGCTGTGGAATCCGCTCGGCGGTGCCGGTAGACCTGCGGCTATTCTGGCGCTTGGACCTACCGTGCTCGGAGATGTAGGCGCTCGTCCGCATCATCCTCTGAGTCCGGATCAGGACCCGCGTGAGATAGAGCAGCTGATTGGGACGCACCTGGACGGCCCAGTCTCGCCAGCGCTTCTCACCTCCGAGATTGAGGATGGAGCGACGCCACGTTTCCGCGTACAGCTCGAAGAACCGTTCCGGACCGAGCCGGGGCTCCCACAACGCGTGGTGCATGTCGAACTTGAACCACGGAGGGTTGTCGAGCTGCTCCGCCTTCTCGCGGTACAGCTCGGTCCCGGGAAGCGGCGTCAGGATCGTGTAGCCCGAGCGCGCGAGGCCGTGGGCCGCGACGAAGTCCCACAGCCCCTCGAACTCGTGCCGGCCCCAGTCCGGATCCACGACGAAGTTGCCGGTGACGCCGTAACCAAGCGAGCGAGCGATCCTCGAGGCCTCCACCGTCTCTGCCAGGGTGGCGTCCTTGGTGAGTCGGTCCAGCCCGGCATCGGAGGGCGACTCGAACCCGAAAAAAATGTCGAAGTCCTGCGCGACCGGTCGCCAGGCCTCGAGCAGCTCCGGGTGACGAACGACCACGTCGGTACGGGTCTGAACCAGGAGCCAGCGTTTGCGGACACCCCTGGCTCGAAGCTCCCGGGCAAGCGCGAGGCTTCGTTCGGCCTGCCCCCAGAACAGGTCGTCGACGACGAAGACGTGCTCGCCGACCGCCTCCATGTCCTTCACGACCGACTCAATGCAGCGCTCGCGAAAGGTTCGGTCGTAGAGGCTCCAGACGGAACAGAAGCTGCACCGGAACGGGCACCCGCGAGCCGTCTCGACCAGCCAGACCGGCTTGAACAGAAGGCAGTGGTACCTGCGACGGTAGGACCGGACGAGATCGCGCGCGGGCAGCGGCACCCGGTCGAGCTCGATCGGTTCCGCGGTCGGCCGCGTGTCCACCCAGCCCTCCGGGGTCCGAACCCGAAGGTCCGGAACGGTCTCGACCGCCCTGCGGCCCTCGACGGCCTCTAGCAAGTAGGGTGCCACCGCTTCGCCGTCCCCCACGCAGATGGCGTCGATCTCCGGGATCTCGAGCGGCGCGGGATAGGCCGCCGCCGCGTGGCCGCCGACGATCACGAAGGCGTCCGGAGACCGCCGGCGAATCTCGCGAGCGAGCGCGAGCGTCCGGTCGTACTCCAGGGCGTGCATGCAGGAGATCCCGAACAGTCGCGCCCGACTCCTCCGTACGGCCCGGTGGGCGTCCTGGTACCGGCCGTCCACGATCGTGACCCTGGCGCCCCGTGTCTCCAGAGCGGCCGCGACGTACTCCAAGCCCAGAGGCTCGACACGGAAGAACGGCCCGAGGCCGAAGCGCTCGTTGCCGGGATCGGGCCGGACGAGGACGATCTCCATCGTTCGATTATAGACGGCCCGCGGTTGTTCCCCCCGGAGGGCTTGTGTTTAAATGCGCCGGGAGCACGGGATGCGGGAGCGAACGGCGCTGGTCACTGGCGGGACGCGAGGCATCGGGCGAGCGATCGTCGAGGCGCTCGTCGCCGAAGGACGCACGGTGGCATTCACGTGGCGCTCCGACCAGGCCCGGGCCAGCGAGGTCGAGCGATCCTGCGGGGGGCGGGCGGTGGCGTTTCCCATGGACCTCCGTGACCGCTCGCGGCCGGCCTCGCTCGTCCAGGAGGTCGAGGACAGGCTGGGCGCGATCGAAGCCCTGGTAAACAGCGCGGCCGTCCAGCACAGCAAGCTGCTGGCCATGACCTCCGACGAGCTCTGGGACGAGGTGATCGACACCAACCTCGGTGGAGCGTTCCGCCTGTGCCGTGAGGTCGTCCGCTCCATGACCCTGCAACGACGAGGCGTCATCGTGAACCTGTCGTCGCTCAGCGCGCGCTTCGGCGTCGCGGGACACGGCGCCTACGCGGCGTCCAAAGCCGGGCTCGTGGCCATGACGCGGTGCCTCGCCCGTGAGATGGGTCGTCGGAATGTCCGCGTCAATGCGGTCCTGGCCGGGTACGTGCCCACGGACATGACCTCGTCGCTGTCCGACGAGGTTGTCGAACGGCTTCGGGCCGGAGAGTGCCTCGCGGCCGGGACCGCACCCGTCGACGTCGCGAGCGCCGTCACGTTCCTGCTGTCGGACCGGGCGGCGGCGATCACCGGGCAGACCCTCATCGTGGACGCGGGGACCTCGGCGTGAGGGCGTGACGCGCCCGGGCTACTCGACCGAGACCCACGAGAGGCCCCGGGGGCCGTTGTACAATCCGCTCCGATGCCCCGAGGGGAGTCGAGCGGATTCCGTTGAAGCCGCGACCACGTCAGGGTCATTCACGAGTAATGGGAGGATCGCCATGTGCCGCCTAGGAGCCCTGTTCGCCATCGCGCTCACCATCTTTGCCGCCGGCACCGCCGCAGCGGAGGAGCGACCGCTCGCCATTCGCTTCGGGCTCCTGCTGCTGGAGCCGACTTCCGAAACCACGGTCGGCGGTACCACGCGGACGTTCGACACGCAGTCCGGCGCGGAGTTCGAGTTCGAGTGGTACTTCCTCTCGAGGCTCGGCCTCGAAGCCAGCCTCCTCGGATCTGCGGATGTGGATGTCTCGGACGACAACGACGACATCGCGGCCTTGACGTTCTCGACGGTGACCGTCGGTCTCAACGGGCACCCGATCCGAACCGAAGCGATCGACTGGGGGATCGGGGTCTTTGGCGGGCGCGCGACCTACGGAGACTTCGAGTCGACCGACAGCTCGTGGACGTTCGATTACAAGCGTGACACCGTCTGGGGCGCGCAGACCTTCGTCGATATCCCGATCAAGAAGGGCGGACGCTGGGGGATCGACATCGGGGTCAAGTGGATCTCGACCGCGCTCGAGCTCGATTCCGGGGCCGAGATCCAATACGATCCGTTCATCGGACGGGTCATGGGCGTGTACCGCTGGGGGCAGCCGCGCTAGTCTCCATCGGAGTACTGGATCGAGGCGCCGGATGGATTGGACGATTCGCGGCCCGTACGCCCGCTCGAGCGTGAAGGATCCGGTCGCTGCGCCGGGCCTCGGGTCCGGAACGGCCGCGCTACCCTACCGATTCCTCGCCGCGTGGGCTCTCGGCTGGGGCGTGGCGGGCACGCTCGTCGGCGCAGGTATCGCCTTCACTCTCGAGCGGCTCGACCCCGGACCGATCCTGGTGATGAGCATGATGTTCGCCGAGGTCGTCGGCTTCACGGCGCTGGTCTCGGCGCGGACGATTTTCCCGCTGTTCAAGAAGCTGCCGTACGCGGTGCGCTTGATGATGCAGGTTCTGACCCTGTTCTCGGGCACGCTGTTCGGATCGGCGGCGATCCTGTGGTTCCAGCCGCTGTTCAGCCTGGCGCGAATTCGGACCGTCGTGGTGATCGTGCTGGTGAACGCCACCCTGGCCGTCATCGTCGGGATCGCGCTCCACACCTACGACAGCATGCGTCGGCAGATCGAAGCGTCTTTCCTCGCCCTGCGCCGCAAGGAAGCCTTGGAACGAGATCTTGAGATCGCACGCGAGGTCCAGCGAGAGCTACTGCCGCGGACCACGCCGTCGATCCGAGGCCTCGAGATGGCGGGGGTATGCCGATCCGCGGTCGGAGTCGGGGGTGACTACTTCGACTACCTGCCTTTCGGCGATGATCGCCTGGGGCTCGTCGTGGCGGACGTCTCCGGGAAGGGCATCCCCGCCTCGCTGTTGATGGCGGGGCTCCAGGCCTCGGTCCGCACCCTCGGCCTGACCACGCTCTCGCCGTGCGAGATCAATCGCAGGCTGAACGAGATCATGCACGAGTCGACCTCGGCCTCGCGCTACGCGACCTTCTTCTTCGCGTTCTACGACTCCAGCACGCGCTTGCTGACCTACAGTAACGCCGGCCACCATCCTCCCCTGCTGGTGGGCTCCGGCGGAACGACGCGTCTGACGGCCGGTGGGCGCCCCATCGGAATCCTGGAGGGCTCGACCTACGAAGAGGATCGGTGCGAGCTCGCCGTCGGCGACCTGGTGGCAATGTTCACCGACGGCGTGGTGGAAACCCCCAATCGCGCCGACGAGGAGTTCGGCGAGGAGCGTCTGATACGGATCCTGACCGCGCGCCGCACGGAGAATCTGGACGAGATCATCCGCCACGTGCTGGAGGAGCTCGAGAACTGGAGCGGCGGCGCCCCGCCCCACGACGACGTCACCCTGGTTCTGGCGAGGACCACGTGAGCGCGCGCACGACGTTCCCGCTGCCGCTTCAGATCCTGCTGTGGGCGATCGCCAACTCGGTGGCGGGCGCCGCGGTGGGTCTCGCGGTGGGCGCCTTCCGCGAGGGCGGCATCGAAGCCCCTATCGTTCTGATCGGCGTGCTGTTCGGCAACGTCGTCGGCCTCACGGTGCAGATCTCCTCGCTGGTTCTCTTTCCCCGCCTTCGTGTGCTGCCTCCACCCGCGCGATTCGCCATTCTCTCGCTGGTCCTCGCGGCCGGCGCCGTGGCAGGAACGGCCATCGTCCTGTACTTCTTTCCGCTGTTCATACTCCGGGACGTCGGGCAGATCGTTGCCCTCGGCGCCATCAACGTTGTGGTGGCCTTGATCGTGGGAAGCGTCGTCTACGCCTACGAGGGCCTGCGTTTTCGCCTGGCCGAGTCGTTGCGTGAGGTCGAGGAGGTTCGCCTCGTCGAGGCGCGGCTGAAAGAGCAGGCGGCCCGCGCCGAGCTTGCCGCGCTTCAGGCCCGGATCAACCCGCACTTCTTCTTTAACACGCTCAACACCATCTCCTCGCTGGTCGAGGAGGATCCCGAGGCAGCCGGGGAAGTCGTCCAGAAGCTCGCCGACCTGTTCCGCTACACATTGAAGGCCAGCGACGTCGACTCGGTTTCCCTCGACGATGAGCTGCGATTCATCGAGGGCTACCTGTCGATCGAACAGGCACGGTTCGGTTCGCGCCTACGCGTGGTGTGGGACGTCGATCCCGACGTTCGCTCGGTGGTCATCCCCGGACTGCTGCTTCAGCCGCTGGTCGAGAACGCGGTCGGCCACGGGCTCGCACGAGTCCCGGGGGGCGGCACCGTCAGGATCTCCGCCCGGCGAGCGGAGGGGCGTCTCGAGATCGCCGTCGAGGATGACGGCGTCGGACCGGGGGGTGACCCTCGAAAGCTCTTCCGCGAAGGCCACGGTCTGGACAACGTCCGTCAGCGTCTGAGGACGCGATATTTGGCGAAAGCCGCGCTTCGGATCGGGCCGGCCGGTGGAGGCCGCGGGACCGTGGCCCGATTGTCGCTCCCCGTTCCCGCAGTGGCCGCCACTCGTCAGGAGGTCAAGCGATGAGCATTCGCGCGGTTGTCGTGGACGACGAGAAGCCGGCTCGCGACCGCGTTCGCCGGCTCCTCAGGGACCACCCGGATATCACCATGGTCGGCGAAGCCGCGGATGTCGCCTCGGCCATCGATCTCATCGAGAACGAGAAGCCGGACCTCTGCTTCCTCGATGTCCAGATGCCCGGGGGCGACGGCTTCGACGTCCTCCGCAAGCTTCGACACGTGCCGCGGATCGTCTTCGCCACGGCCTACGACCAGTACGCGGTTCGAGCCTTCGAGGTCAATTCCCTCGACTACCTCTTGAAGCCGTTCGATCGCAAGCGGTTCGAGGCGGCGATGGAGCGGGTGCGCGAGGCGATCCGCCACGAGGACGAGCCGCCCGGTGCGGCGATCCGGCAATTGCTCGAACAGCTCCGCTCCGGTCTGCCCCAGATCAAGACGCTTGCCGATCGCGTCGCGGCCGACGAGTCCGCGTCGCGGCCGGCGGCGACCACGGAACCCGAGAGAATTCCCTCCCGCCGTGGCTCCCGGATCTTCCTGCTCGACCCCGACGAGGTGCTGTGCTTCGAGGCCGAGGACACGCTGGTCTACGCCCGGACGCCCCGGGGGCGTTTCATGGTCGAGAGAACCCTGGCCGATCTGGAAGAGCAGCTGTCGAGCCGGTTCTTCCGGACCCATCGCGGCTACCTGGTCAACCTCGCGCAGGTGGGCGAGATCCACCCCGAGGACGCGGGGACCTTTCGGATCGTGCTCAAGAACGACGACCACACCGAGGTTCCGCTCTCGCGCCGCCAGGCCCGCCGGCTACGAGAAAGGATCCCGTGGTAAGAGGCCGCCTTCGGAGACCTGCGCGCGACCGCTCGCGCCCTGGGAGCGACCGCCGGCGATTTAGGGGTTGTGGACGCTGGAAAAGCGGGTTAGTCCCTACGGAGTCGGAGGGATCATGCACACTTCAGGGACCCGCAGTATTCGATCGCTAGCCGGGCCGGTCACGATCCTGGCGGGGATGCTGTGCGCCTCGGGGGGTCCTGCACGGGCGGTTCAGTTCTGCTCACCCACCGAATGCCCGTCCTACTCGGTCGGCGTCGGCGAGACCCGTGAGGGTGATCTGTACGCCGCCTCACAGATCATCGACATCGCAGGCATCCAGAACGGGGACGTGATCGGCTGGGCGCAAAGCATCAGCGTCTCCGGCGAGGTCACCGGCGACCTGGTCGTCGGCGGCCAGGGAATCCAGATCCAGGGACGGGTCGGCGACTCGGCGCGTGTGTTCGGCGAAAGCGTGGTGGTCCAGGGTGAGATCGACGGCGACCTCCTGGTCTTCGCCAAGACGGTGACGATCGGTCCGAACGCGGTGGTCACCGGCGACGTCGCAGGGATCGTCCAGATCCTGAACATCGAGGGCACGATAGGCGGAAGGCTCAAGACGGGAGGACAGACCGTCAACCTGCGAGGCGAGGTCGCCGGCGACGTGGAGGCGACCGTCGGCGAGTTCAAGTTGTTCGGGACGATCGAAGGCGACGCCGACATTACCTGTGACACGTTGAAGGTAGAGCCGGGATCCTCCATCGAGGGCAATCTGGTCTACTCGGCCCGGCAACCTCTCGAGGATCTCGAGAGTATGAACGTCGTCGCCGGCAGCATCGACTTCGAGGAAAAGGTCGACGAAGAAGAGACCGACGAGGACTCGAGGTTCTCGCTGTCCTGGCTGCTGTGGCGACTGGTCATCCTGGGATGGTCGTTCATCGTGGGGGCGGTGCTGATCGCCGTCTTCCGCAAGCAGGTGCCCGCGATGGAAGCCGCCATCGAGCACGAGACCCTCGCGAGCTTCGGAGTCGGGTTCGTTCTGGCCATACCGTTACCGGTGGCCGCCGTCATCGTCTGCATTCTCGTGGTGACGATTCCCCTGTCGATGATCACCCTGGCGCTGTGGGGCATCGGCTGGTACGCGGCGCACCTGGCGGTCTCCCTGTGGCTCGGGCGGCGGATCCTGTCGCTGGCCGGCTCGGGCGATCCCTCTCCCTACCTCGGCCTCCTGATCGGACTGGTGATCTACAAGCTCGTCCTGTGGATCCCGTTCCTCGGCTTCGTGGTCTACTTCCTGACGGTGTTCCTCGGCCTGGGCGCCCTGCTCCTGGGCGCGCGCTCCTACCTCCGGCCGGGGGCCGCGTCGGTCGCGCACGACACCGGCTCCGCCTGACCCGGGCGCCGTCCACGCATCTGCTACATTAAGGCCCCATGGAAAAGGCCTACAAGAATCTGGAGTTCCTCACCAGCCGCGATGCGCGAACGATCCGCATCCTGGCGGAGTACCTCGAGCCCCAGGCGAGGTTCGAGCACTACAACGTCAAGGACACGGTCGTTTTCTTCGGCTCCGCGCGCGCTCTCTCGCCGGAACAGGCGGGAGACAAGCTGCAGAAGGCGGTGGGCTCGGGCAACGACGACGGCATCGAGCGAGCCAAGCGGGCGGTGAAGCTGTCACGTTACTACGAAGACGCCCGAACTCTGGCACGGATGCTGACAGAGTGGTCGAAGGGGCTTCGGCCCTCGGAGCGTAGGTTCATCGTCTGCTCCGGTGGAGGGCCGGGAATCATGGAGGCTGCCAACCGGGGAGCCTCCGAGGCCCAGGGGGTTTCCATCGGCCTCGGGATCAGCCTGCCGAACGAGCCGACCATCAACGACTACATCACCCGCGAGATGGCCTTCGAGTTCCACTACTTCTTCATGAGGAAGTTCTGGTTCGCCTACATGTCGAAGGCGATGGTGATCTTCCCGGGCGGGTTCGGCACGCTCGACGAACTGTGCGAGATCATGACGCTGGTCCAGACGGGCAAGGTCGACCGTCCCCTGCCGATCGTGCTCTACGGCAACGAGTACTGGAACGAGATCCTCGACCGCGACGCGCTGGTGCGGTGGGGCACGATCTCGCCGAAGGACCTCGAGCTGTTGCACCCGGCCGACACGCCGGATCAGGCGTTCGACCTCCTGAAGAGGGAGCTCACGAAGCTCTACGATCTCGAGGACCGGGTCGACGACGACACCCCCCCGACCCCATGAAATCGACCCGGGGGCGAATCCTCCGACTCATCGTCCTCGTCGTCTGTGTGGCGTGGCTGGTCTGGATCGTCGCATCGCTGGGCCCCCGCACGGTCTGGGAGGTCGCCCGCCAGGCCGACGCGGTGCTGCTGGCCGTGTCCTTCATTCCGATCTTCGGCCGCTTCCTGATCTGGGCCGTCAAGTGGACCCTGATGATGCGGCGCCGCAGCTCGATCCCGCTCCGTCACGTCATCCCCGCCCTGCTTTCCGGCAACTTCGTGAACCTGACGACGCCGACCGCGAAGCTGGCAGGCGGCTTCGTGCGTGCCGCCCTGATCCGCAGGCACACGGGATGGGGCATGGCGGTGGCCTACGGCTGGTCGTTCGCGGATCAGTTCACCAACGTCTTCGGCAATCTCACGCTGTGCGGCGCGCTTTCGATCGCGGCCGGGCTTTCGGCAGCCGGGGGCGGCTCGCGGGTGAGCTTCCTGGCCTCGGGAGCCGCGGCGCTGGCGGTGGTGGTGATGGTGGTATCGGCCAGGGGCTGGACGTGGACCCAGGTACAGAAGCCGGCCGTCGCCCGCTTCATGGCGCGATTCACGCCCGAGCGGTTTCGCGAGATGGGAGAAGCAACCTGGATTCGGCCGGTCCTCGAGCCGTTGCTGCACGTCGGCAAGACGATCCGGGTGGCCCCGCAAGACCTGGGGCTGGCGGCCCTCTCCTTCGGCTCGCTGTGCCTGGCCAATGCCCTGGTGCTGCAGGCCCTCGGCGTGGACGCCCCTCTGTTCAGCGTCGCCGTGGCGGTGGTGGTCGGCTACTTCGCCGGAACCGTCATCGGCACCCTGGGAGGGATCGGGGTCACCGAGGTCGCACTGATCAAGCTCTATGGCATGGCCGGGGTCTCCGCCGAGGCCGCAACGGCCGGGGCGCTCCTTCATCGCGCGAGCTACTACGCGGTGATCGTTGTCGCGGGTGGCCTTTCGCTGCTGGTCGAAGGCATACGCAAGCGCGACCTGCAGGCGGAAGTCGACCGGAGGACGGCTCAATCGGGGTAGACTCGGACGCGGGCCGGCGAGTGGTCGCCCTGGCCCGAATCGAGTCGAGGGAGCCATGAAACCACCTGCCGGACAAGCCGTTTGCACTGTGCTGATCACGCTGGCCTGCATGGTCGGCACGGCCTGCCTGCCCAAGGCGAAGCCGACGAAGATCGACCTGCCCGACGGGCGGGTCGTCGAGGCCCGCCTGGTCCGTGTGTGGGTGTACGAGCTGACCAACCAGCTCGCGGGAAGGGTCGTGCGGGGTGCCGACGAGATCATCGAATTGGCGGACGACCCTGCCGTTCGTCGCACCGCTCTGGAGTGGAAGTCGGCCGGCGTCCCTGCCCTGCAGCGCGCCAGCTTTCACCCCGATCCCATCGTGGCCATCACCGACCTGTGGCTGTTAAGCGTCCAGATCCAGGATCACTTCGAATCTCCCGATGGCCGGCTGCACCTCGGGGAGTACAGCGGGATCGCAACGGAGACCGCGAAGCAGATGGAGCAGGACGTTCTCGATTTCATCCGCGAGCGCGGAGGCAAGCCGATGGAATCAGGCAGTTACGATCTGATCCACGAGTACGCTGCCGCGCACCCGATCGAGCACACGATCAGCACCCGGCCGACGTCCGGGCCCGCGCTGACCGATCGCTTGCCGACCGGCAGCATCGGCGCCTTTGCGGCGGTGGGAAGTCTGGTGGAGGGATTCGCGGACCTCTCCGACCGGCTCTCGATCTACGGGGAGCACTTGCCCCAGCAGCTTCGATGGCAGGGCGAGATCCTCGCCCACGACCTGGGACTGGGGTCGATCGACATCGAAGCCATCCAGGGCGACACCGCCCGCCTCGGCCGCGCCGCCGACCACCTCGTCGAGTTCTCCGACGGGCTGCCGGCGCTGATCGAGCAACAGGTGGCGACCGTCGTGCCGGAGCTCGAGAAAGCAGTCATCGCCATCGACCTGGCCAATCTCCAGGCTTCCGTCGACGACCGGGTCGCAGCGCACCTGGCCTTCGCGCTGGCCGCGGTGACCCGCGAGCGGGAGGCGGCACTCGAGGCGGTGCACGAGGAACGAATCGAGGCCTTGGCCGACGCCGAGCGGATGGCCAACGAGCTGGTCGATCGCTCGTTCGAGCGCGTCGAGTCGATGATCGACGCTTCGCTCGGCCGCCTGCTCCCGGTCGGGGCGGCGCTGCTGGCGGGGCCTTTCGTGCTGGGCCTGCTCGCCGGATGGGTTCTCAAGCGACCCAAACACCGCGCCTGATCTCCCGAAAGCGGCCCCGGGCGGCGAAATGAGGCATAATAACTCGCCCGCTCGGCGGGTAAAACAGGAGGACGCAATGAAGTTTCGTGTATTCGTGGTGGCCGCCCTGCTACTGATGGCAGCACCGGCATTCGCGCAGAAGGTCTACATCGACTACGACAAAGATTACGACTTCGACTCGACCGAAACATTCGCGTGGGCCAAGACGTCGGAGACCTCGGTCGAAGATGTCAATCCCCTGATGCACTCGCGCATCGTCAACGCCATCGAGCACTACCTGACGATGGGCCAGCTCCGCGAGGTGGAGAGCGACCCCGACCTCTACGTCACCTATCACACCAGCACCAAGGAAAACCTGTCGCTGAACACCACCTCGTTCGGCTACGGCTATCCGGGCGGCTGGTACGGCGGATACTACGGAGGCTACGGCTACGGCGGGATGGGGATGGGCTCGACCTCGACGACGGTCTCCACCTACGAGACCGGCACCTTGGTCGTCGACGCCTGGGATCCCAGGACCGAGAAGCTCGTCTGGCGCGGGACCGCGACCAACGTGACCGTCTCGGATAATCCCGACAAGATGATGAAGCGGATCGACAAGTCCCTGTCCAAGATCGTCAAGAAGTGGCAGGACCTGAAAAAGAAGCAAGCGAAGGCAGAGGCGAAAACCGCCGGTTCCTAGCGAAAGGGATCCGGCTGCATCAGGTAGCTCCGGACGTAGGTTCGGACACCGTCCTCCAGCGAGGTGAACTCTCGTCGGTAACCCGCCTGCCGTAGACGGTCGAGGTGCGCCTCGGTCCGATACTGATAGCGGTCGCGAATCTCCTCCGGCATCTCGATGTACTCGATGCGCGGGTCCTTGCCGAGACCCGCGCACAGCGCCCTGGCAAGCTCCTCGAAGGTCCGCGACTTCCCGGTGCCGAGGTTGTAGATGCCGTTGACCTCCGGGTTGTCGAGCAGCCACAGCACCACGTCGACGCCGTCGTCGACGAAGACGAAATCGCGCCGCTGACCGCCGTCAGGATAGTCGGGGTGGTGGGACTTGAAGAGGGTTACCGCCCGATCCGTCGCCGCCAACGGGAACTTCTGGGCCACCACGCTTCGCATCGAGCCCTTGTGATACTCGTTGGGGCCGTAGACGTTGAAGAACTTCAACCCGGCCCACTGGGGCGGCGCGGGCTCGCCGTCGGTGACCGCCCGGACCACGCGGCGGTCGAACAGGTGCTTGCTCCAGCCGTAGGCGTTCAGCGGACGCAGTCGCGCCAGCGCCTCCGGCCTCGGATCATCGTCAAAGCCCTGCGATCCGTCGCCGTAGGTCGCGGCCGACGAGGCGTAAATGAGCCGCTTGCCGTGGGCGGCGCACCATCTCCACAGGAACAGCGACAGCCGGACGTTGACGTCAGCGATCAGATCGGCGTCGACCTCGGTGGTGGACGAGATCGCACCCATGTGGACGATCGCCTCGAGGTCCGCCCCGTGATCGTCGAGCCACTCCCGGAGCCCTTCCGGTGCAATCAGATCGATGAGCTCTCGCTTGGCGAGATTGCGCCACTTGTCCTGGCGTCGCAGCCGGTCGCACACCACCACCGGAACGCCGCGATCGCACAGCGCCGCCACGATGTTGGAGCCAATGAAGCCGGCGCCGCCGGTTACGAGAATCGTTCCTGCTTTCACGATGGCACCTCGCCCGCCGCGTCCGACGGCGTCTGACAGGCTCGGATGGTAGCGTAGGACCCCGACGGAGATCAAAGAGCCCCGCGACCACCGTGGTATGATGCGCGGCCATCGAGGAGACCGGACCGTTGGACGTCTCGAGCATGCGCCGGATCGATCGCTGGATCGGCGCGCCACTGAGTTTCTTGTTGACGATCGTCCGGCGGCTCGACGATCTCCTCTTGCGGCGCTCCCCGAACCCTTCCCCCCGCCGGATCGCCGTGCTCAAGCTCGCCGAGCAGGGAGCAACGGTGCTGGCCTACTCGGCGCTGCTGAGGGCCAGGTCGATGGTCGGGGCCGACAACCTCTTCTTCGTCGTCTTCTCACAGAATCGCTTCATCCTCGACCTCCTCGACGTGGTCCCGCCGGCCAACGTCATCAGCATCCGCACCGACGGCCTGATCGGCACGGCGCTGGAGACCCTGCGCGCGGTCCTCCGGATGCGGCGCGAGGGCATCGACGCCACGGTCGACTTCGAGTTCTTCGCCCGCTCCTCGGCCATCCTGTCCTACCTCAGCGGCGCCCGGACACGGGCCGGATACCACGCCCACTTCGGCGAGGCCTCCTATCGCGGCGACCTGATGACCCATCGCCTGTCGTTCAACCCGTTCCTTCATGCGGCCGAGTTGTTCCAGGTGCTGGTGGAAGCCGTGCGGCGACCGGCGAGCGCCCTCCCGTCCTTTGACCTCACGCCGCCCGAGGCCGAGCCGCTGCCGCGTTTCCGCCCCGAGGCCGGCGAGAAGGCCGAGGTCGAAGCGATGCTGCGGGAAACCCTCGGCACCGAGACCGTGCCGCCCCTGATCCTCCTCAACGCCAATTGCGGCGATCTTCTGCCGCTGCGTCGCTGGTCGAACGAACGGTACGTCGAGCTGGCCCACCGTCTGCTCGACCGCTACCCCGACCTCCGCATCGTGCTCACCGGCGCGCCCGACGAGGCCGACGAGGCCCAGGCGCTGACAAACGAGATCGCCTCCGAGCGCTGCATCAGCTTCGCCGGCCGGACGACGCTTCGGCAGTTGATGGTCCTGTACGACCTCGCCGAGCTGATGGTGACCAACGACAGCGGCCCGGCCCACTACTCCACGTTGACGTCGATCGACGTCATCACGCTGTTCGGGCCCGAGACCCCGGCGGTCTTCGGCGCCCGCACGCCGCGCAGCCACATCCTGTGGGCGAACCTGGTCTGCAGTCCCTGCGTCAACGCGTTCAACGACCGCCAGTCCGCCTGTCGCAGGAACGTCTGCATGGAGCGCATCACCGTCGACGAGGTTTTCGAGGTGGCGTGCCGGGTCTACGAAAGCCGGCGCTCAACCGCGGACAAGTCGAGCATCACGACCTAGCCCACGCAACGCTTCCAGCTCCTCGTCGAGGTACCGCGCCGAGAAGCGCAGGTAGCTGTGGGGCGGGACCTCCCACGGAACCACCGCAACCCCGAGCTCCGTCAGCAGGACCTCGGCGGCCTCTCCGGCATCGGCCACCGGACGTTGCCGGATCGACGACGGGGCCCGACAGAGAATGTACATCCCCGCCGGTGCCGGGTAGGGCTCGAACCCCAGCTCCAGAAGCGTGTCGCGCAATTCCGCCATCCGCTTGCGATAGAACTCCCGAGCTCCCTCGAGTCGATCCCGGTCCTGCAGGCAGATCCTGGCGACCTTCACCTGCAGCGCACTTTGAGGCGACCACGCGAATTCGCTGAATTCGCGGAGTGCCTCCACGATCCCCTCGTCGCCCACCATGAACGAGACCGGCAACGGCCCGGTGGCGAACAGCTTGGCCATGGAGTGCAGCTCCACGAGCCTCAGCTGGCCGGCCAGGGAAGCGGCCTCGGTGAGAATCGACCACGGTGGACGGTCGTAGGTCAGAGGCCCATAGGTGGCGTCGTTGAAGACGATCGTCCCCGAGCGGAATCGATTCAGGAAGCCGGCCAGCACCTCCGCAGGCGGCGCCGCCCCGGTGGGATTGTTGGGGAAGTTCAACGCCACGAACCCGAGACTCTCGGCCGTCTCGGGATCCAGCAGGCTGTCGTCCGGGGCGAACCCCCGACCGGGATCGAGGGGCACCGACCGGACCCGGGCCCCGATCTGCGACACGATGCGCAGGAACGCCGGGTAGGCCGGCTCGACCACCGCGACCTCGTCGGAGGGCCGGATCAGCGCCGAGGCCAGCAGGCTCAACGCCGTGCGCCCCCCGGGCACGGGGAGGATCGATCCGGTCGCTACCCGAAGACCGTAGACCCGATCGAGCATCTCGACCACGGCATCGGTGTAGGCATCGAGCTCGTCCTGGCCGCACGGGACGAGGAGGCCGCCGTCGGCCTCGCGGCGAATCAGCTCGACCGCGGCTTCCGGAGGATCCTCCCGGTACCGGCCCACGGCGAAGTCGAGCACCGGTCCGTTGTGCTCGCGGATCCGCTGACGGATCGCGGCGATCGGATAGCGCCCGGTCCCAACCGGGGTCCTTCGGCTGCCTGACTGGGGCATGCCGGCATGTTAGGGAGAGGTCCGGGGGGGTGTCAACCCAACGTGGTGCGTAGCTTGTTGCATTACGGTGCCCGCTCCGCCGCGCTTTCCCAGATCGCCAGTGCTTGATGGAGTCTCGATCGTCTCTAGAACGCATGCCGCAGGTCGTGGATCACGTTTCGGCCCACCGCCGGGGTGATCCACTCGCGACGGTAGATCCTCATCCAACTCTCAGGCACGCGGATTCGCTTCGGAAACAGTCGTCTCGCAAATGCGTCTCGCCACTTCCACGGGCGAGTGGCGAGGCGGAGCCGCATCGCTGGAGTTGTCCGGTCGTTCCTGCGCTCCGATACTCCCTTGACCAGGTTCTTCCAGCACACCATGAGTGCTGCGCGTTCCAGCAAGGCGTTGGACCGCCGACCGAAGGCAATCGTCTCTCGTCGATGATGCGCCTGGCTGTGGCGCCATAGCTTGTGGAACGTATCGACGGGCCCCATTTGCCGGTCGCGCTCCCGAGCCCGCTCGCCATCCTCTCCTGGGCCGCGGGGCGGGTTCGGGTACACCCGGTGGAGAATTGATCGAGAGATCGGATGCCGCGCCACGGCCGCGCGATACGCCGGGTGGTCGTCGGAGACCAGCGTCAACCCCTGCGGCGCACGGGAAACCAGTAGATCGAGGGCTTCCAGGGTCGAACGGACCACCGAGCCGGGAGGGATGACGGGGAGTGGCCCGCGGCGGGCACGTTTGCGGGCGCTGCGTTTTGCCGTCCTTCGGTGGGGTGCCGCCTGGATGCCGTAGGCGAACCACGAGCGCTGCCCGATGGAGGTCGCGATCCCGAGCCGGTCATCTTGGGAGTAGACGAAGGTCTCGAAGTGGTCGAGAACGACGGGTTCGTCAATGATATCGATTCTCTCGAGAAACAGAGCGTGGAGCAACAAACTGTGCCGGCCGATACGGGCAGCGAGTCGAGTGACGGTCGAAGGCGCGCAGCCAAGGCTGCGGCCCAGCTGCCTGTGGGCACTTCCGGCGACGAGACCTGCAGCGACCGGGTAGAGAAGCTCCGGGCGTTTGAGATAGTACGTGCACGCGAAGCTCTGGCGGGAAAAGGTTCGTTTGCAGGCGGCACAGCGAAAGCGTGGGATCTTGCGGCGTGGGTCACAGGCCCTGCGGTAAGACCCGAAGCGACGGTAGCGGAACTGCTCTAGATCGGTGTGGGCGGGGCAGTCGGGCCGGGGGCAATGGGGTGGTCTGAATCGGTCCGGGCGCATGCCCTCGATAGGCCGGCACAACATACCGACGACACAGGCAATTCCGGTGCCGGAGAGTGAATCGTGCAATTCCAACATTTTCCTGGAGTTCCCGGCGGGGACGACCGCCGGCGAGCACCTGAGGTGCCCGCGTGCGGGCAACTCCCAGCAACAGGGTGCGCACCACGTTGGTGTCAAAAACGGGTTCCGGACTGTGGCCGGCCTCGGAATCGGGACGGGTAGCGTATAATCCGCCGGTCCGTGGAAGTCGGGAATCTGAATTCCTTTTATCGGGTTGCCTCTCGTGGCCGTTGCCAGACAGCGCATTCACCTGCCCCCACGCGCGTGGCGCCGAGCCCTCGCCGCCGGATTCCGTGACGATGGCGGAGGCCTCGAGACGGTCGAAGCGCTGGAGCGCGCCTTCGCCGAGTTCGTTGGCGTCCCGAACGCCGTCGCCGTTCCTTCGGGTCGAGCCGGGCTTCGTTTCATTCTCGATGCGCTCGATCTCGAGCCGGGCGCCGAGGTAATCTGCTCGGCCTTCGCCTACCCCGTCGTACCCTACCTCGCTCACTCGCTGGGCTACGCGGTCCGTTTCGCGGAATGTGAGCTCGACACGCTGGGCATGGATCCCGACGCCCTCTCGCAGGTGATTTCGGATCGCACCCGTGTGGTGATCGCCACCCACCTCTACGGCGTCCCCTGCCGGATCCGCGAGATCCGCGACCTCGCCGCCGCTCACGGTGCGAGGCTCATCGAGGACTGCGCCCACTGCTACGGAGCTTCCGTCGGGGGACGCTCGGCCGGTTCCTTCGGTGACTTCGGGTACTTCAGCTTCGAAACCTCGAAGCCCATCAACACGATGGGGGGTGGGATCGTCACCGTCCGCGACGACGAGCACGCGGCCCGACTGCGGCGGGTGGCCCGAGAGCAGGAGGCGAAGGACTCCTCGTGGCTCAGGAAACGCCTACAGAAGACCACCTTCGAGGCCACCGTGACCCACCCGCTGGTCTTCAACCTGGGCGTCTACCCGGCGCTGCGGGTTCTTCAAAGCCGCGACGACTCGGACCGCTTCGCCTCGGGCTACCAGCCCGATGAGACGACCATGAAGGGTCGCATGGGGCTCTACACCAGCTATCAGGCGCAGCTCGGCCTCGATCAGATGGCGTCGGTCGCACCGATACTCGAGCGTCGCATCGCCCATGCCGAGCGGCTCATGGGCCACCTGGAGGGGGCAGTGAGGTTCCAGCGCAGCGACGATCCCGAAGTCCGCTCGAACTACATGCTGGTCACCGCGCTGATGCCGGAGATGCAGAAGGTCTCACGCCGACTGCTCCAGCTCGGCGTGGACACCAAGCACCACTACATGAGGGACTGCACCGGCATCGGCGACGCCGGTGGGGACTTTCCGCTGGCGGCACAGGCCGAACGCGAGGTCCTCCACCTCCCCGCCTATCCGGAGCTCGCTGACGAGCAGATCGACTGGATCGCCGACCGGGTTCGACGCGCCGTGCAGGAAGGCTAGGAGTCGTAACTCACTTCTTTCGGACGATCACGCGATCGGGGATCTCGTTGCGATCGCCTTCGGTCCACGGGAAATCCTCGGCAAGCTGCTCCCCTGCCCTCCGGATGCCCGCGACCAGACCGTCCCGGAGCGATCCCTTTCGAATGCCCTCGAGAACGAGGTCGTCGGTGCCGGCCCAGAATTCCGCGTCGACCCGGGCGTCGATGCCCGCGTCGGCCAGAACGATCACGCGGTGCTCGAGCAGGCTCACGAACAGCAGCACGCCGGTCGCCGCAGCGGTCTCGTGGAGGCCGTTCCTGTAGAACTCCTGGAACGCCTGCTCGCCGGCAACCTCGGTGGCGCGGTCCTCGAAGATGAAGACGCGCTTGAAGCCGGGAAGCAGCCGCGCCAGGGCAAAGCCCACGGCACCCATCGCGACCTGCGAGACGAGCACCAGCGCGGGTTGCCCCCAGGGCAGCCACGCCGCGAGCAGCGCCGACCCGACCAGAACGAAGGCGAGCGCGGCAAGCCAGTCGGCTCCCGGGTGAGGGTCGGATCGCTCCACCACCACGGGCAGGATCTCCCCGACCGTCTTCCGCTCGGCCTCGACCAGCGCCTGGCGAACGGCGCGCTCGTCTTCCTCTCCGAAGGAAGCGACCACGCGGTAACGACGGTGCCGGATGACGGCACGCACGAGAAAGACGGCCAGCAACGCGGCGCAGATCAGCGGCCCTGCAAGACCCAGGAAGGCCCACACGCCTCCCGAGGCCGCCTGATCGCCCACCGCGCTCCAGTCGCCGAGCATCACCAGCCTCCCGAGGCACCGCCGCCGGAGAAGCCGCCGCCTCCCCCGAAGCCGCCGAAGCCCCCACCGCCGATTCCACCACCGCCGTGCCAACCCGACGAGCGGCGCCCGCCGCGGCCCATCGATCCGAGCAGCAGCCAGGGCAGGCAACCGCTCAGCCCACCCATGCGCCGCGTCATGCTCAGGAAGAAGATCAGAAAGAAGATGAGCGGCAGCACGCCGGCCCATCCGCTGTCGGAACCACGGCCACGGTCCTCGGGGATCCGTGCGTAATCGCCGCCGGCCGCGGCGTGCATCGCCTCGATCCCGGCGCGCAACCCTTCGGGGAATCTCCCCTGCCGGAACTCGGGGGTGATGACGTTCCGGATGATGCGGCCGCTGATCGAGTCGGTCAGGGTACCCTCGAGACCACGCCCGACCTCGATGCGGAGCTTTCGATCGCCGCGCGACACCAGCAGCAGTGCGCCGTTATGCCGCTCCTTCTCGCCGATGCCCCAGGCGCGCGCCACCTCGAGGGCGTAGCGGTCGACGGATTGCCCTCCGAGGTCGGCAACGGTGAGCAGGGCGATCTCGTTGCCGCTGCCGTCCTTGTAGGACTGCATGAGCGTCTCGAGAGCCTGCTCTTGCTGCGGCGTCAGGAAACCGCCCAGGTCGGTCACCCAGCCGTCGTTGGGAGGAACGGCCGCCAGGGCGAGACCCGGAGCCACGACGGCCGCCAGCAGGCAGACGCCGAGGACCTTGGCCTGGATCTTCGGGTGAACGGTCACTGGTCGAAGTCGAACTCCACCTGCGGAGTTTCGCGCTCTTCTGCCGGGACCTCCATCTGCGGCACCTTCTCGAAGCCGAACCACCCGGCCACGAAGTTCGAGGGGAAGCGCCTGATGGTGGTGTTGTACTGCCGGACGGCGTCGATGTAGTCCCGGCGAGCTACGGCGATGCGGTTCTCGGTTCCCTCGAGCTGGTCCTGGAGCCCGAGGAAGTTCTGCGTGGCCTTGAGCTGGGGATACTGCTCGGCCACCGCGAATAACCTGCCCAGCGCCGCCCCCAATCCCTGCTGGGCCTGCATGTAGGCCTGGAGCTTGGCCGGGTCGCTCGGGAGACCGGGGGGCAGTTGCATCCGACCGACGCTGGCACGGGCCTCCGTGACGGCCTCCAGGGTCGATCTCTCGAACTCTGCCGCGCCCTTGACCGTGTTGACCAGCTGCGGCACGAGATCGAAACGCCGCTTGTACTGGTTGTCGATCTCGCTCCACGCCGCCTCGGTCTTTTCCTGAAGGCCGACGATGGCGTTGTAGCGCCCGACGAGCGTCATGGCGACGATGAGGATCAGCAGAACGACCACGCCGGCCGCGATGAGGCAGCCGACCTTGGCGTTGCCGCGCTGTGTCTCGACAAGGCTCGCGCGCATCTTTCACCTCGGTGTTTTGGATTCGTCGCGAGACTAACCCGTCGGCTCGACCACCGTCAAGGGAAGTCGAGCGGCGCAAGGCGGCTCCACTGGCCCACGGTGCTCGTCTTCGAGTTCGGTATACTCGACGATCGGATGCGACGCCCCGGGGATCGACCCGGTTCGAAAGGACAGGCCGTGACCGACAAGTTCGAGGCGAGGCTGGTCGTGGCGCTCTGCCTCATCGCCGCGGCGCGCGTCTTTTTCTTCTCGGCAGCCTTCCCGTTCTTCGGCAACGTCGATGAATCGGCGCATGTCGATCTGGTGGTCAAATACTCGCGGGGTTACGTGCCACGGGAGCTTGTGGAACGTTACGACACGGAGACGGCGAGGCTGGTCGCCCGGTATCAGACGCTCGAGTACGTCCAGCAACCGTCGCGCTTTCCGATGGGGTTTCCCCGCCCGCTGTGGGAAGCGTCTCCGGAGGTCGAGCGCCGGGCGCTGTCGTCGCGCGTCGCTCAGCTCGAGGAAAGAGCGAACCACGAAGCCCATTCACCGCCTTCGTACTACGCGTTCGCGGGCCTCGGATATCGCCTGGGCAAGTTCCTGGGCCTGAGCGAGGGACAGGGGCTCTACGGGATCCGATTCCTGAACGCACCGCTGTTCGCGTTGCTGGTGTGGCTCGCCTATCGGTTCTGTCGGAATGGCTGTCCGCGCCGTCAGGACCTGTACCTCGGGGTGCCGCTGGTTCTGGCGTTTCTGCCCCAGGACGTCTTCTACTCGGTGAACAGCGACGTTCTCTCCCCCGTATTGTTCACCGCTTCCCTGATCGTCTTGCTGAGCTGGTGGCACCGGGAAAGGCCCGCGATTCATCTGGGAGTGTGGCTGGGATTCCTGGTCGCCGCGACCTTCCTGGTGAAGTTCACCAACATCGCGCTGGCTCTCGTCTTCGGAGTGGCCCTGGCGCTCATGGCGTGGCGGTGGATCGAAGAGGGCCGAACCGCCAGGGCGTTGCTGACGGTGGCGCCGGCCGCGCTCGCCGCCCTGGTGCCGGTAGGAGCGTGGCTCGTGCGAAACCTGGGGCTGTTCGGAGACCTGTCGGGGATGGGACCGAAGATCGAGGAGCTCGGCTGGACGCGGCGCCCGGCGGCCGAGTGGCTCTCCCACCCGATCTTCACGCCGCGCGGATTCTGGACGTTCTGGGACGGTGTGCTGCGCACCCTGTGGCGCGGCGAGCTAGTCTGGCACCTGAAGCGGCTCGCCAGCCCGGTGGCCGACGCATTCTACACGTTTTCCTCCACCGTCGGCCTGATCGCCGCCGGAACGGCGTGGGGTATGGAGCGTCGTCGAGTCCCTCCCGTCGCCGCCGCCCCGACGGTCCGGACCGATTTCCGGGCCGTCGTGTGGGCGTCCGTGGCGCTGTCGGTACTGTGCCTGATGGTCCTCTCGATCTCGTTCGACTACAACCGTTCGTACTACCCCTCCGAAGCCCATCCCTTCTTCACCTCGGGGCGTCTGATCGCCGGTGCCCTGGTGCCGTTCCTGTTCCTGTGGGTAGAGGGGCTGTCGCTCCTGTTGAGGGGACGCGAGCGCGTCAAACCGCTGCTGGTGGTGCTGGCGTCGATCTGCCTGGCGATCACGGTCTCGGAAGTGCTGTTGACGCGACCCGTTATTTCCAATCCGTACAACTGGTTTCACGTTCCCTGAACCGCCTGGGTTTGACAGGTCGGCTAGTCTGGTGCCGTCGATCGAGCAAGCGTGGATTTGATGAGGAGGAAGAAAGCATGGCCATCGAAATCGACGACTCGAACCCCAGCTACCTCACGGTTCGACTGAGCGGCAAGCTCGTCGCGGAAGACTACGAGCACTTCGTCCCCGCGGTGGAGAAGATCGTCGAGGAGCGCGGGACGGTGCGATTGTTGCTCGAGATGCACGACTTCCACGGCTGGGACCTGGCGGCGACCTGGGAGGACACCAAGTTCGGCCTGCGCCACTACCACGACATCGACCGCCTGGCGATGGTGGGCGAGAAGGCCTGGCAGCACGGCATGGCGGTGTTCTGCAAGCCCTTCACGAAGGCCGTGGTCCGGTACTTCGATGTTTCGGAGGCCGATGAGGCGAAAAGCTGGATCGCGTCGGACTGATCCTGTCGTTGGGGCTCCCCCGCAAGCCGCGTGCCGTGTGCCGCGTGAAAGCTCTGCATGTAAAGGGGGCGCCCCGGACTCCGGGACGCCCTCTGGGCTCAAGACCGAATCAGATAGGGTCGCTGCAATTCGCGTCGAAGGTATCCAGGTCGACCGCGCACGACGCGATCGGCGTGAAGTCCACGGTGACGAGCGCGGTGGCCGTCGACGAACCGTCGAAAGTGAAGTTGATGATCCACTGACCCGCGTCCTGAATCTGGATCAGGAGCTGGCTGCCCGGTTGAGGGATCTCGTCCGAGCAGGCGATGATCGTCGCGGTCACGTGCGATCCGTCCGAGGTGATGTCCCAACTCGAATGGCAGTCATCCGCGAACGTCACGGTTCCGTTCAGCCCGGCGCTACCGTTAACCGACAGGTCGGTCAGACCCAGGATAAAACTCGAGGCGCCCGTGACCGTGACCTCCGCACCGCCATCGAGAATGAGCGTCGGACTGGCATCGACGACGTCGCAGACACTGAAGGTGAGATCCCAACCTGCCGTAGTGGGCGAACAGGACAGCGTACCGGACATGCAGGCCGATGATGTATCGGGACATGTAGCCCGCGTAGAGGACCTGGAAAGAGTGTCGAGATAGTTTCTCAAGACCTCGATGGCGGTCACTAATGGATCCACTACCGTATCGTGGACATTCTTGATCGCGGCTTCGGCCTGTGCGGGGCCCGGCGGCCCGAGGGCGACCGGGTCGTCGTCGTCGGAACACCCGCCTAGTCCCACGGTTGCCACGATGGACAAGAGAATCAACCCCTTCGAGTGCTTCATGCGTCACCCCCACGGTTGTGGCCGACCGAGATGACCCGGCTCCGGCAGCCGGTGAATCGCGGCGCAGTCTTGTTGATACTTCCAGGCAGGCTAACCCCGGCGAGCCGGGATGGACAAGCGGGCGACCAGTTCTAAAGGGCTCCCGTAAGTCCTGAATTCAAAGGATCTTGTCTCGGATACCCATGATGCCGGGAGCTGGATCGAGTCGGATTGACTTTGCCGGTGAGTCCCCGCGAGCCGTGGGTGGTGCGAACGCTCAAACGCGAAAGGGGGGCGCCCCGTACGCTGGGGCGCCCCCGGGACGACCGGGTCGTCGTCGTCTGAGCAACCGGTCGGGCCCAGCGTTGCCATGACGCACAACAAGATCAACCCCTTCGAGTGCTTCATGCGATACCCCCCGATTTGCGACTCTCTGCGACCCGGATGCCGGCTGGCGTGGGTCTTGGAGCCCGGTTTGCCTTGTGACTCGAGCAAGCCTACCGGCCCGGAGGACCCACGCATTTGACCCGGTTCAAATGCCGTAGAGTTTGAGGAGTTCCTCGGGGAACGAGCGGTACAGGCGTGGCCCGGCCGGGTTTGCCTGAGCTCAGAGATAGTAGATCAGAAGGTAGGCCGCGAGGATGATCGCGACCCACAGCACGGTGTTACCGGTGGACCAGGTGCGTGCCCACAGGCCCTCGGGACCGTGGGCGCGATAGACGCCTCGGACGAACCGCGTAATGTTGAGCTCCAGCCGGTCGACCGCGCGGACCCGGAAGAAACGCGCGACCCGCAGCACGGCGTTGGCCGCCGCCGGCAGGGCCCGGCGGTAGATCCAGTCGCTGTCCAGGTTGGTCGAGCGAAGCTCCGGCGGGTAGAGCCGCATCAGATTCATCAGCCCGAAGCAGAATGCGAAGAACAGGAGGAGCTGAAGCTGGGTGATCACGTGGGTGGCGGTGTACGGCTGGTAGTCCACCGGGTACGGCAGGATCCGATAGAGCGGCTGCGGGAAGATCCCGATCCCGACGCACAGGAAGGCGGTCAGCCCCATGGCCAGTAGCATGTGGGGCGGCGCCTCCTTGCAGCGAATCCCGGAATCGTGCGAGAAGAACGAGAAGTAGGGCACCTTGATCCCCGCGTGCTCGACGACGCCCGCCGACGCGAACAGCAGCACCACGAACGCCACGACGTAGTGCCCGTCAGCGGTGGCGGTGATGATCAGAGACTTGCTGATGAAGCCGCTGAACAGAGGAAAGGCCGAGATCGAGGCGGCGCCCACGATGCAGAACACCGCGGTCAACGGCATCGAGCGATACAACCCCCCCAGCTCCGAGCCCTTCACCGTGCCGGTGCGGTACAGCACCGCGCCCATCGACATGAACAGCAGCGCCTTGTACAAGATGTGGCAGAAGGCGTGGGCGGCGGTGCCGTTGAGCGACAGCTCGGTGCCGATGCCGATCCCGACGACCATGAAGCCGAGCTGATTGTTGAGGCTGTAGGACAGCACCCGCCGGAGGTCGTTCTCGATCACCGCGTAGAAGATCGGAAAGGCCGTCATGGTGACGCCGATCCAGATCAGCATCTCGGTCCCGGCGAAACCGCGCGCCAGGGCGTAGACCGCCAGCTTGGTGGTGAAGGCGCTCAGGAAGACGGTACCGGTCACCGTCGCTTCCGGATAGGAGTCCTGGAGCCAGTTGTGGAGCAGCGGGAAGGCGCACTTGATGCCGAATGCCAGGAAGATCAGATTCGTGCCGAGGGTGCCCAGGCCCAGGTGGCCGAACGCCAGCGACCCGGTCTGCTGCAAGTGGATCACCGTACCGGCGAGCAGCAGCACCCCGGAGCCGACCTGGATGATCAGGTAGCGCATGCCGGCGCGGTACGACCGCTCGGTGCGCGAGGCCCAGATCAGGAAGACCGATGTCACCGCGGTCAATTCCCAGAAGACGAACAGCGTGATCAGGTCCCCTGCGAAGACGGCGGCGATCGCCGCGCCGACGTACGTAATACCGGAGACGTTCTGGACGCCGTCGCGGACGTGGAGGGAGTAGATCACGGTCAGGAAGGCGGCCAGGTGATAGATGTAGCCCCACACCAGGCTGAGGCGATCGATCCGGATCGGGGTCAGCTCGTAGTCGAAGAGATGGACCTGCAGCAAGTAGCCGTCGGGAAAGGACAGCAGGTGCAGGAAGCTCACCACCGGAAGGGCGAGCAGCCAGACCTGCTGGAGACGCCCGCGGACGAGCGGGACCAGCAGTCCGCCCAGGATCAGGATCGATCCCGGGGGAAGGCTAGCGATAATCTCGGTCATAGTAATCTTCGTCGCGCATCACGAGCTTGCGAAGCCCTCTGGCCGCCATGACCAGGACAAAGCAGGAAAGGAAGCCGAACACGCCGTAGAACGTGAACCAGCCCTCGAAACCGAAGTGGACGTGCTTGTGGACGAACAGGTCGGCCAGCGCCAGCAGCGCGCAGATGCCCCCGAGCCACCAGAAGACGATCCGCCCGGTGCGGGGGCTGTCGAGGCCGCGCTTGTTCGTCCCGGTCGTCATGGTCGCTCCCCCGCCCTCACGGTTGCGCCAGCGGCGCCAGCAGGCGGTAGACGTCGTCCGCGAAAAAGAACAGAACCAGGCACCCCGCCGCGGTAAACCACAGCGGCACGACGCAGAACAGCGGTGCCTCCTTGATGCCCCGTTGCTCGGAGCCCTCCGGAGGCGCCGAGAAAAATCCTCGCACCGGAATCGGCATGAGGTAGGCAATGTTGAGGAGCGAGCTGATCATGAGGATCGCGACGAGGACGAGCTGGTCCGCGTCGACCGCCCCGAGCGTCAGGTACCACTTGCTCCACGAGCCGCCCATGGGAGGCAGCCCGATGACGCTCAGCGCCCCGATCATGAAGGCCAGGGTCGTGAACGGCATCGTACGACCGATACCGCGCATGTCGCTGATCTCGGTCTTGTGGGTGGCGACGTAGATCGCGCCGGCACAGAAGAACAGCGTGATCTTTCCGAAGGCGTGCATCGCGATGTGCATGCTGCCGCCGATCACGCCCCACGAGTTGGCCAGCGCCGCGCCCAGCACGATGTAGGAAAGCTGGCTGATGGTAGAGTACGCCAGCCGGGCCTTGAGGTTGTCCTTGGTCATGGCGATGAGCGACGCGATCAGGATCGTCGCCCCGGCGACGTACATCAGCCACACGCTGAGCCCGGTGGTTCGCAAGAGGTCGATCCCGAAGATGTACACCACCACCTTCATGACGGTGAAGACTCCCGCCTTGACGACGGCGACCGCGTGCAGCAGCGCGCTGACAGGCGTGGGGGCGACCATGGCCGCGGGCAGCCAGCGGTGGAACGGCATCAGCGCCGCCTTGCCGGTTCCGAAGGCGTACAGCAGCAGCAGGACGCCGATGACCGCGTCGTCGGCCTTGCCCGCGAGGATCCCCCCGGGGACGAAGTCGAGGGTTCCGGCGATCTTCCAGGTCCACGCCACGGCCAGCAGCAGCATCCCGATCGAGGTGGTGAGCAGAATCGCCAGGTAGGTCCGCGCCCCGGCCCTCGCCTTTTCGGTGCCGTGGTGGGCGACCAGGGGGTAGGTCGAGATCGTCAGGACCTCGTAGAACACGAACAGCGTCAACATGTTCCCGGCCAGGGCCGCGCCGACCGCGCCAAAGATGGCGACGGCGAAGCAGGCGTAGTACCGGGTCTGATGCTCCTCGTGATGGGCCCGCATGTAGCCGATCGAGTAACAGGTGGTGACGATCCAAAGCCCCGAGGCGACCATGGCAAACAGCATCCCGAGGGGCTCGACGCGAAATGCGATGGCCAGCCCGGGCAAGATCGAGAACAGGACCAGCGCCGGTCGCTCTCCGGCCATGACTCCGGGGAGGAGCGAGAGCACTACCAGAAAGAGCGCCCCGGCGACGATCAGCGTGGCCGACTCGCGGACGTTGGGCCAGCGGCCGAGCACGACGGTGACCAAGGCCGCCACCAACGGCAGCGCCAGCGCCAACCCGATCGCCGTCGCCCCGCTCATGGCGCCCCCAGAAGGAGCTGCGCCGCGCGTCGGGCGACGCCGACGGACAGCGACGTCCACAGGCCGAAGACCACGGTGGCGCCGATCAGGACCCAGGTCGGGATCAGCATCGCGAGGGGGGCCTCGCGCGCCTCGGCGGCACGCTCCGACGGCTGCTGGAAGTAGGCCACCTCGACGACACGCCAGACGTAGACCAGCGCCAGAAGCGAGCTCAGGAGCACCAGCACCGCCACCGGCCACCAGCCGATCTCGAGCGCCGCGGAGATCAGGTACCACTTGCTGACGAACCCGACGGTGACCGGCATCCCGATCAAACCCAGACCGCCCAGAGCCCACGCCGACATCGTCAGCGGCATGCGCCGGCCCACGCCGCGCATGTCGTCGATCTCCACCGAGCCGAGCCGGAGCGCGATACAGCCCATCGCCATGAACAGCCCGCCCTTGATCATGGCGTGGTTGAACAGGTGGACGATGCCGCCGGTGAGACCGGTCACCGAGGCGAAGCTGATCCCGAGGACGATGTAACCGATCTGGGCGACGCTGGAGTAGGCCAGCATGCGCTTGATGTCACGCTGGAAGATCGCCACGGTCGATGCCACGAAGATGCCGGCGAGAGCCAGCGGCCCGAGGACCGCGTCCAGGGACATGTCCTCGAACGCGAACTCGACGCCGAAGACCGTGAAGACGAAGCGCAGCAGGATATAGACCGAGACCTTGGTCGCGGTGGCGGCGAGAAACGCCGTCACCACGGAGGGCGCGTAGGCGTAGGCGTTCGGAAGCCACGCGTGCAGCGGGAAAAGCGCCATCTTGAGGCTGATACCCACCGACAGGAAGGCGAACGCCACCAGAGCCGCCCTCAGACCCTCCTCCGCACGGATCCGAACCGCCATGTCGGCCATGTTGAGCGTGCCGGTGAGCATGTACATCAGGCCGATGCCGATCAGGATGAAGGTCGCCCCGATGGTGCCCATCACCAGGTACTGAAAGGCCGCCGGGAGCGCCCGCCGCGACTTGCCGAGGCTGATCAGGGCGTAAGACGACAACGACGAGATCTCGAGGAAGACAAACAGGTTGAAGAGGTCGCCGGTGATGGCGATCCCGAGCAGCCCGGTCAGGCACAGCAGGTAGGTCGTGCAGAACAGGTAGCGTTTTTCCCGAGGGATCTCGCTCGCAAGGCTGCGCGGCGCGTAGGTGATCACGATCGCACCGATCCCGGAGACGAACAGCAGGATGAAGGCGCTCAACAGGTCGACCCGATAGACGATGCCCCACGGCGCCGGCCAGCCGCCGAGGTCGTACGAGATCGTCCCGACCTCGGCCACGCGCAACAGCAACGCGATCGACATCGCGAAGGTCGTCCAGCAGACGGCGATGGAGAAGCCCTGCGCCAGGGCCGCACGCCGCAGCAGCACGCAGATCGGGGCCGCCACCAGCGGCACCAGGATCTGGAGGATCGGGAGGTGGTACTCGATCACGCTTCCCGCTCCACGTCCCGTTCACGGATCTCGTCTTCCTCGATGGTGCCGTAGGACTCCTTGATGCGCACGATCAGGGCCAGCGCCATCGCCGTGGTGGCGACACCCACCACGATGGCCGTCAGGATGAGAACGCTGGGGAGCGGGTGGGAGTAGACCTTGACCCCCTCCTCGAGGATCGGAGCCGTACCGCCGCGCACTTTCCCGATGGTGATGTAAAGGAGGAAGACGGAGGTCTGAAAGATGTTCAGCCCGATGACCTTCTTGATGAGATTGCCGCGAGAGATGACGATGTAGAAGCCGGTCATCATCAGGAAGATCACGATCCAGTAGTTGTACAGGCCGAGGATCGTCTTCACCTTTGGACTCTCCGTCCCGCGAACGAGAAGAAGATGGCGATCATCGTCGCCGCGACGGTGATCCCCACACCGAGCTCGACCAGCAGGATTCCGAGGTGCTGGCCGTGAACGGGGTTGTGGTGATCGAGCGCGTTGTAGTCCAGGAAGTTGCCGCCCCCGAGCATGGCGACGATACCGGTGCCGGCGTAGATCAGCACGCCCAGCGCGACCAGGACCTCGATGACACCGGGCCGGGCGACGCGGCGGGCCGACCCCAGGCCGAAGACCAGGGCGTACAGGATGAAGGCGGCGGCGAAGATCACCCCGGCCTGGAACCCTCCTCCGGGGCCGTAGTCGCCGTGGAACTGGACGTACAGGGCGAACAGCAGGATGTACGGGATCAGCAGCTTCGCCACCACACGGAGGATGGTCTGCCGTGTCATGGCCCGCCCCCGCGGCGGCGCCGCGATCGTGTTTCCCGCAGCAACAGCAGGACACCGATTCCCGCGGTGAAGATCACCGTGGTCTCGCCGAGGGTGTCGTATCCGCGGTAGCTGGCCAGAACCGCGGTGACGACGTTCGGGACACCGATCTCGTCTGGCTCGCGCTCGACGTACGACAGCTCCGGGTAGACCTGTGAGGGGGCGCCGGGATCGCCGAACGACGGCATGTCGAGGGTGCCGTAGACCAGCACCGCTCCTGTCACGATCACGACCACAAGCGGGATGCCGGGAGACTGCACGGGCTTCTTGGCCCGGGTGGTGGTCAGGGCGAGGGTCGCGACGGCCAGAATCGTGGAGATCCCCGCGCCCACCGCGGCCTCGGTGAACGCCACGTCCGGGGCGTCGAGGATCAGCATCCAGCTCGCCCCGAGGAAGCTGTAGATCCCCATCAACATCACCGCCGCCCACAGACCGCGCAGTCGCACGACGGTGATCGCGGTCAGCACCAGGAGGGTGAGCAGCAGGACGTCAATCCACTGCATCGCGATGGCGATCAGGCGCTCGATGACGGATCCTCCTCGTTCGCCAGCCTTGGCTTCAGGCCGTGGGTCAGGGCCGCCTTGGCGAGAGCGTGAGTCGAGGTCGGACTGGTGACCAGCAGGAAGAACAGGACCATCACGAGCTTCACCGTGTTCAGCGAGAAGCCGCCCTGGAACATCAGACCGGTCAGGATCAGGCCGGCGCCCAGGGTGTCCGTGATACCCGCCCCGTGGAATCGGGCGTAGAAGCAGGGGAGCCGAACCAGCCCGATCCCGCCCACCACGGCGAAGAACGAGCCGGCCAGCAGTAAGGCGAAGCTGATGCCGTCGATCACGGTCTCCACGCTCAGGTGTCCTCTTCGTCCTCGGGGTCCCTGAAGTGGCCGTACTTGGAGAAACGCAGCACGGCGATGACCCCGATAAAATTCATCAGCGCGTAGACCAGGGCGATATCGAGAAAATCAGGTCGCTCGGTCAGGAATCCGATGACCGCAATGAGAAGGACGGTCTTGGTGCCGAACATGTTCAGGGCCATGATGCGATCGAAGATCGTCGGCCCCGCCGCCGCACGGGTCAGCGCCAGACCCATGGTCACCAGGATTGCGACCATGACCGCGCCGTACATCAGCTCGACCCCTCGAGACGCGAGACACGCCGGTCCATATCGCCGGTCTCCACGGCCCGGGCGGCTTCCTCGGTCAGCGCGTGGATGGTGATCTCGTCACCGTTGATATCGACCGAGACCGTTCCCGGGGTCAGCGTGATCGAGTTGGCGTAGATCACGCGGCCGATGTCGTGGCGCTGCCCGGCCCTGACCTTGATGATCCTGGGACTGATGGGGAGTCGCGGGTCGAGGATCCTGCGCGCGACGTCGATGTTGGCCTTGACGATCTCCCACAGCAACCACGGGACGTACGCCAGCGCCGGCAGCGCGAGCTCGACCGGGGCACCCTCGCGGTCGACGATCTTCATCTTGCGGGCGATGACCACCACGACCGTGCAGGAAAGGACCCCGAACGACAGCAGCAGGGGCTCGAAATGGCCGGACCACAGGAGCCAGACGCCGAAAAGTACCAGGCTCAGGCTGACCGTGTACTTCAATAGCCCCTCCCGAGCTCCCGCCTCGCGTCCGACCCACGAAGGTCCGATCATGCCACGCCCGGCGGCGGCTGGGAAGCCCCGGGGAGCCTTTCAATCAGGCGTTTTTGGATTGAAGGACCATCAATGTCATCATATATTTTGGACAGGTTCCGGGGGGCGGAAGGGACGGGCGGGAAACATGATGAAAGGCCGGCTCGGGGAAAGGCTCGCGTTCGCACTACTCGCCCTCGTCGTGGCCGCCCCGGCGCTGTCCGCGGCGAGCACGTCTCGAGAGGGCGCAGGCCCGTTCCCCACCCTCCCCACCCTTGCCGGCAACGTCGAGTTCTGGAAGCAGGCCTTCGCGGAGTGGAGCATGGCGCAGGTCGCGGTGCACGACCTCGACCACCCCGCGGTCGTCTACGAGGTCGTGGAGCTCGAGGGTCCCCTGGAGTTCCCGTACACCGACGACCAGCGCGATTTCGTCGACGACCTTCGCGAGTCGTGGGAGGATCGCCTCGCGGAGCTCGAAAGCAAGGTCGAGTCGGGCAAGCCGCTCTCCCAGGACGACAAGGCCCTCGCCCTGAAGATCACCACCCGTGCGGGGACCGACGCCATCAAAGACGCCCATCGCCGCGTGCGCACCCAGCGTGGGCTGAAAGAGCGCTTCCGGCGCGGGCTCGAGATCAGCGGGCGCTACAACGAGCAGTTCCGCAAGATCTTCCGTGAGCACGGACTACCGGAGGATCTCGCCTACCTACCCCACGTCGAGTCGTCGTTCCAGGGCTCGGCCCGGTCGTCGGCCGGCGCGGTCGGCGTGTGGCAGTTCACACGGAGCACCGGTCGCAACTACATGGTCGTCAACTCGACGCTCGACGAGCGCCTCGACCCGATGGCCGCCGCCCATGGCGCCGCCAAGTACCTCCAGGAGGCCTACGAGAAGCTGGGCAGCTGGCCGCTGGCCCTGACCTCCTACAACCACGGGGTCCAAGGCATGGCGAAGGCCAAGAAGCAGTTCGGCACCGACTTCGAGCGCATCGTGCTCGAGTATCGCAGCCGCAGCTTCGGCTTCGCGTCGAAGAACTTCTATGCGGAGTTCCTGGCGGCCGTCGAGATCGCCGAGGCCCCCGAGCACTACTTCCCCGAGGGGATTGCCTACGAACCGCCTCTCGATCTCGACCAGCGGCAGCTCACCCGCAGGACCTCCCCCGGTCAGCTTGCCCGCCAACACGGCCTGCCCCTCGAAGACCTGACCGCCCTGAATCCGGCGTGGAGTCGCAAGGCGGTACGCAACGGCTACGCCCTTCCCGTGGGAACGCGTGTCTGGCTACCGCGAGGCGGCCTGGAACGGAGGGCCGAGGCCGGGCCGGGAGGGCTCGAGCACGTCGTCGGGCGCGGCGACACGCTGTCGACCATCGCCGCGCGGTACGGAACCACGGTGAGCGAACTGCGACGGCTCAACGGGATCTCGAGCCGATCCAGCCTGATCCGTGTCGGCCAGACGCTGATCGTCAGCCCCACGCCCGAGAGCATCGAAGAAACGACGACGCACGTCGTGCGACGCGGCGAGACACTGTCCACGATCGCCCTGCGTTACGACATGAGCGTGAGCGATCTTCGGCGCCTGAACGACATGTCTTCGGGCCAGAGCCTGATCCGTGCCGGAGAGAAGCTGGTCGTGCACGGGCCCGTCGGCGCCGTCCACGTGGTCCGCCGGGGCGACACCTTGACCGAGATCGCCGTTTCCTACGGCGTGCGGCTCTCCGATCTTCTGTACGTCAACAAGCTCAGCCGGAAGTCCGTCATCTACCCGGGGCAGGAAATCCACATCCCCTGACGCCCCGGCGTTTCTCCCTCGCGTTTACGACGTTCATGCGTCCTCTCGGAGGCGAAGCGCCTGAGGCTGGGTTATAGTCTCCGGTCGAAACGAGGGAAAACGTCGTATGGGCGAGCAGCGGTATTTCAACAAGAGCCTGGGCTTCAAGAAGGTCGTGGGCGTCCAGGTCGCTCGCGATTATCACAGCAATCTGATCGAGCGCATGAGAGCCCAGGATCATCGTCTGTCCGCCGGCGATCTCACCTTCCTCCTGGCCCGCGAGTTCGGCTTCTGCTACGGGGTCGATCGCGCCATCGAGTACGCCTACGAGTCCCGGGAGAAGTTTCCCGAGCGTCGCGTGCTCATCACCGGGGAGATCATCCACAACCCCGGCGTCAACCAACGCCTGGTCGACATGGACATCCGGTTTCTGGACGGCAGGCATCCCGATTGCTCCTACGACGACGTCACGGGCGAAGACGTCGTGATTCTCCCGGCCTTCGGCGTGCCGGTGAAGACGCTCGAGCGTCTGCGAGAGATCGGCTGTGTCGTGGTGGACACGACGTGCGGTTCGGTGCTCAACGTCTGGAAGAACGTCGAGCGATACGCCCGCGACGGCTACACCGCGCTGATCCACGGCAAGTACAACCACGAGGAGACCCGGGCGACCGCATCGCAGGCGGTGAAGTATCCCAACGGGCACTACATCGTCGTGCTGAACATGGATGAGGCTCGCGTGGTCTGTGACTACATCGACGGCAAGGTCGACAGGTCGGACTTCCTGACCCGATTCGAGAACGCCGTCTCGCCGGGCTTCGACCCCGACGCGCACCTTGAACGGCTCGGTTGCGCCAACCAGACCACCATGCTGTCCACCGAGTCGCTTGCCATCGCCGAGGAGATCCGGCAGGCCCTGGAGAGGCGTTACGGCGAGCTGCAGACCCGGGAGGCCTTCCGCGCCTTCGACACGATCTGCACCGCCACCCAGGACCGCCAGGACGCCCTTCATGCGCTGCTGGCCGGCGAGCGACTCGACCTGATGCTGATCGTCGGTGGCTACAACTCGTCGAATACGGGGCATCTCCTGGAGATCGCGCTCGAGAAGGTCCCCGCCTTCCACGTGCTCGACGCCTCGTGCATCGAGAGCGACTCGACGATCCGGCACCAGCCGCTCAACGCCAACGCCGAGGCGCTCGCCCGAGACTGGCTCCCTCGGGGGCCGGTCGCCATCGGCGTGACCTCGGGCGCCTCGACGCCCAACAGCGAGGTCGAGGGGATCATCCGCCGCGTCGCCGAGGTCGCCGGGGCCGAGATCTCCTGAAGCGCGACCGCCCACTGACCGGCGCCTCGGGATTTGCTAAGGTCTACCCTGGATCCGAGACGGATCCCGACTTCGGAGGTTTCGAGTGGATCCCAGGAAAACACCGGAGCGCAGCCCCCTCCGGGGAGAGCCGCCACCCAAGACCCACCTCGACCGCTCGACGCCCCTGCACGTGGAGGTCGTCTCCATCGGCCGTGAGCTCCTTCGAGGTCGGATCGCCGACGACAATGCCCCGAAGCTGGCCGAGAAGCTCACGCGAAGAGGCGCTCTGGTCCACCGCATCACGGTGGTGGACGACAGCAGCCGCGCCATCGCGTCGGCGCTGAGCGAGGCCCTGGCCCGGGGCGCTCACCTGATCGTCACCTCGGGAGGGCTCGGGCCGGGCTCGGACGATCGGACGCTCGACGCCATCGCGTCGGCCCTGACCCGCCCGCTCACGATGCACGCGGGGGCCCGCCGCATGGTCGAGACCGCCTATCGCCGCCTCCACGAGAAGCGTTTGGTCTCGCTGGAGGGCCTCAACGCCGCGCGGGAGAAGATGTGCTCGATTCCCGTGGGAGCCGAGCCGATCCTGAACGCCGTGGGCGCCGTCCCCGGCATCCTGGTCCGGCTGTCCGGAGGCGGAACGGTGCTGGCCTTGCCGGGGCTGCCGGAGGAGGCACAGGCCGTTCTCGACGAAGCACTGTCGCAGTTGCGGGACCTGTTCGCCCAGCGACATCTGGCGCGTCGCGAGGTCGAGACCGCCACCCGGGACGAATCGGTCCTCGGTCCCCTGCTCGACCAGCTCGGCGAGGAGTTTCCGGCCGTGGCCGTTCAATGCCAGGTTCCCGGCTTCGGGCGCAAGGACGCGCGCATCACGGTCAACCTCGAGGCGAGCGGTCCCACCCGCGGTGAGGCCGAGCTGATGGTCGAAGGCGCGCTGCGCCGCCTGATCGAGCTGGCCGGGGGCAAACGATGAGAGGTCTCCCATGTCGTCACGAATCTATCTGTTGATGGCCGCGCTCATGCTTGCACCCGGGTGCGACGGCCCCGCTTCCCCCTCCAGCCCTGCGATCTCGGCCGCGGCGATCCAGGCGACCACGGACCGACTCGTGGAACGCTACGGCGAGGCGCACGCCGATCGTATCCGCCAAGGGGTGCGCCAGGTGGCCGAGAGATGGTGGCCGGAGGACGGTGACGGCGATGCCTTCGGTTCCTTCTGTGACGAGAGCTTCCTGACGGATCCCGGCGAGCTGACCGCGGCGTTCGAGCGCATCCAGACGGTGATGGAGCAGGTCGACGGACACCTTCACGAGGTGCGTCGCGAGCTCACCTCGCCTATGGAGCTCGACACCGGCCCCGTGGGGCCCGTCGATCGGCTGTTCGCGTATCTCGATCTGGCGTCCCACGTCGACGAGGACCTGTTCCGCACCAAGGTGGCCTTTCTGGCCCTGCTCAACTTCCCGGTCCACACCCTCTCGGACCGTCTCGAGCTTGGCGCCGCGTGGGACCGCGAGACCTGGGCGCGATCCAGAATGATGGACCGCTTCGCGACACGGATTCCTGCAGACGTCCTCCGCGAAGCGACCGTCGCGTCGACCGACGCTGGCAACTACATCGACGAGTACAACATCCGGATGGACCGCCTGGAGACCCCGGAGGGTCAACGGCTCTTTCCCGACGGCCTGCGTCTGATCAGCCACTGGGGCCTGCGGGACGAGCTGGCCTCGCACTACGGCGACCCCGAGGGGATTGACAAGCAGCGCATGATCCAGAAAGTGATGGAGCGCATCGTCCGTCAGGAGATCCCTGCGGCGGTCATCGACAACCCCGACGTGACGTGGTGCCCTCAGACCAACGAGGTCGTTCCGTCGAATCCGGCCCGCGAGCCGGATACGCGTTACGAGCGCTTGCTGGCGGTCTTCCGGGCCGCGCGCCGGGTCGACCCGTACAGCCCCACGGCGCCCACCTACATGGCCCGGCGATTTGACCAGGATCGCCAGATACCCGAGAGCGAGATCGAGGCGCTGCTGGTCTCGGTGCTGACCTCCGATGAGGTCCGTCGCCTCGCCGAGGTGATCGCTCAGCGACTGGGACGCCCCCTCGAGCCGTTCGACATCTGGTACTCGGGCTTCAAGTCGCGCGGCTCCTATTCCGAGCAAGAGCTCGACGCGATCGTGCGCAAGCGATACCCGACCCGCGAGGCGTTCCAGGCCGACCTCCCCCGGATCCTCCGCGATCTCGGGTTCGATGCAAGAAAGGCCGCGTGGCTGGCGGAGCGTGTCGAGGTCGATCCGTCACGGGGCGCCGGGCACGCCATGGGTGCCGTCCGGCGTGAAGACAAGGCTCACCTTCGGACCCGCATCGCCGAAGACGGCATGGACTACAAGGGCTACAACATCGCGGTCCACGAGTTCGGCCACAACGTCGAGCAGGTCTTCTCGCTGCACGGTATCGATCAATGGTGGCTGAACGGCGTCCCCAACAACGCGTTCACCGAGGCCCTGGCCTTCGTCTTCCAGGAGCGGGACCTGGAGCTGCTCGGACTGGGCCACGCCGCCGAGGAGGCACGACGGATGGAGGCGCTCGGCACCCTGTGGGGCACCTTCGAGATCGGCGGGGTCGCCCTGGTGGACATGAGGGTCTGGAACTGGCTCTACGAGCATCCCGAGGCCACGGCGGCGGAGCTGCGCGAGGCGACGCTCCAGGCCGCTCGCGACGTGTGGAACGAGTACTACGCGCCGCTGTTCGGTGAGAAGGACGTCGAGATCCTGGCGATCTACAGCCACATGGTCGCCTACGCCCTGTACCTGCCCGACTACCCGGTGGGACACATCATCGCCTTCCAGGTGGCCCAGCGGCTTCGCGAGGGCGACTTCGGCGCCGGCTTCGAGACGATGACGAGACAGGGTCGGCTCACCCCGGACGCCTGGATGCGAGGCGCGGTAGGCAACCCGATCTCCACCGACGCGCTACTCACAGAGGCCCGCAAAGCCCTCGACGCGATGTAAGAAAAGGGGACACTCTCCTTTTTGAAACGTCGTGTTCCAAAAAGGAGAGTGTCCCCTTATTAGAGGCTTCGGGTGGTGCGTGCGGCCCGGGTTGCCTCGACCATGGCGGTCAGCTTGGCGCGGGCCTCGTCGAGGGTACGGGTCTTCAGGCCGCAGTCGGGGTTGATCCAGACTCGTTCGGGGGGAAGCACCTCGAGCACCCGTTCGATCCGTTCCCGGACAGCGTCGGCAGATTCCACGACGTGATCGTGGACATCCACCACTCCCGCCCCCAGGAGCTTGCCCTCCGGCAATCCGGCAAGAGCGCCGAGGGTATCGAAGTCCGAGTTCGATAGCTCGAGGAGCAAGCCGTTCACCGGGAGCTCGAGCATGCGCTCCATGACGGGTCCGAACTCCCCGTAGCAGATGTGGGTCCAGGTGCGGACCTTCGGCGCCAGATCTCCGGTGACCCTCCCGAGGGCACGGCTCGCCAGGTCGAGCTCGTCCGGACGCACCGAGATCGCGGGCTCGTCGATCTGCAGGTCGCGGACGCCGGCCGCCACGAGGTCGTTCGCCTCTTCGCGGACGACCTCCGCCAGCGCCATGCAACAGGCCTCGCGGGACGGGTAGTGCTCGTCGAACGACCAGTCCATCAACGTGTAGGGCCCGGTCAGGATCGCCTTGACCGGCTTGGGGGTCGCACCCTGCGCGAACCGCCAGCGCTCCACCGTCATCGGGGCGGTCCGGCGGACGTCGCCGACGATCACCGGCTTGCGGTAGTAGCGGTTGCCGTAGGACCGCACGAGACCCGAGACCTCCATCCCCTCGAGCCTCTCGGCGAAGAACGTGGTCATGTCGCCGCGGTCCAGCTCGCCGTCGACGAGAAGGTCGATCCCGATCTCTTCCTGAAGGGCCAGGACCGCGCGGACCGCCCGCTCCTCGACCTCGCGAAGCGCCGGAGCTTCGATCTCGTCGTCGGCCAACTGTCGCCGCGCCCGACGGAGCTCGGCCGGCTTCGGGAACGACCCGACGGTCGAGGTCAGCAGGCCCATGTCCACTCCTTCGCGAGTTTCTCGACGAGGTAGCGGGCGTGTAAGAGCTTGTCGAATGCCTGGTCGCGAGGAAGCAGCTCGAGACTCGCCTGGGGCCCCACGATCACGTCGCGGCTCACCAGGCCCTCGCGATAGGGCTCGAGGCCAGCAGCGACATCCGCGGCGTCCTCGACTCGCGTCGTGCGCGCATCGAACAACCCCAGCATGACGCCCTTGCCCTCCGGCAACCGGGCCAGCAGATCGTAGTTCGCGGGACTCCACACCATGTCGAGGCCGATGTGGCTCCCCGGCAACAAGTCCAGGCGGTCGGCCGACCGGGAGAGGTCCCCGAAGTAGGTCGAGAGCACGGTGGTCGCGCCGTCGCCCGCCGCGTCGAAGACACGGGAAGCGGTCTCCACGACAAGATCGAGATCCTCGGGGTGGCGGCAGAGCATCGGCTCGTCGAGCTGGAAGTGCCGGGCTCCGACCGTCGCCAGGTCCTTGACCTCGTCGGCCAGTGCGTCGGCGACGGCGCGGGCGAGCGCCGTGCGATCGTCGTAATGACGGTCGCGGGAGAGTCGCGCGAAGGTCACCGCGCCGGGGAGAACCATCTTGACCGGGGTCAGGGCGACGCTTTCCGCGACGAGATAGTCGTGGACGAGAAACGGGGCGGCACGACGGACCTCGCCGAGGACCTCGGGACGGCGATCGTAGAAGTTCGTCTCGAACCACCGTGCGAGGTCCCGCGGCTCGACACCGTCGAGGTGGCGCGCGACGCGGGAGAGTAGCCCTTCCCAGCGGACCATCCCGTCCGTCACGATCTCGATGAACGCGCGACTCTGCTCGGCGACGACGAGGCAGGCGACCTCGTCTTCCACCGCCGCCACGTCGGCGTCGGTGGCGCGGCCGCGATCGCGCTTGCGGAGAGCGGTCCGAAGCTGCTGATCCAGGGGGCTCTCGGCGACCCTCGGATAAAAGCTGTGGTTGGCGGCTCGAATCAAAGGGCACCCGCGGCAAGAGGGCCACCTTTGTACGACAGGTCGCCGGGTGAGGCAAGCTGGAGTTACACTGCTGTCGAGGACACGACCGTCATGATTCGCACGATCGCACGACCGAAGATCGCGACTCTTGCCGCATTGCTCGTATTGGCGGGCTGCGGCGAGGAGATCGTGGTCCGGGAGTCGACTCACGTCTACCGCGACGGAAGTCTGTCACGATCGATCGAGATCGCCGGCCGCGAGGCGGACGGCTCGACGCCCACGGAAGCGAGCTGGCTCACCGAGACGGCCGGTGTCGCTCTGGCGACTCCCGAGGCATGGGGTCGGATCGACGAGCGGCCCGGCTATCTGGCCGCCGAGGCGACCTTCGGTCGCGCCGACACGGTCCCGCGCATCCTGACCCATGGCGGAGAGAAGGAGTCGATTCTGGATCGCACGCGGATCGATCTCCAGGACGACGATCTGATCGTGATGCGGCGCTGGATCTACGAGGAGGTTCGCGGCGATCCCTACGGAGCCGAGGAGCTGGCCGCCGCCGTCGATGCCCTGGTGGAGCTGGTGGTGGAATTCCTCCGTGACGAGGTCCGGAAGGAATTCGGTTCCGGAACGGCCACGGCCCGCGCCGAGGCCTTTCTCAGGCGAGACGTACGCTCGCTGGCCATGGACGTCTTCGGCCTCATGCGGCAGACCGTGGGCTCGGAGGAGGACCCGGCAGCGATGGCGGCTCTCCTCGAGATCCTCGCCCGACACGGCGTTCCCGGGCCCGGTGGGGACGCCCCGTCGCCGGATGACGACCTCTTCGACGTTGCCGCCCCACTCGCCATGACCTGGGCGCTCGACGGCCTCGCGAAGGCGCTCTCGACCCCGGATGCTCCGGTCGCCTCCGAGGACCTGGACTTCTGGCCGACCCTCGAGGATCTCTCCTCGATCGAGGTCTCTGACGAGCCGCCGATCGATCCGAGGGCCGCCGAGTTCGAGCGTGCCGCCGAACAGCTGCTCGACGCATTGTCGGGCTACTACGGGAACGAGGGCTCGCCCCGGTTCCGCTTCGAGAGCCGGCTGGAAATGCCGGGCCGACTCCTCCACACCAACGGTACCCCGGACGCCGACGGTGTTCACTGGCTGTTCCGCAATTTCGACCTGGCCCTGGGCGATGTGATCATGACCGCCGAGACGGTGGAGCTCGATCTCGACGCGTTGATCTCGCTCGGCGCCCGGCGGGACTTCGACACGGCCGCGCTGCTGCGGTTGACCGACCTCCTCGCCCTCCGTGACACGGAGGGGATCGTACGGCAGCTGCTCACCACCGCCGTCGAGGACGGTCGGCTGGATCTGCTGATCGACGAAGAGCAGGTCCCCGACGAGCTCGAGCGGCTCGCCCGCGAGCTCCACGAGCTCCTCGACCCTTCCCGTGAACCCTGGCCGAACTAGCGCACGCGTGAGGCTTCGTAGGTGATGAAGCTGAAGGCGTGGGGGTTTTTCTCGTCGGCGGCGCGGTCCTCGCGCTCGACCTCCGTCCAGGCCGCCGCGTCGTGCTCGGGGAAGAAGGCTTCGCCCTCGATCGTCGCATGCACTCGCGTCAGGTAGAGACGGTGGGCCCTCGCGAGCGTCTGACGGTAGATCTCCTCGCCCCCGGCGATGAACACCTCGTCCTCTCCGTTCTCCCGGGCGACGGCGAGGGCATCGTCGACGGAGTGGACCACCTCGACTCCATCCGCCCGGAAGTCTCTCTGGCGCGTGATCACGACCATCTTGCGGCCCGGCAGCGGACGCCCGATCGACTCCCAGGTCTTGCGTCCCACCACCAGGTGGTGGCCCAGGGTCAGGCGCTTGAAGCGCCGCAGATCGGCGGGCAACCTCCACGGCAGGGTGTTGTCCCGGCCGATGACGCGATCGGCGGTCATCGCCACGATGATGGAGATCGTCATACGGCGATCGGCGCCTTGATGTGCGGGTGGGGATCGTAGCTCTCGAGGGCAAAGTCCTCGTAGACGAAATCGAAGATCGACCGCACCTCGGGGTTCAGCCTCATGCGCGGCAGCGGCCGCGGATCCCGCGTCAGCTGAAGACGGGCCTGATCGAGATGATTGACGTACAGGTGGGCGTCTCCGAAGGTGTGCACGAACTCACCGGGCTCGAGCCCGGTGACCTGCGCGATCATCATCAACAGCATCGAGTACGACGCGATGTTGAACGGCACGCCCAGAAAGACGTCGGCGCTCCTCTGGTAGAGCTGGCACGACAGCCTTCCCTGGGCGACCCAGAACTGGAACAGTACGTGACAGGGTGGAAGGGCCATGCGCTCGATATCGGCAACGTTCCATGCGCACACGATGTGTCGTCGAGAATCCGGGTCGCGGCGGATCTGATCGATGACGCCGGAGATCTGGTCTATCGGCTCTCCGCCGGGTACCGGCCAGGACCGCCACTGGAAGCCGTAGATCGGGCCCAGGTCGCCGTTCTCGTCGGCCCACTCGTCCCAGATCGTCACACGGTTGTCTTTCAGGTAGCCGGTGTTCGTGTCGCCGGCGAGAAACCACAGCAGTTCGTGGATGATCGATCGCAGGTGGAGCTTCTTGGTGGTCAGCAAGGGAAAGCCTTCGGCGAGGTCGAACCGCATCTGGTGGCCGAAGACGCTGAGTGTCCCGGTCCCGGTCCGGTCGCCCTTCCTGGTTCCGTTGTCGAGAATCCGGTTGAGCAGGTCCAGGTAGGGTCTCATCGCCGGGATTATACCGCCCTCAGGGCCTCAGAGAACTTCGTCCGCCTCGGACCACAATCGGCGGAGGTCATCGACGCCCTCGCGGTAGCGTTCAGAGAGATCCTGCGGGGCCAGCCGATTGAACAGATCGGAGACCACCAACAGATACGGTGCCAGGACGGAGTCTCGCAGCACCGTATCGCCCCCCGGCGTGTACGCGACCACCGGCAGGATCAGCAGCGCCATGACCAGCGCAGCGGCGACCAGGCCCACGGCCGCCCCGGCGAGGCGGTCGGCCCAGCCCAGCATTGCGGCCTTGATGAGCGCGCGCAGGAGCCACGCCACGAGGCCCCCGGTCAACAGGACGCCGAAGAAGATCGCTATGTAGGCCGAGATACGAAGCCAGGCGTTGGGCTCGTCGACCCACAGGTCGGCCAGCGGCTGGTGGAACCGGCTGGCCAGGACGAAGGCGATGACCACGGCCGCGACCCCGACCAGAAGGCGGATCACCCCCTGCACGAGGCCGAGAATGACGAGCACGCCGGCCGCCACGAGCACCACGATGTCGAAGCCGTTCACGATGCCGCTCAACCTCAGCCGCTGTTGACGGTACGCTCCTGCTCGATTCGAAGAAGCATGTCGGAGGTGATGTCGCCCGTCGGGTAGACTCCCGAGAAACAGGCCGTGCACATGGTCTCGATCTCGGGCTGGTCCTCGGTCACCGATCCGACCAGATCGTCGAGGCTCTGGTAGATCACCGAGTCGGCGCCGATGTGGCGCGCGATCTCCTCGTGGGTCCGATCGCGGGCAACGAACTCGCGCCGGGTGCTCATATCGATGCCGTAGACGCACGGGTGGATCAGCGGTGGCGACGTCGAGGCGACGAGCACCTTGTGCGCCCCGGCTGCCCGGACGAGCTGAACGATCTGTCGGCTGGTGTTGCCCCGAACGATCGAGTCATCGACCAGGAGGACGTCCTTGCCCCGGAACTCGTCGTCGATGGTATTGAGCTTGTGGCGCACCGATCGCTTGCGCTCGCTGTCTCCGGCCATGATGAAAGTGCGGCCGACGTAGCGGTTCTTGACCAACCCTTCGCGGTACGGCAAGTTCAGGGACTGCGCCATGGCCAGCGCCGATGTCCGCGCCGAGTCCGGGACCGGAACCACGACCTCGGCGTCGAGCCCCCGACTCCGGAAGGTCGCCGCCAGCCTCTCCCCCATCCGGATGCGCGACCGATAAACGGAAACACCCTCCAGGTAGGAGTCCGGGCGGGCGAAGTAGACGTACTCGAAAACACACGGGTGAGGCTGGGGATCGGCGACCCGGTGGCGGTGGAGCTCCCCTTCCATGTTGATGAACACCGCCTCGCCGGGAGTTCCCAGGGGAACGATGTCGTAGCCGAGCGCGGTCAGCACGACGCTCTCGGACGCTACGGCCCACGCCTGCCGCCCCTCGACCGTCTTGCTGCCGATCGCGATCGGCTTGATGCCGAAGGGATCCCGGAACGCGAACAGGCCGTACCCTGCAATGAAGCCGACCACGCTGTAGGCGCCGCGCACCGAACGGTAGACCGCGTCGACTGCCGCGTGATAGGCGTCGAGCCGGAATCCGTCGCGGCCGGAGTGTGACAGGGCGTTGGCGAAGACGTTGAGGATCGCCTCGACGTCGCAGCCGGAATACAGATGGCGCAGGCTCTGCTCGGCCAGCTCGCCCCTGAGCTCCTCGTAGTTGGCGACGTTGCCGTTGTGCGCCATCGCGATGCCGAAGGGGAAGTTCACCGTGAAAGGCTGGGCATCTTCCCCCCCGCCGGAGCCGACCGTCGGATAGCGCACGTGGCCGACGGCGAGGTCTCCCTTGAGGCGCTCGAAGTTGGCCGCCGAGAAGATGTCCCGGACCAGTCCCTCGCCCTTCTTGACGTGGAAGTAGCCGTCGTAGGTGATGATCCCGGCGGCGTCCTGGCCGCGATGCTGGATGGCGACCAGACCGTCGTAGATTTCCTGTGCCGCGGAAGGCACCCCTGCGACCCCGATAAATCCACACATGACCGGGACAGGATACCTCAGGCGGCTTCGGGGGTGGTGCGGCGGCGCTCGAGCAGGCGCGTGAGGTGGCGGCGGGCATCCACGGTGAGGCTGAATAGGGCCGGGACGAGGATCAGCGTGAAGATCGTCGAGAGGGCCAGGCCGCCGATGACGACGCTTCCGAGACCGCGGTAGAGCTCGGATCCCGCCCCGGGGAAAAGGACCAGCGGCAGCATCCCGAAGACACTCGTTGCGGTGCTCATGAAGATCGGCCGCACCCGGGTGCGGACCGATTCGCGAATCGCGTCGTCCGGCCCCATCCCCTCATCCCGCATGAGATTGAGCGACTGGTGGACGATGAGGATCGCGTTATTGACCACGATGCCGATCAGGATCACGAAGCCGAGCATGGTCAGGATGTCCATGTTCTGCCCCGTGATCAGGTGGGTGATGCGCAGCCCCAGAAAGCCCCCGAAGGTGGCCAGCGGCACGGAGAACATGATCACCATGGGGTAGGCCCACGACTGGAACAGCGCGGCCATCAGCAGGTAGGTCACGGCAAGGGCCAGCAGGAAATTCCCCATCAGAGCCTGGCGCGTGCGCGTCAGATCGTCCGCGGTTCCCGCGAGATGAACCGAGATCGACGGCGGCAACACTCCCGACTCCTTCGCCTCGGGGATGATCCGGCCTTCCAGGATCTCCATGGCCTCTTCGAGGGCCATCTCCCGCGACGGCGTCACGGCGATGCGGATGGCGCGCTGCCGGTCCTGGTGGTTGACCTGGGTCGGCCCCCCGATGTTCTCGATCCGCGCGACCGAGCCGAGGGTGACCAGCTTCCCGCTGGGCGTGTTGATGGGGACCGAGTCGAGATCGTGGCCGTAGACGAAGGTCTCGTCGTCACCCCTCAGGACCAGGTCGATCTCTCTTCCGTCGACGCGATAGTCGCTGACCTTGGCGCCGTCGACGAGGGCGCTGACCGTGAAGCCCAGCTCGCGGTTGGTGAGGCCGACGTCGGCCATGCGTCGGCGGTCCGGGGTGAGACGGATCTCGGGGTTGGCGAGGTCCAGGGCCGGCCGCGGGATCGCCTGGACCCCGGGCACGTTGGCGTAGATCTGACCCAGCAACGCCCCGCCCGCCGCGATCAGGCTCTCCAGGTCGGGCCCGCGGAGGTCGACGTCGATCGACCGGCCCGAGCTCGCGTCGTCCGAGAAGATGCTCCACTGCAATGCGATGCCGTAGGCGCCGGGGACGCGCCCGAGCATCTGCTGGACAATCGGGACGAGCTCGCGGATGCGGCGGTTGTCGTTGGCCCTCATCCCCATGAAGACCTGGTCGGTGCCGATTCCGGCGTAGAAGAACGTCCGGATGCCTCCACCCGGAAGAGCCTCGGCCTCGGGGGTTCCGGACTCGACCTCCCAGTACGGTCGGAGCTCAGCTTCGAACTCCTCGCCGATTTTCCGGATCTCCTCGGGGTTGTATCCCGGGGGCGGAAACAGCAGCGCGATCACGAAGTTGCTGTTGCCCGTCGGAAGATACTCGGCCTTGGGCATCAGCAGTCGCGAGCCGACCACCGCGAGCAGCGTCAGGCCCACGACCACGGTCAACCGGCGCGCCGTACCGGCGTTGATCCACGAGACCAGCGACGCGATCCCCCCCGGCACCCGCGCGAAGGCACTCACGACGGGGTCGGTGAGACGGTGGAGGCCTCCCGGCTGCTTCTCGGTCCCGGAGGACTCCCGGCCCAGGATCCGTGCCGCCAGCGTCGGGATCAGCGTCATGGCAGTGACGAGGCTGAGCAAAACCGACGCCGAGATCGCGATGGCGATGTCCCGGAAAAGCTGGCCCGCCTCGTCTTCGACGAAGATCACCGGCAGGAAGACGGCCACGGTGGTGAGCGTGGACGCCAGCACCGCGCCCCAGACCTCGACGGCGCCGTCCAGCGCTGCCTGCATCCGCGGCTTGCCCATTTGATGGTGACGGAAGATGTTCTCGAGCACGACGATGCAGTTGTCGACCACCATGCCGACGGCGAAGGCCAGTCCGGCGAGCGAGATGACGTTGATCGAGCGCCCCGCGACGGCCATCACCAGGAAAGTGGCCACCATCGAGATCGGGATCGAGATCGCCACCACGAAGGTCCCGCTCCACGACCTCAGGAACAGCAGCAGCACGACGATCGCCAACGCGCCGCCGACCACGATGTTCGATTGCACGAGTCCGATCGCGGAGTCGATGTAGTCGGTCTGCTGGTAAGCGAGCTCGAGTCGAAGGCCCTGCGGCTCGAGCAGATCGCGCTCGACGGCGTCGAGGGCTTCCCGGACTCCGGCCATGACGTCGAGCACATTGCTCCCGGGGGCACGCTGGGCGTTGAAGGCCAGGGCCCGTCCGTGCACGCCGCGCACGAAAGCGTCCGGCTTGCGGAAGCCGAGCTCGGCCCGTCCGATGTCCCGAACGTAGACCGGCGCGTCGCCGGAAACGGCGATGATGACGCTCTCGATGTCCTCGGTGCTGCGATAGTCGCCGGCGGTGCGCACGATGTAGCGGCGCTTGCCCTCGTCGAAATCGCCCGCCGAGTAGTCCTTGTTCTCCACCGACAGGGCCGCGGCGACCGCGCTCATGGTCAGGCCGCGGGCCGCGAGCTTGTCGGGGTCGACGATGACCTGCATTTCTCGTTCGCGGCCGCCGAACAGGTTGACCTGGGCGACGCCCGGAACGCGCTCGATCCGCGGCTTGACCTCGTCGTCCACGAAGTCGAACAGCGTCGCGGGGTCGATGTCGTAACCGTCCTGAGCGTAGATCACCATCCACGCAATGGCGTTGGAACCGCGGTCGACGGTGAAGATCAGGGGCTTGTCGACGTCGGTGGGGTAGGTCGGGACCTGATCGAGCCGGTTGGACACCCGCACGAGGATCGAGTCGGGATCGGTCCCGACCGGGAACTCCATGACGATCTGGCCCCAGCTGTGGTGGGATTCACTCTCGAGCTTCCGGAGGCCGTCGAGACCCTTGAGCGCCTCTTCCTGCTCGTCGATGATCTCGCGCTCGACCTCGAACGGGCTCGCCCCGGGCCACGTGGTGAAGACCGTGGCCCGCGGCCGGTCGATGTCCGGCGTCAGCTGGATGGGAACGAATCTCAGGGAGACGAGACCGAACAGCGAGACCAGGATCACGCCGACGGCGACGGTGATCGGATTCCGGATGGCGAAGCGGATGATGCCCACGGCGGGCTCACTCCTCGGCGGACGACGCGTGAGCGCCGTCGGCGCTTCCCGCGGCGACGCGCTGACCCGGAGAGAGGCGCTCGTTGCCCCGCACGACCACCGAGTCGCCCTCGGCCAGCTCTCCCTCGACCTCGACCCTGTTCCCCATGGCCCGCCCGGTGCGTACCGTGACGGCGCGCACCGTATCGTTCTCCACGACGAAGACGATCTCGTGCTGGGCCTGACGGAGAACGGCGTCCTTGGGGATGAGCAGCGCATCCTCGCCGCCGGCAAGGGTGAGGGTCACTCTCACCAGCATTCCTGCGCCGACCCGCCCGTCGGGATTGGCGGCGCGAACCACGACCGGAAAGGTGCGGGCATCCCGGTCGGCGTTGGGCACCAAAGCGAAGATCGTGCCGTCGAGGGGCAGACCGGGCAACGCGTCGACCACCGTCGGAGCCGCGGTGCCGACCGTCAGCCGGACGTAGTAGTTTTCAGGGACCTCCAGGCGGATCTCCACCGTGCTCAGGTCGGCCAGCCGGATGACCGGTCCGCCTGTCTCGATCCACTCGCCGACCTCGGTGTGGACCGCGGTGACGACGCCGGCGAACGGCGCGCGAATCTCGGTGCGGGCGATGTCGTCCTCGATGGAAGCAATGCGGGCCTCGGTGGCGCTGGCTCGGCCCTCCAGGGACTGTCGCCTCGCGACGGCCTCGTCCTTCTCACCCTGGGAGAGGATCTCTTGCTCGTAGAGATCGAGCGCGCGCCTCTCCTGGATCAGGGCGAGCTCGAGCTGGGCCTCGGCGTCGTCCAGCTCGGCCCGAACCCGGTCGAGGTCTTTCAACAGGCGCGTCGCGTCCAGACGAATCAGGACCTGACCCTTCGAGACGCGATCGCCATTCTCGACGGCGCGCGAGGCGACCCGGCCCGAGACCTCGGAGGCCACCACGCTATCCCGGATCGGACGGACCGTCCCCGACAACTCGACCGTTTCTGTGATCGACTCGGAGACGACCGGGGCGGTCACCACCAGCGCCGGCGGCGGGCCTTCCTGGGCCGCTGCCGGGGCCCACGCCAGCGCCGCTACGACGACCGCGACACGTCTCCACGGGATGCTGCTGTGGCTCGTCGCCGTCGTCGTCATGGGTCGAACCGCCTCTTCGAACGCCATAGAAGTAGCCGGCGGGGGACCGACCCTGCCAGCGATCGACGAGCCTACCCCGGTGCGTCGTCCCGGGATAGGCCCCGACGTCATACGTGACTGTATACGGTTCCGACCGCCACGGGATGCGGCGAGGGGCCGAAGAAGCGAATAAACCTTGTCCCATGGGGTGTTTTTTGACGGTCTCCACGGCCCCTCCTATAATTCCGATCGTTTCGGTCGTTAAACGCCGCTTGCCTCGAGGAGAGGATCCACAGATGTCGAGAGTCGTCGAGCGTCTCGTCGAGGTCGCCGGTCTGTCGGACCTCTACGACAAGGTCGAGTCCGGGCAGCGGCTGACCTTCGACGACGGGGTGCGCCTGTTCCGCTCCCGGGAGCTGATGGCGGTGGGCGCGATGGCCGATCGCGTCCGCGAGCGTCGCCACGGCGACGACACCTACTTCGTCCGCAACATGCACTTGAACCCCACGAACGTCTGCGCCGTGGACTGCAAGTTCTGCGGCTTCTACCGACCGTACCGCGACAAAGACAAGGGCTGGACGTGGACCCTCGATCGCTGCCTCGACGAGGTCCGGGCCCGCCTCGCGGAGCCCCTGACCGAGGTGCACATCGTCGGAGGGCATAATCCCGACCTGCCCTACGAGTTCTACACCGATCTGATCCACTCGATCGCCGAGCAGCGCCCGGGCCTGCACGTCAAGGCGTTCACGGCCGCCGAGTACGACTTCTTCGCGAAGCGCTTCAGGAAACCGCTGGGCGAGGTCCTCGAGGAGTTCAAGGGCGCAGGGCTGGGCTCGCTTCCCGGGGGCGGCGCGGAGGTTCTGGTCGAGCGCGTGAGGCGCGAGCTCTATCCGAGGAAGCTGTCGGCGGAGCGGTGGATCGATGTCCAGCGCGTCGTCGCCGAGCACGACCTGAGATCGAACGCCACGCTGCTCTACGGTCACGTCGAGACCCTCGACGAGCGGGTCGAGCACCTGTGCCGTCTGCGCGCCCTGCAAGACGAGACCGGACATTTCATGTGCTTTATCCCGCTGGCGTTCCACCCTGAAAACACCGAGCTCGCGGACCTTCCGGGCCCCACGGGGTTCGACGACCTGATGACGGTGGCGGTGTCCAGGCTGATGCTCGACAACTTCGATCACATCAAGGCCTACTGGATCATGCTGACGCGGCGCATCGCCCAGACCGCCCTCAACATGGGCGCCGACTGCTTCGACGGCACCGTGGTCGACGAGAAGATCGTCCACATGGCCGGGGCAAAGACGCCCGAAGGATTGACCGTGGACGAGATCTGTCGACTCATCCGGGAAGCGGGCCGGGTCCCGGTCCAGCGGGACTCCCTCTACAACGTGTTGCAGCGATTCGACGCGGTGGCGTGATGCGCCGCAAGATCCGGGTCGGCGCCGTCTCCTATCTCAACACCCGCCCGCTGGTCCACGGTTTCGAGCAGGGCCTCGGTAGCGACCGCATCGAACTGTCCTATGACGTCCCCGCGACCCTCGCCGACCGCCTTGCCCGCGATGAGCTCGACGTGGCGTTGATCCCCGTCATCGAGCTGGCCCGCATCCCCGGTCTCGAGATCGTACCGGGGCTGGGCATCGTGAGCCGCGGGCCGGCGCGCTCGGTCTTCCTGATCTCGAACGGTCCGCCGGAAAACGCACGCACCGTGGGGCTCGACCCCGAATCCCGAACCACCAACGCGCTGACCGTGATCCTCTACGACCGCGTGTGGGGCGCTCACCCCGAGTTCGTCAGGGGGCCGGTCGATCTCCCGGCATCGCTGACCGAGCGCGACGCGGTGGTCCGTATCGGAGACAAGGCGTTGTTCGAGCCCGCGCCCGCCGGCACGACGGTGGTCGACCTGGGCGAGCTGTGGGACCGGACGATGGATCTGCCCTTCGTCTACGCCGTGTGGGCCATCCGTCCCGGCATCCTGGACGAATCGCTCCACCGGATCTTCCACGAGTCGCTCCGGCTGGGATCGGAGGCCATCGAGCAAATCGCCGCGGACTACACCTGGAACGGCCGCCGCTTCCCGGAGCTCTCCAGGGATTACCTGACCCACAACATCCGCTTCAGGCTCGGCCCGGACGAGCTCCAGGCGCTGCGGCTCTTCCTCGAGGCGGCGACCCGTCTCGGGTTGATCCCCGCGGTTCCAAAGCTGCGCATGGGTCTCGAGGGGCGCTCGTCCCGTGTCGAGAGGGCGACGACCCGGGGCCCGATCGTGGAGCCCCTGCCATGAGCGACCCGAAGCGGACCCGCGTGCGGCTCGACGCCGTCGGGGACAAGGTCCTCGACGGCCAGCGGATCTCGGCCGAGGAGGCCTTGCTCCTGCTGGAACACGAGGACCTGACGACCCTCGGCGCCATGGGCGATCTGGTGCGTCGGCGCAAGCACACCGACGGGGTCGTGACCTACATCGTCGACCGCAACATCAACTACACGAATGTCTGCAATGCGTTCTGCAACTTCTGCGCGTTCTACCGTCCGCCGAACCACGACGAGGGCTACGTCCTGCCCGTCGAGGAGATCGAGGCCAAGATCCGGGAGACCTACGATCTCGGCGGCAACCAGATCCTCCTTCAGGGGGGACACCACCCGAAGCTCAAGATCGAATACTACGAAGAGCTGTTCCGTCGCCTGAAGGGCAGTTTCCCCGATCTCTGGCTGCACGCCCTCTCCCCTCCCGAGATCGTCCACATCGTGAAGGTATCGCGCCTGACGCTTCCCGAGACCCTCCGCAGGCTGCGGGAGGCGGGCCTCGACTCGATCCCGGGGGGCGGCGCGGAGATCCTCGTCGACCGGGTTCGACGGAAGCTGGCCAAGAACAAGTGCTCGTCCCAGGAATGGCTCGACGTCATGGAAGAGGCCCACCGTCAGGGGCTGCGCTCCACGGCCACCATGATGTTCGGCCACGTCGAGACCCTCGCCGAGCGCGTCGAGCACCTCGAGCGGGTCCGCGACCTCCAGGACCGCACCGGTGGCTTCACCGCGTTCATCGGCTGGACCTACCAGCCCGAGAACACCGAGCTCGGCGGCCGCGAGGCCACCACCGCCGAGTACCTGCGGATGCTGTCCGTCTCCCGCGTCTTTCTCGACAACATCGAGAACTTCCAGGCGTCGTGGGTGACCCAGGGACCCAAGATCGGGGGCGCGTCCCTCGCCTTCGGGGCCAACGACATGGGCAGCACCATGCTCGAGGAGAACGTCGTCTCCGCCGCGGGAACGGTCCATCAGATGCTGGAGCCCGAGATCGTCGCCGCCATCCGGGACGCCGGCTTCATCCCGATGCGCCGCAACATGCACTACGAGCGGCTCTAGCTCGACCCGGGAGCCTTCGCCATGCTGGAGCTCGCCGAGATCGACGGTGGGACGCGGCTTCGATTGCGGGTGAAGCCGGGAGCGAGGAAGAACGCCGTGCTGGGCATTCACGGCGGGGCCCTGAAGGTCGGAGTCACCGCGGCCCCCGAGAAGGGAAAGGCCAATCGCGCCGTGCTCGGCGTGCTGGCCGAGGCCCTCGATCTCGCGCCGTCCGCGCTCGAGATCCTCTCCGGCCACGCCTCTCAGGACAAGAGCGTTCGGGCTCCCCTGCCTCCGGAGGAGATTCGCTCGAGGCTCTCGAGTCTGATCGGCGAATAGGGCTCGCGATCGTCGTCCCGGTCGGGGAACTTTCCCCAGCAACAAAACAGTTGCATATTTTTAATTGAGAATCTATATTGGTAAAATACGAAGATCGTATATGTGGTTCGCATGGTTCTGGGGGGAAATAGAGGCCGGAACATGAGAATCCTCGCATCGATTACGGTTTTGTTGGTGGGAGCGCTCGGCGCTCACGATATCGTAACCGCGGGTACGGTTTACGCCATCGACTGGGACACCCAGAGCGTGGTCGGTTTCGACAGCGCAACCGGAGCTCAAAACAGTACGGTTCCGACACCGGATCTCGTATCCGGAGCCGACGGACTCGCCGCCTCGGGTACGACCCTGTATCTCGTCAATGCCAACGGATCGAATCTGATCCACCAGTTCGACGCCGTGACCGGCGTCGGCATCGACGCCTTCCCTGCTCCCCTGCTCGCCGGTGGAACCGACGGCCTGGCGTTCATGGACGGCTTTCTCTACACCCTCGACAGCTACGCCGACACCATCTTCAAGGTGGACATGGCCACCGGTGAGGTGGTGGGGTCGTGCTCTACCGGGATGTACGCCGCCGGCGGGCTAGCGGCCGAGAACGGTCGGCTGTTCGCGATCGTGGGCCTGATGAGCATCGTCGAGTTCGATCCGGACAGTTGCGCCGTGCTCGGTGGCCCGTTCGCGGCCCCCGGAGGTGACTTCGTGCTGGGGCTCGCCTTTGACGGCACGTGGCTGTACGCGTCGACCTACATGAACCCGGCGATCTACACGATGGATCCGGAGACCGGCGCGGTCGTGGATTCGTTCCAGCCCGGGTTCATCCCCAGCGGGCTGGCGTCGTCGGCCGAGGCCCCGAGCACCTCCGTCGGCGTCGAGATCGACTTCCGACCGAGGAACTGCCTCAACTTTCTCAACCTGAACAGCGAATCCGTGGTACCGGTAGTCGTGTTGGGCACCGATGCTTTCGACGTCGGCCAGGTGAATGTCGCCTCGGTCCGGGTCGAGGGTCTGGAGCCCGTTCGAACGGTGTATCGCGACCGTGGAGCGCCCGGCCAGTGCCGCGGACTACCCGATGGGGTACTCGACCTGGTTGTCGTCATGAAGGCCGCCGAGCTGCTGGCCGTGCTCCACGATCGCGGCGTTCCGATGCTTCACGGCATGAGGGTGAGCGTCGAGGCGGACGGAATCCTCCACGACGGCACGCCGTTCGCCGGAAGAGATGACGTCTTCCTGAAAGGGAGCCCGACGGCGACGATGGGCGGCAGCCCGCAGCCGGAAAAGGAAGTGAAGCACAAGCAGGGATCGACCGGCGGCAGAGGCTTCGGTCTGAGTCGCTGAACGTCCTGAAGGTCGGCCCTCGGCGTCACGGACTCTCGTCGGGATCTCCCACCCACTCGGCGAGGAACAGGTTCGTTTCGCCGGGGGCTTGTCCGTTCCGGTTACTCGCGAAGACGAGATGCTTTCCGTCGGGGCTGAACATCGGGAAGCTGTCGAACTCGTCGTGGAAGGTCACTCGCTCCAGCTCGGTGCCGTCATCCCGCACCATCCAGAGATCGAACTTGCGCCCGCCCTCGGCCATGTTCGAGGCGAAGATGATGTGCTGTCCTTCGGGGAAGAAGTACGGCGCGAAGTTGGCGTGGCCGTTCGAGGTCACCTGCCTTGCGTCGGTCCCGTCGGCAAGGGCTACCCAGAGTTCCAGGTTCATGGGACGGATGGAGCTGGTCTCGAGCAGATCCCGGTAGGCTTCGAGATCTTCCTCCGTGTCAGGTCTCGATGCTCTCCACACGATCCTCTTGCCGTCGCGTGAATAGAACGCCCCGCCGTCGTAGCCCGGCTCGTCGGTGATGCGGGTCACGTCGCCACCGTCCGCGTTCATGGTGTAGAGGTCCAGGTCTCCGTCTCTCAACGAGGTAAAGATGATGCGGCTGCCGTCGGGCGAGATCGTCGCCTCGGCGTCGTAGCCGGGCGTGTCCGTCAGCCGCTTCAGATCGCTGCCGTCCGCCGCCGCGCTGAAGATGTCGAACTCCGGATGGAGCTTCCAGACGTAGCCCTTGGAGTAGTCCGGCGGCGGCGGGCACGCGTCGCCCGCCACGTGGGTCGACGAGTAGACGATTCGCTCGCCGTCGGGGAAGAGGTAGGCGCAGGTCGTCTTGCCCTTGCCCGTGGAGACCATCCGGACGTCGCCGCTGTCGAGGTCCATGATGAAGATCTGATCGCATTCCAGGTCGTCCCGCTTGGACTGGAAGATCAGCGACCGGCCGTCGGCGGAAAAGTAGGCCTCGGCGTTCTCGCCACCCGAGGTGAGTTGCCGGACGTTACGGAGCCGGACCTCCCTCGGGTCTCGGATGGAGTCCTCGGCCACCTGCCCTTCCGGCTCCTGATGCTCTGCGTGCGCCTCTTGCCCTTGGGGTGCCGCACATCCGGCACAGACGAACAGGAGGAGACCGATCACGAGAATTGCTTTCATGGAATCAGCCCTCGCGCGAGCCGAGGCCCGCGATGATGTCGTTGATCCGCTTGCGCGTTTCGTCGGAGAACCAGCAGTCGAGAAACTGCTCGATGAGCATCGCGTCGTTGGCCCGGATGCGCTCGACCGCCCCTGAGCGCAGGTACCGCTTGGTCATCGCGTAGGCTTTCGGGTCGCGGCTGGCGTACTCGCCCAGCCGGTCGAGACAGGCTTCCTCGAAGCCCTCGTCGGGAAGCACCTCGTGGGCCAGCCCGACCCCGATCGCCTCGACCCCGGTGTAGTTACGGCCCAGCAGGGCAACTTCCTCGGTCCTGGGGGTGCGGGCCGCCTCTCGCAGGATCGTGGTGACCCCGAACGGCAGTGGCACGCCGACCTTGACCTCGTTGAGCCCGATCAACGCCCCTTCCTTGAGGACCCGCCATTCCGCGGTCAGGGCCAGGACGCAGCCCCCGGCCAGGGCGTGACCGCGAAGGGCGGCCACCACCGGCTTGGGGCAGGTGTACATCACGATGAGGCAGGCGCTGAATCTCGACATGAATCGGTGCATCTGGCGACGGTCGAACTCGAGAAGATCCCGCAGATCGAGCCCCGGCGAGAACAGCTTCCCGGCGGAGGCCAGCAAGAGGCCGCGCACCTCCGGATCCGCAATGGCCTCGTTGTAGGCGGTCATCAACCCCTGGAGGAGGTCGTCGTTGACGGCGTTGCCATGCTCGCGGTCGAGTCGGATCGTCGCCAGATGCCCGCCCACGGTCACCGTCACCGCCTGCTTCTCCTGAGACAATTCCGACCTCCCGTCCCGAGCCGTCGACCGATGCAAAGGCCCGATTATAGCCGCCTCGGCCTCCGGGGAGGGTAAGATCGGGGGCGGAGGAGGTCGAACGGATGCGCGCGGTCGCGATAGAGAGCTTCGGAGGCCCCGACCGGCTGCAGCTCACCGATCTGCCGCGGCCGAAGGCGGGCAAGGCAGAGGTGCTGGTCCGAACCGTCGCGGTGGGCGTCAATCCGGCCGACTGGAAGATCCGCGAGGGATACCTCGATGGCCGGATGCCCCACGCCTTCCCCCTCGTCCCCGGCTGGGACGTGGCCGGGGTGGTCGACGAGATCGGCGAGGGGACCTCCCGGTTTCGCAAGGGCGACAAGGTCTGGGCCTACGCCCGGAAGCCGGTGTTGCAGTGGGGCACCTACGCCGACTTCGTCGCCGTGCGGGAAGACCACGCAGCGCTGATGCCGTCGGCCTACCTCTTCGAGGAAGCCGCCGCGGTGCCGATGGCAGCGCTGACCGCCTATCAGGCCCTGTTCGCAGTCGCACGGCTGGAGAAAGGTGCCACGGTGCTGGTCCACGCCGCGGCCGGCGGGGTGGGCCACTTTGCCGTACAGCTCGCCGGCCACGCCGGTGCGCGCGTCCTCGGAACGGCCGGCTCCGACAACCACGCCTTCGTGCTGGAGCTCGGCGCCGATCGTGCCATCGACTATCGCGAGGAAGATTTCCGCGACGCCGTCCGACGCCTGTGCCCCGACGGAGTTGACGTCGTCCTCGACGCGGTGGGCGGCGACACCCAGGTTCGAAGCCTGGAGGTTCTCAAGCCGGGGGGAATCCTGGTCAGTATCGTGAACGAGCCCGATGCCGACCTGGCGGTCGAGCACGGTGTGCGCGCCAGGTTTCTGTTCGTCGAGCCCCACGGCGAGCAGCTCACGATCCTCGCCCGCGAGATCGACCGCGGCCGGCTACGGGCCCACGTCGGCAAGATGTTCCCGCTGGCCGAGGCGGCCCGGGCGCACGAGGAGAGCCAGGTCGGCCACGTCCGTGGCAAGCTGGTGTTGACGCTCTAGTGGACCTGGTGGACCGTAACGGACAGATCGGCACCACCCGAGCGGCCCTCGAAGCCGATCTCTTCGTTTTGCTTCCTCCGAATATTCCCGATATGCGTCGTCAGCACGCCTTGATCTCGGCTCCGATGACTCGCTCGGCTGGCCCCGATCTGTCCGTTACGGTCCACTGATGAAACTCGAAACCAGAACCCACAGAACCGAGGACGGCGCCGAGATCGCCTATCGCGTGCGCGAGGGGTCGAGCCCGTGGCTCTTGCTCCACGCTCTGGGCTGCGATGCGTCCATGTGGGACGACGTCATCGCTGCGCTCCCCGACGAAACCGGGCTGGTCGTTCCCGAGCTCCGGGGCCATGGCGGCTCCACCCTCGGCTGGCGCCCCCCCGACGTCGAGCTCATGGCCCGCGACGTGATCGATATCGCGACTCACGAGGGAGTGACGCGGCCCGGGGTCGCGGGCATTTCCATGGGCGGCTACGTCGCGATGGCGGTCGCCGCCCTTGCCCCCGATTCGGCGCGCGCCTGGGCGTTCGTGAGCACCCGTGCCCGGGCCGACGACGAACAGGGACGGGCGGGGCGGGCCGTGGGCCTCGAGACGCTCCACCGACGAGGCTGGCAGTCGTTTGCGGCGGGTTTGATGTCGATGCTGCTCTCCGAGAGCCACCCGGAGTTCCCGGCTCATCGGGAGCGCCTGATGGAGATGTTCTCCCGTGCCGGGGAGGCCGGGCTGACCTGGACGCTCATCGCCCTCGCCAACCGGGCCGATCGGCTCGAGACCCTCGCCGGCCTTCGCGCCCCCGCGGTCGTGGTCGTGGGCGACGCCGATCTGCTGACGCCCCCCGACCACGCCCGCGAGATCGCCGCGGCCACGCCCGGCTCGAAGCTAGTCATCCTCCCGGGTATCGCCCACATGAGCACCCTGGAGGCACCGCGTGACGTCGCCGCGGCCCTCACGAAGTTACCCGGGCTGCCTTCGACCGATGGAGACTGACACCCTCCCACGGGTGATCCTGCACCTCGACATGGACGCGTTCTACGCGGCGGTCGAGGTCCGCGAGAACCCGTCCCTCGCCGGGAAGCCCCTGATCATCGGTCACCGCGGCCGACGCGGCGTGGTCTCGACCTGCTCGTACGAGGCCCGGAAGTACGGCGTGCACTCGGCGATGCCGTCGGTCACCGCCGAGCGACTGTGTCCCGACGCGATCTGGCTATCGGGACGGATGCGACTCTACGTCCAGGTCTCGCGGCAGATCCGGAAGATCCTCGACGAGGTCGCGCCGGTCGTCGAGCCGCTCTCCATCGACGAGGCGTTTCTGGACATGACCGGGGTCGTGTCGGATCTCGAGGGCGGACGGCGCGCCGCAATGGACGTCAAGGAGCGGATCCAGCGTGCCGAGCGCTTGACGGCCTCGGTGGGCGTGGCGCCGAACAAGTTCCTGGCCAAGATCGCCTCCGACATGGACAAGCCGGACGGCCTGGTCGTCTTTCCGCTCGAGGACGTCCCGAAGCGCCTCTGGCCGATGCCGATCCGCAGGCTGTGGGGCGTGGGACCGAAGACCGGCGAGCGTCTCGAGAAGGCTTCGGTCCTCGAGATCGGAGATCTGCTGAAGGTTCCCACGGAGGCCCTCGAGAAGGTCGTCGGTCGTCGTGGCGCCGATCACCTCCGTGCGCTCGCCCGCGGTGAGGATCACCGGCCGGTGCATCGACACCACGAGGCCAAGTCGATCTCGGAGGAGAGGACCTACGGTGACGACCTCACCGATCCGGACGAGATCGACCGCGCCCTTCTGGCGAGGGCGGAGGGCGTGGCGCGGGAGCTGCGGCGCAAGAAGCTCCAGGCCAGAACGGTCCACATCAAGGTGCGCGGGGGTGATTTCACCACCTGGACGCGCTCGCTGACCCTGTCCGACCCGACCGATCTCGCCGAAGGAATCGTCCACGCCGCTCGCGAGCTGTACCGCGATCGGATCCGTCTCGAAGGTCGCGGCGTGCGGCTTCTGGGAGTGGGCGTGAGCGGCCTGGAAACCGCGGGGTCAGGCCAGCACTCGCTCTTCACCACCCCCGACGAGGAGCGGGCGCGGCGAATGACACGGGCAGCGGACGCGGTGCGCGAGCGGCTCGGCGAGGACGCGGTGACCCGCGCACGACTCCTGCGGCGTCGAAAGGGCGACGAGGACGAGGAACCGCCGGAAGCGTCGAGCCTTCCCTCCGTCGACTGAACGGGGGCACTGCTATACTTGCCGCTGCTTCCCGATTCAATCCAGGAGGACAGGCGATGGCGGCCAATCAATCATTCGACATCACCACCGGCTGCGATCTCCAGGAGGTCGACAACGCCGTCAACCAGACGATGAAGGAAATCAACCAGCGCTACGACTTCAAGGGCGTGAAGATCGGCATCGACTTCAAGCGCGACGAGGGTAAGCTCGTCCTGACGGCGCCGGACGACTACAAGCTCAAGGCCTCGTGGGAGATCCTGCAGTCGAAGATGGTCCGCCGCCAGGTGCCGCTGAAGAACCTCAAGGAAGGGAGCATCGAGCCCGCCGGCGGCGCCTCCGTACGTCAGGAGATCACGCTGCAACAGGGTATTCCCACCGACACCGCGCGCGCGATCGTCAAGTACCTCAAGGACCGCAAGCTCAAGAAGGTCCAGGCGTCGATCCAGAAAGACCAGGTTCGGGTAACGTCTCCGTCGCGCGACGAGCTTCAGAACGTCATGGGGCTCTTGAAAGAAGAAGACTTCGGGGTCGAGCTCAACTTCGGAAACTATCGCACGAGCTAGCTCTTCTTCGCGGCCTTGTCCCCGACGGGCATGCTGTCCGGGTCCTTGAATCTCACCGCCGCCTGGCGTGGGTCCATCGACAGGCCTTCGGTGATGGCCTCGGCCTCGGCCCGACCGAGGCGTATGGCTTCCTCCATCGAGTCGATCCCCGTCTTCGAAGGTGCTGCGGGGGGGACCGCCGCTACCGGCGACCCTGCCACCGGGGCCGACGCCAGGTGCAGCGTGCGGGTCGGGAAGGCGAACTCGACGCCCAGCCGGTGTGCCAGCCTCACGATGTCCACCAGCAAGCGGTGCCGCTCGCGCAGCTCCGTCGTCCAGTCCGGGGTCCGGAAGAAGGTGTACAGCAAGATGTTCAACGACGAGTCGGCGAACTCGTTGAAGTAGACCATGTAGTAGTCCTTGCGGGTGTACGGGTGCTTCCGGATCAGCTCGCGGATGCCCTCGCAAAACGCCTCGATGCGCTCGGCCGGCGTGTCGTACTGCACCGAGATCATCGACTTCAGGCGGCGGTAGCGGCGAGCCCCGAGATTGTCCACCGCCGTGCGGACCAGGGTGGCATTGGGAACGGTGATCACCGAGTTGTAGAACGTCCGGATTCGCGTGGACCGGAAACCCAGCTCCTCGACGGTCCCTTCGAGATCGTCGATCACGATCCAGTCGCCGATCCGGAACGGTCGGTCGATCAGGACGGTGAACGAGCCGAACAGATTCTCCACCGTGTCCTTGGCGGCCAGCGCGAAGGCGATGCCGCCGATGCCCAGCCCTGCCAGCAGGCTCGTGATATCGATGTCGAGATTCTGGGCGACGAACAGCACGCCGAAGGCGACCACGACGATCTTGAGCGCCCGGCGGATCATCGGCACCAGGACGTCGTCGACCTTGGATTCCGTCTTGCCGGCGAGGGCCTGGAAGTGGGCGGCGACCAGGTCGACCAGCTTGTAGGCAGCCCACACTCCCGCGCCGGCCATCATGAGCTGGCTTGCGAACCTCAGCGCTGCCAGCGCCCTGAGCGGGAGATCGAGCGTGCCCAGAAGGGCCCACCACACCAAGGCCATCGTGAAGATACCGATGGGCTTCACGAAGCCGGTGTCGGCGTTTTGCTCCCGAAGGCGCTCGCTATTGGCCAGCAGGCGTCGGATCCAGCGGCCGAGGATCAGCCGCACGACCCAGTCGGCGATCACGCCCACGAAGATCAGCGCGATCAGGGCAATCCACTGCCAGTTCTCGAGAAAAAAGACGGTCTTGCGCATCGACTGCGGGACCTTCCCCCGGAACCAGCCCGCAAGGTCTCCGCTGACGCCGCCGCCGCCCTCGATCCCGGCGACCACGGCCTTCCCCTGGACCGATTCTCTCAGGTTCGGCATCGCCTCGACCGTCCGCGTCGAGAACAACCACCGATCGTCATCCGTGCGCTCGAGAGAGATCTCCCCGTTCGGAGTCTTGCGGTAGACCCAGCGGTCTCCTTCCACATCGACAGGAATCTCTCCGAGCCTGACGTACTCGACGCGGTCGAGGTAGTTCTTGAGGTCGCGCGCGAGCTTCGGGCCGGCCTCGTCGCGGACCACGGCCGAAACCGAGGACAGGTCGAAGCAGGCGACGGCGTCGCGCATGCGGTCGGCTTCGCCATCCTTGACCGCGATCATCGAGCCCAGGAAGGTCTCGAAGGTCGCTCGAGGCGACGACAGGTCCGGTCCGCCGACGTCCTGGGCCGTCGCCTGCAGACAGGTCGACGCCAGAAGGACGGCAACGACGATTCCGAGACGGGTTCCGCGATGGGTCGGTCCGGGCATGGCAGTCACCTCGCTTTGATGGCGCGGGGGCCTAAGTTATCAGAACCGGACCGGACCCAGAAGAACGGTATGATCGCGAGGAGATGGGGGCCATGAGGCAACGGACGAACGGCGCGATCCCGACGGTCGCCCTCCTCCTGTTCGCAGCGGTGGCCGGGACCTTCCGGCTCCGCGCCTACGATCTGTTCTGGCACCTCGCCTCGGGTCGCTGGATTCTCGAGCACCGTGCCCTGCCCGCGACCGATCCGTTCCGGTTCACGTCGGAGGCGGCACCGTGGGTCGACCACGAGTGGTTGTTCCAGATCGTCGCGCGATTCGTCGAGACCCTCGCGGGGTTGGACGGTCTCGTCGTGTTTCGGGCCGCCACCGTCGTGCTGCTGGCGGCCGTGGTGCTGTTGTCGATACGACGCTCGGGAGCTCCGGTCCCGGGGGCGGTGATCGTGGTGGCGGCCGCGGTCCTTCTGGCACGGCCCCGTTTCATGGTCCGTCCGGAGCTGTTCAGCCTGATCGCCCTCGCGGTGCTGTTGAGCCTGCTTCAGGAATATCGCCACTCGAGCTCCCGGTCGGGGATGGCCTCGGCCGTCCTGCTGGTGGTCGCATGGGCCAACGTCCACGCGGCGGTCGTCATCGCTCCCGTGGTGGCGGCGGCCTACCTGGTCGGCTCCCGTCTGCCGACGAGCCCGGCGTCGTCGCGACGGGTCCGCGTGAGCGGGGGTCGCGTCGTGGTCTTTCCCGCGACCCTGGCGCTGGCGGCGATGGCGAATCCGTCCGGGTGGAGGATCTACGCCGTTCCCTTCGAGATCCGGACTGCGCTGGGAGACCTTGCGGTGGTCAACCCGGAGTGGCTACCGGCCTGGGTCGCGCCGCAACCCGCCCTGATCGGTGGCGCGCTGGCGCTGGTGATCGTGGTGGTGTGGGCCACGGTGCGCTCGGGCGGAATCGACGGGGCGACGGGCCTGTCCACGCTGGCCCTGGCGGTGCTGGCGGTGAGCGGCGTTCGACACCAGGGCCTGTTCTTCGTCGGAGCGGCCTTCCTGGCCGGCGAGTCGATCGCCGACGTGGCCCGGCACCCTCGGGGAACCTCTTCGTCGCTCACCGCAGGTTCGCGGAGCGCGATCGCCATCGCGGTGTGCCTCCTCGCCGCCGGGTGGTGCGTCTTCACACCGCCGTCGGGCCCTCTGAGAGCACGGCAAGGACCGTACTCCTTCGGGCGAGGCCTCGAGCCGGGACGCTTCCCGGTCGCGGCGGTCGAGGCGATGGAGTCGAGGCCCGAAACGGGTCGGCTCTACAACGACGTCGCTTTCGGCGGCTACCTGATCTGGCGCCTCTATCCGCGCCGCGTCTTCATCGACGGCCGCAACGAGGTCAACCCGCAGTTGCTCCGGGAGGTTACCGCCGCGCGTTCCGATTCCCGGGCGTGGAGCTCGCTGATCGAGCGCAACGAGATCGGTCGCGCCCTGGTTCGATACGACGACCGCCTCATCGAGGTCACCGCCCCGCCCCGGAGCGGGGTTGCACCCGGGGACGGCCCGGTCGTTTCGCGGCACACCCCGAGCGCCCTGCTCTTCCCGCGCCGGGCGTTCGCGCTGGTCTACTGGGACGACGTTGCCATGCTGTTCGTACGACGCACTGCGGTCGGGGTCGGCGATCTCGGGCGCGACGAGTACCGCTACGTCCACCCCGAGGATCGGGGGGCGACCCTGGAGGCCGCGGCCTCCGATCCCGGGTACCTCGCAGGGGCGCTGGCCGAGATCGACCGTCGCCTGGCGGAGGATCCGGCCTGCGCCAGAGCGCTCGCGATTCGCGAGGAGCTGGTGGCGATCGGGACCCCCAGCGGCGGCTCCTGACCCTCCCCGCGGGCCGAATTGCGGCGGGATTCCAGGAACCTATATTTGATGCGTGTCGAGAATCGGACGGTACGACGTCGAATCCGAGGTCGGGCGGGGTGCCATGGGGACGGTCTACCTCGCCTACGACCCACGGGTCCGCCGTCGGGTCGCTCTCAAGACCTTTCTCGTCCCCACCGGGCTGACGGCCGAGAAACGACGGGACCGGCAAGAGCGTTTCCTTCGAGAGGCCCAGGCGGCCGGCGCACTCAACCACCCCGGCATCGTGACGATCTACGAGGTCGACGAGGACCCTCTGTGCGACGTTCCGTTCATCGCCATGGAGTTCGTCGAAGGGCGCACGGTGCAACAGTTGCTCGCCGACGAGGGTCCGCTGCCTGCTGAGCAAGTGCGGGCCATGGCCGTGACCCTCGCAGGTGCGCTGCAGTCGGCCCACCTGGCCGGGGTCGTGCATCGTGACATCAAGCCCGCCAACATTCTGGTCCGAGAGGCGGACGGCGCCGTCAAGATCACCGACTTCGGCGTCGCCCGGATCCCGACCTCGGAGCTGACGCAGTCGGGCGATTCGATCGGGTCGCCGGCGTACATGTCACCCGAGCAGCTGCGCGGCGGCGAGGTGGACGGGCGGAGCGACCTGTTCTCTCTGGCGGTCATCCTCTATCAGATGCTGAGCGGCGAGCGTCCGTTCAGTGGTGAGGACATCCCGTCGGTGACCTACTCGATCGTTCACCAGGAAGCGATCCCGATCACCCGACGGGTCGCAGGTCTGCCCGAGGCCCTGGACCGGTTCTTCTCGCGCGCCCTGGCCAAGGAAGCGTCGGGGCGCTATCCGAACGGGGCGGCGTTCGGCGCGGCATTCCAGGAAGCGCTGGCCGAGCCCGAATCGCAAGCGAGTCACGCGAAGTCCACCGCGCGGTCGGAAACGGTGCCGCTCTCCTGGGAGGCGCCTCGCATCGCAAGCTGGCTGAAGCTCCCGGGACGGCGCATTCAGATCGTAGCCGCGCTCGTCGTCGTGGCGGTGCTGGCCGGCTGGGCCGTGCTGGGCCGGGACGGGAGAGACGCTGACGGCGAATCATCTCCAGCAACGGCCGAGCCATCGGCGACGGCGGTGGAACAGCCGGCGACGGCGAGCGAGTCCAAGTCGGTCGTGGACGCCTATCTCGCAACCCCGACCGCGAAGTCGAACGACGCGTGGCTGGAGCTGAACGGCTTGAGCAAGGTGAAATCCGGCACCCTCACCGTTCTCGTCGACGGCACCGAGGTCTACTCGCGGCAGCTCTCTACCGATGAGCGCGGCGCCGGGAGGTTTTTCAAGAAGGTCGCGGGGCGCGTCGAGGAAGAGTTCGACGCGAGCATTCCCGTTGCGCCTGGCGAGCACACGATCATCGCCCGCGTCTCGATGGAACGACGAGACGAGCCCTACGAGGTCAGCGTGTGGGTCGATCTCGAATCGGGCGACCGTCAGGGGCTCAGCCTGGTCGCCGGCAAGACCTTCGGACGACCGGTCTCGCTCAGCGTGAACTGAGCGCTCCTACCCCTTCGACGGCGGCGCGGTCTTGAGGCCCAGCGCGTGAACGCGCTCACCGAACAGGTCGCGGACGGCGTCGTTCACCAGGCGGTGCTGCTCGAGTAGCGCGAGCCCCTCGAACCGTTTCGAGACGATGACGACATGGTAGTGCCCCCCACCCGAGGCCGCCCCCGGGTGGCCGGCGTGCAGCGCACTGTCGTCGCGAATCTCGAGATGCTCCGGATCGAAGGTCTCGCGGAGGATGCGCTCGATCTCCTGCACCGTAGAGGTAGACACGCGCGTCACATCCGCTTGTACTTCGGACCGGTTCCGCCTTCCTTCACGGTCCAGCGCGGTCCGAGGATATCGGTCGCCTTGCAGTCGATGCAGTTCGGCGCGTTGATCACCAGCTTGTCGCCCTCGCGCTCGTAGACCCCGGCCGGGCACATGTGGGAGTAGAAATCGGCCACTTCGGGCGGCACGTCGTCTTGGGCCACCAGGTGAACGGGAATGTCGTCGCGGGTGATATTGCCGGAGCGGTAGACCGCGTCGAGCTTGGTGAAGGTCGTCTTGCCGTCGGGATTGAACGGTTCCTCGGCCGTGACGGTGCGCTCCTCCGCGGCGTCGGGCTCGACCGCGATCATGGAACCCGGGACGTCGCCCTTGGTGAGCGACATGACCCAGGCCTTGGCGCCGCCCAGGTAGAAGCCCGACTTGAATGCCAGGCGCATGTTGCGCGTCTCACGCAGGTCCTTGTGGATCGTGCTGCCCCGGATCAGGCCGTCGTAGTCGCTGAGCGTGGCCTTCGACGTATCGCCGGCCTTGAGAGCCTTGTAGATCGTTCGCGCGGCGTAGATGCCGGAGTACATCGCGTAGTGGATACCCTTGAGGCTCGGAACATCCACGAACCCGGCGGCGTCGCCGACAACCAGCGCACCGTCTCCGTGAAGCCTCGAGGGAAGCGAGTAGTACCCGCCCTCGGGAATCGTCTTCGCGCCCCACTCCTGGATCTCGCCGCCCTCGAGGTACTCGCGAACGAGAGGGTGCATCTTGAGCTTCTGAAGCAGCACGTGGACGTCAAGGGAATGCTGCCGGTAATCGAGGCCGGCCACCAGGCCGAGCGAAGCGTACCCTTCACCCATGGGGTAAAGCCAGCTTCCGCCGAAGGTGTCCCGCGGCAGCGGCCACCCCATCGTGTGGATGACGGTATTGAGGGGGCGCTTGAGCTCCCACAGCTCCTTGACGCCGAGGGCGAAGATCTGGGGGTTCTCCGACCCGACCCCCTGCCAGTCGAGCCACGCCTGGGTCAGGGGCCCACGGGTGCCCTCGGAGAGGACCGTCACCTTGGCGGTCAGGTCGGTCGGCGGGCTGTACCCGGAGCCCGGGTTTCCTTCGCGATCGAGGCCGACCGGGGCCGTGCGAACGCCGGTCACGCGAGCGTCCTCGACGTAGAGCGCCTCGGCGGGGAACCCGGTAAAGAGGTTGACGCCGAGCTTCTCGGCCTTCTCCCCCAACCAGCGCACGATCTCGCAGATCGACGCGACCCAGTTGCCGTGGTTGCGCATCGTGGGCGGCGTGGGCAATCGCAGCTTTCCTTTCTCGGTCAGAAAGAAGACCCGGTCCTCCTTGACCGGGGCCTGGAACGGGAAGTCCGCGTCGCGAAGGTCGGGGAAGAGCTCCCGCATGGCCGAGGGATTGACGACCGCGCCCGACAGGCAGTGCTCGCCCAGCGACTCGGCTTTCTCCAGGACGCCGATCTCGACCTCGCCGAGCTCGGAGTCTCCCTGAACGAGTCGGGCGAGCTCGATCGCGCCGGAGAGACCGGCGGGACCACCGCCGACGAACAGCACGTCCAGCGGCACGGCCTCGTCACCCGGTTTGTCCCGGGTCAACAGGCGATCGACGGGCAGAGCGGGTTGCCAGTCGGAGGGGCGGAGCGGTTTGCCGGATTGCGAGGCACTCATGTTTCTCTCCGTGCGGATGGGAAGAGGAGCGGAAGCGTACCGTCTGCGTCCGACGAGCGTCAAGGCACGTGAAGGACCGGCTTCGTCTAGTGTGCCGTCCCCGGTTTCAGGAGCCGGACGGGGGTGTCGTAGTAGACGGCGCAACCGCCTGCATCGGTCTCGCGCGCGCGGATCAGGACGTTGGCGCATCGTCCTGCCTGGAGCCAGCCGCCCTTGTCCATCAGCAGCATGTCCCGCCGCTGGCGCGGATCGAGCTTCAGTTTCACGGTGAGCGAGCCCACCTCGGATTCCACCCGCGCCAGGTCGCCGTCGCGGAAGCCGGGGGCGGCGTCGGGGTGTACCGTGGCCGTGGCCGGCCCTTGCTGCGCGCGCGACGGCCACTGCGATGCCTGGGCGTCCTTGGTCGAAAGCGCCGCCAGGAGCAACGGGCGGTCGTCCGGCGGAAGAACCGGTCTCGGATCGGCATCGCGGATCAGCCGGGCGCGTCCCGTCGGCGTCGGGAAGCGGCGATCGGCGAACAGGATCTCGGGGGCAAGGGGGTTGCGGACTGCCCCCTCGCGAAACGTCTCCAGGGTCACTCCATGCTTCTCGACGCCGGACAGGATCCGTCGCTTCCAGGTGTCGACATCGTCTGTAAGTTCGGCGTCGAGCCCGACCCGCGGCGCGAGCGCGCGGACGATCTCGAGGTCGGTCTTGACACTTCCAGGCGCGGGCGCCACCGGCCGCATGTCCGCCAGCCAGTGATGGCCGTAGGCACCGACCAGGTCGTCGTCTTCGAGCATCGTCGTCGTCGGTAAGATCAGGTCGGCACAGCGAGCGGTGTCGGTGAGAAAGGAATCGGCCACGACGGTGAGCTCGCGACTTCGAAGCGCCCTCTCGACGGTGCGTGACTCCGGCAGCATCGCCACCGGGTTGGCCGAGGTGACCCACACCATCCGGATCTCCGGATCCGAGGCTTCGAGGATTCCGCTGCCGAGGAAAGGCTCGGGGATCGTCCGGGGAGCAACCTCCTTGCCGCGCACGAACGACAGGTCGAAGGCGCCGCGGCGCCGGATGTAGAACGACACCCCGCCACCGTGTACGCCCAGGTTTCCGGAGATGGCCCCCAGGGCGTCGATGACGCGGATGGTGGCGGCGCCGTGCGCGCGCCGCTGCATGCCCCAGCCGACCACGATGCCTGAGGGGCCGTCGGCGTAGAGCGCCGCGAGCTCCTCGATCTCCTCGCGCCGGACGTCGGCCCAGCTCGCGAGGGTGTCGAGATCGTTCGAGAACGCCAGCTCACGGAATTCTTCGAAATGATCGCAGTAGCTCGGCGCCTCCGGGTCGGTGAGACCTCGCTCGAACAGGACCCGGGCCACACCCAGCGCCAGCGCGATGTCGCCGCCCGGTCGCGGCTGAAGGTAGGTGTCGGCAAGGTCCGCGCCGCGGTGGTGAACCGGGTCGATCTGGACCAGGCGCGCGCCCTTAGCCTTCGCCTCTTTCAGCACCGGTAGCAGGTGCAGGAAGCTGACGTGGGGGTTCTTGCCCCACATCACGATCGTCCGGGCGTTCAGGAGATCGAAGATGTCGTTGGAGTCGGAGATCCCGAAGTCGGTCTCCTGGGCGAACTCCCCCGCCCCGGAGCAGATGTCGCCGACCTTGAGGGTCACCGGGCCAAAACGCTCGAAGAGAAGATCGGTGACATGCTTCAGCATGCCCATGGCGCCGGCGGAGCGGTAGTGCAAGATCGCCGCGCTTCCCGACTCGCGCTTGATCCGGAGCATCCCCTCGGCAATGCGATCGAGCGCCTCGTCCCACGAGATCGGCTCGAAGTCGTCGTCGCGGCGAGCCAGGGGCTCGGTGATCCGCTCGGGGTCGTACTGGCGCTCCAGGAACCGGTTCGTGCGGTAGCACAGGAAGCCGCGGGTTACCGGGTGGTCGGGATCGCCTTCCAGCTTGACGATGCGGCCCTCCTCGACGGTGGCGACCAGGCCGCAGGCATCGGGACAGTCGCGGTTACAGGTCGTCTTGAGCTTCATCGCTTCATTATCGACCAGGATCGGGAGCCGTGCCTGCATAATGCCGGCGATGAGTTGGCTCAACCTCGGATCGTTGGCCGGGTGGGCGGCGCTGGCAGCGCTGGCGTGGGCGGTGGGAGGCTTCCGCCGACCAGTCCCGTGGCGTACGGTGGGCGGCGCGGGTGGGTTGATGTTCATCTTGGGGGCGGTGGTCTTCTGGCTGCCTCCCGCGCGTACGGCATTGATCTGGGTCAACGACGCCGTGGTGGCGGCGCTGACCGCAGGAAGCGCCGGTGCGCGATTCCTGTTCGGGCCGCTGGCCCTGAACCCCGGTGAGTCGACGGCGGCAGGCGAGCCCTCGGTCGGCTTCATCCTCGCCGCTCAGGTGCTGCCCGCGGTGATCTTCTTCGCGGCGCTGATGGCGGCCCTTTACCACCTCGGCTGGATCCAGCCGGTGGTCCGCCTGTTCGCGCGGATCTTCCATCGCTCGATGGGGCTGTCGGGCGCCGAATCGCTCGCCGGCTCGTCGAACATCTTCGTCGGTGTCGAATCGGCGATGACCGTGCGACCGTGGGTCGAGAAGATGACCCGCTCGGAGCTGCTGACGCTCGTGACCTGCGGGATGTCGACGGTGGCCTCGACGACGCTGGCGATGTACGTCCTCTTCCTGCACCAGGGCTTTCCCCTGATCGCCGGTCACCTGATCTCGGCCTCGTTCCTTTCGATCCCGGCGGCAGCGGTGGTGTCGAAGCTGATCCTCCCCGAGAGCGGCTCGCCCGAGACCCTGGGGTGGGTGCCGCCGATCGACGAGTCCGAGCGCCAGCCCAACACGATGGCCGCCCTGGCGGCCGGCTCGTGGGACGGGCTGCGGCTGGCCGCGGGGATCGCCACGCTGCTCATCGCCGTGCTCGGCCTGGTGGCGCTGCTGGATCTGATCCTGGGCTTCGTGTCGTCGCCCTTGGCTGAATTTATCGGCGGCCCGCTGAGCCTGAGTCGCATCCTCGGCTGGCTGTTCACCCCGCTCGCGTGGTTGCTGGGCATTCAGCTGGCCGATCTGGGAACGGCGGCGCGGTTGCTCGGCGAGCGCGTGATCCTGACCGAGGTCGTCGCCTACCGGCAGCTCGGCGTGCTGGCCGCCGGCGGCGAGATCTCGCCCCGTAGCGTGGTGATCCTGTCCTACGCGCTGTGCGGCTTCGCCCACGTGGCGTCGGTCGGTATCTTCGTGGGCGGGATCTCGGCCCTCGCCCCCTCGCGACGGGGCGATCTGGCCGCCGTCGGGCCCCGCGCGTTGATTGGCGCGACGATCGCGACGCTCATGACCGGCGCCCTCGCCGGCGTCTTCTACTACGGCGAGCGGGGGATCCTGGGGCTGTAGCGTTCAGTCAGTACTTGTGGATCAGCTTCATGATCCACTTGTGGACGGAGTGGTAGGTGAAGCCGGGCGTGACGTACATGACCGCGCAGGTGCCGCTCCGCACGTTCAGCTTCTTCTCTTCGGCAAGAGCGATGGCCTCGGGGGTCTCACGCTGCATGTGGATCCAGACGTCCTTGATCCCGGCGTCGGCCACCCTGGCGACCCAGTCTTTCGTATCCTCTTTCGGCACCTCGAGGACGACGGCGTCCACTTGCTCGGGGAGGTGCTCGAGATCGGGGTACGCCCTCTCGCCTTCGATCTCGCCCATCGAGGGATCCACGGGAAAGACGACCTTGCCGAGCCCCTTGAGACCGCGGTAGGTCAGGAGCGGGAAGTTCTTCTTTGCCGTGTGGCCGACGACGGCGAAGGACCGATTCTCCCAGAAGGTCTCGTAGTTCGAAGCCATGGTTTCACTCCCCTGGCTCGGCATTCGCTCGGTTCGGGAACCAGTGCGGCGTGCGCAGACAGATCCTGACGAGCATCAACATCACCGGCACCTCGATCAGCACGCCGACGACGGTGGCGAGAGCGGCGCCGGAGGACAATCCGAACAGTGCCGTGGCGGTGGCGATGGCAACCTCGAAGTGATTCGATGCACCGATCATCGCCGAGGGCGCGGCGTCGCGGTAAGACAGCCCGAGCAGTCGTGCCGCACCGTAGGTCATCCAGAAGATGAGCATCGTCTGCAGGAAAAGCGGGATCGCGATCCAGAGGATCGTCAGCGGGTTGGCCAGGATGACCTCACCCTTGAACGAGAACAACAGCACCAGGGTGACCAGCAGGGCGACGATCGTGACCGGCGTCAACAGGTGCAGAAAGCGCTCCTTGAACCACGCCTCGCCCTTGGCGGCGATGATCCACCGACGCGAGAGGTACCCCGCCACCAGCGGGAGGGCGACGTAGATACCGATGGACAGCAACAGCGCCTGCCACGGCACCGGTAGACGCCCCACGCCGAGCAGGAAGCCGCCCAGAACCCCGTAGAGCACGAGCATGGTCAGGGAGTTGATGGCGACCATGACCAGGGTGTGGCCGTCGTTACCCCTGGCGAGAAAGCTCCACACCAGCACCATGGCCGTGCACGGCGCGATCCCGAGCAGGATGCAGCCCGCCAGGTAGCTGCGCCACAGCGGGACCTCGAGCATCTTCACCCCCTCGACGACCACGACCCGGCCCGCGCCGTACTCCGCATCGAGAGGGAGATCGAGCCCAAAGGGCATCCGCACCAGGTCCTTGGCCTCGGGGCCGATGAAGCCCAGGAAAAGCGTCCCGAGAAAAAACAGCGAGATGGCGTACATCGTGAACGGCTTCACCGCCCAGTTCACGAACAGGGTCAGCGACACGGGCTTGACGCTCTTTCCCGCCCTGACGACCTCGGCGAAATCGATCTTCACCATGATCGGGTACATCATGAAGAACAGGCACAACGCGATCGGGATCGAGACGACCGGCGCACCGTCGACGTGGATCGCCAGACTGTCCAGGAAGGTGGCGACGCCCGGGGCGACCTTGCCCAGAGCGATCCCGACGAGGATGCACAGGGCGACCCAAACGGTGAGGTATCGCTCGAAGACGCTCATACCCCCGCCGTCAGATCTTCGTGCCGTCGGGAATCACGGCGTCCTTGGTGACGATCACCACGCCCTCACGAATCACCCATCCGGGGCCATTGGCTTCCTGGACGCCGTCCTCGTTGGCGATGCTGACGTTGTGGCCGATCCTGGCGTTCTTGTCGACGATGGCGTTCTCGATGACGCTACCGGGCCCGACCCCCACCGGCGTGACACTCGCCGGCTCCCCGGGGGCGTAGTAGTCCGCGCCCATCACCAGCGACCGGCGGATCGTCGCGCCGTGCAGGATCGTCCGCACGCCGATGATCGAGTCCTCGATCGTCGAATCGCAGATCCGCGAGCCCTCGGCGAGGATGCTGCGGGTGAAGTTGACGTGGTTCAGCCTGGCCCCCGGGAGATAGCGGGGGTGGGTGTAGAACGGCCACTCGGGATCGTAGAAGCTGAACGGCGGGTTGGGTCTTACCATGTCCATGTGGGCGTCGTAGAACGCCTGGACCGTTCCGATGTCTCGCCAGTAGCCGCCGAAGATGTGAGCCTGGACGCGTCGGCGATCGACCTCCGCCGGCAGGATATCCTTGCCGAAGTCTCGGAGCTCGTTCTCGAGGCAGTCCACCAGGACTTGCTTGGTGAACAGGTAGATCCCCATCGAGGCGAGGTAGGGACGGTCCTGATCGCACCCACTCTTCTCCAGCAGCTCGTGAGCGACCTCCATCCCCGCGCGGGCGGCGGCGTCCGCGGGCTTCTCCCGGAACTCGACGATGCGCCCCGAATCGTCCACCCGGACCGCGCCGAAACCCGCGATCTCGGCCTGCGAGCACGGCAGGACCGCCAGGGTAACGTCGGCGTTGTTCTCCAGGTGATCGTTCATCAGCCAGCGATAGTCCATCCGGTAGAGGTGGTCGCCGGACAGGACCAGGACCAGGTCTCCACGGAATTCGCTTATGATCTCGAGATTCTGGCGCACCGCGTCGGCGGTGCCCTCGTACCAGCGCTCCCCCAGAGGGGTCTGCTGGGCGGCGAGGATCTGGACGAACCCCTTCGAGAACGGGTCGAACTTGTAGGTCCGGCCGATGTGCCGGTGGAGCGAGACGGTGTTGAACTGCGTCAGCACGAACATCCTCTCCATGCCGGAGTGGATCGCGTTGCTGATGGGAATGTCGATCAGGCGGTACCGGCCGGCGATGGGCACGGCCGGCTTGCTGCGGCGAAAGGTCAGCGGCCCCAGTCGGGCTCCTCGACCGCCCCCGAGGATGATCACGATGACGTCGCCCGACTCACTCCGGCGCCCTGGCATGTTGCTCGCTCCTATGCGGTGTCTCGTCTCCGTGGACCCGACAGTCTACACCCGGCCCCCGTGCGGCCTTCCCTGTTGTTTCGTTTCAGATCCGAAACGAGCCGGTCGAGATGTGCTTCCAGCACGGAGCGCAGTAGCGTTCCTTCTTGCGATCGAGGTCGGCGACGACCTGCGCCGTCGACATTGCGCATCCGGGGTCGCGACAGTCGCCCCGGCCCCGGACCAGCCCGATCGCACGCAGGATCTGCTTGACGAGGCGGGACCGTTGCCTGGCGGGGTCGGACTTGCGGCGGTAGAACGCTTCGCGGAGCCGCCTGACGGACAGCAACGCGGCGCCGTGAGGGCGATCCAGCTCGCCGAAGACCCCCTCGGTGCTCGGCGTGAACAGGTCGACATCCGTGAGGAAGACCGTGGCGTCGGGTTTCGGCGTCGCGACCGGCGAGCCCGTCACGGTGGCCCCCACCAGCTTCGCGACCTTCAGCCGGGGCAAGGCGCGGCGCACCTCGGCGAGAAAGGCGGCCGATCGATACTGGCGCCGGGACGCGTCTTCCGCGGCCTGTGGAACTGGCGCCGCCTCTCTGAGCTCGATCGGGCGGTTGATGACTTTCACGACCCGGCCGAGGGCGCCCTCGATCTCGTCCAGGGGCACCCGGCCCACGGGCACGACCACCACACGCAACTCGGACATGCCGCCCTCCTGACGGACCCCACCTGCATTATGCACGACGTTGCACGCGATCGACCCTGTGGGCCGGGAATCGTGGGCAGCCTATAATCCGGATGGCCGCGCGCTCCGGACAGCTCCGGCTAGAACCGTGCGGGGAGGACGAGCGATGGAACACGCGCCCGATCCTGGTTCCGCTTCTTCAGGCGGGCTTCCGGACGAGCTGGGGAACGCCGTCTCAGGACCTCCCGCGGCCGCGGCCGAGTCGATCGGGCGGGCCCTCGCCTCCGTCGGCGCCACCGATGCCGCACTCGCCGATGCGATCGAGATCGACGAGGCCGTTCTGGGCGCCCTCCGACGGGCCGCCGAACCTGACGCCATCCTGGAGCACGTCGAGCTGACCGCCCTGGACCGGCTGGCCCGGCGGTGGTCGGGGCGACTGGCCGAGGCCGGGCCGACGCCCTCCGAGGCGCTCCGTCGCGCCGCGTGGGACGTTCTCGATCTTCTGCGCCGTTCCGCGGTGCTTCGCCGGATACCCGCCGACGAGCGGGAGTCGTGGGCGGCGACGATCCTCGAGCTGGTCGATCGCTCGCACCTGACCGTCGGCCCTCTCCTCCGGATGCGCGCAGAAACCTACGGATCGAAGCCGCTCTTCCAGGCTTCGACCTTCGACGGAAGCCGTTCTTACAGCTGGAGGCAAACCGCGGCGAGGGTCGAGACCCTCGCGCGGGGCCTGCTGGCGCTTCTCGAGAAATCCGACGACCCCGTCGTCGCCATCCTCTCGGAAAATCGCATCGAGGTCGTGTGGACCGACCTCGCCTGCCTGGCCTCGGGCGTGACCAACGTCCCGATTCCCGCCAACGCCACCGAGACCGACGTCGCCTTCATTCTCGACCACTGCGGTGCCGGCACGGTCGTGGTCTCCGGAGGCGAGCAGCTCCGCAAGATCGTGAAGGCGCGCGAGTCCGTCCCGCGGCTGGAGCACGTCGTCGTCATCGACGCCGAGGCCGTCGAAGGTAGCGACATGATGACCCTCGACGCAGTCGCCGCGCTTTCGTCAAGGGTGGCTCCCGCCGAGCTGGAGCGGCGCTCCCTCGAGGTCCGGATCGACGACCGCGCGACCATCATGTACAGCTCGGGAACGACCGGCACCCCCAAGGGCATCCAGTTTTCTCAGCGCAACCTGATCTTCAAGCGATTCGCTCGGGCCCTCGCCCTTCCCGAGATCGGCGACTCGGACGTCTTTCTCTGCTACCTGCCGCTGTTCCACACCTTCGGCCGGTTCTTCGAGATGATGGGCTGCATCTTCTGGGGCGCGACCTATTGCTTTCTCGACAGCCCGTCGGTCGAGGCGCTCGTCGACCGGATGCGGCGATTCCGGCCGACGGTTTTCATCAGTGTGCCGCGGAAATGGATCCAGCTTCACGAGGCGATCACGGCGATCGCACACCCCGACCGGGCATCCGACGAGGAGATCCTGGAGGCGACCCGCGACGTCACCGGGGGTCGGCTGCGGTGGGGCCTGTCCGCGGCGGGGCACCTCGACTCGGAGATCTTCCGGTTCTTCCAGCTGCAGGGAACCGAGCTGATGAGCGGGTTCGGGATGACCGAGGCCACCGGCGGGATCAGCATGACGCCGCCGGGCGGCTACCGCGACAACTCCCTGGGCACGCCTCTTCCCGGTATCGAGTGCCGGCTGGCGGAGGACGGCGAGCTGGTGATCCGCGGGCCGTACGTCATGATCGGCTACCTCGACCCGCCGGACGGCGAGGTCTCGTTCGACGACGACGGCTGGTTCCACAGCGGCGATCTGATGGAGCAAGGCCCCGACGGCTTCCTTCGGTTGATCGATCGCAAGAAAGAGATCTACAAGAACGTCAAGGGCGAGACGATCGCGCCCCAGCGGATCGAGAACCTGTTCCGCGATTTCGAATCGGTCGGCCGCGTCTTTCTCGTCGGCGACCACCGCGCCTACAACACCGCCCTGATCTACCCCCACGCCGAGTACCGCAAGCGCAACCTCGAAGGGCTCGAGCCCGCGGCGGTCAAAGACCACTTTCGCTCCCTGGTGGTATCGGTCAACAAGTTCCTCGCACCGTTCGAGAGGATCGTCGACTTCGCGATCATCGATCGCGACCTCGACCCCGACCGCGGCGAGCTGACCCCCAAGGGGACGCCCCGCCGCAAGACGGTCGAAGCGAACTTCACCGAGATCATCCAGCTGCTCTATCGCCGCACCGACTTCCGCGTCGGAGGGGTCGAGCTCACCGTACCCAACTGGCTGTTCCAGGCGCTGGGCGTCACGGCCCAGGACATCGAGGTCGAGGACGACCGCATCCGGCTGAGGACCTCGGGAGCGACACTCGTCATCCGGGGCGAGGGAGACAACCGTGCCCGGATCGGCTCGTGCGTCTACCAGGACCGGCCGGGCCCGGCCGCGTTCGGCGACATCCTGACGACACCCCGGCTGTGGCTGGGCAACGAACAGCTCATCGACTTCGTCGGCATCGACCTGCGCGCCAACGTACGTTCACGGACCGGAGAAGAGCTTCAGTGGATCGCGTGTGTCGAGCCACCGACAGAGATCGAGACCCTGCGGCAGACCCTCGACGACGCGCGGAACCGGCCGGAGCACGACCTCATGGACCTTCACGCCGCCGCTCGGGCGATTCACGCCGACGAAAAGACGGCCGACAAGGCCGTGCGCCTTCTGGAGACCATCCTGGGCGAAGAAGAAGGGCCTCTGGCGGAACCGGCCCGGCTTCTGCTGAGTCGAACGGTCACCAGCCCGTCCATCGAGGTCCGGCGGAATGCGTTCCAGGTTCTCGCGCAGTCCGAGAAAGATCAGCGTTTCCCGAAAGTCCTCGAACGGTTCCTGGCGGCCCCGGGCCTCCTCCTCGACGGCGAGACGCGCGGCCTGCTGTGCGAGCGTGACCTTTCCGACGCCAAGATCGAGGCCATCCAGCAGGCGGCCTGCGCGGCCGCGCTCGACGAGACGGAGGATTCCGAAACCGGCGAGCGATCCACCTCGCTCCTGAGGCTCCTCGCGGAGTACGGTGCGGCCCACCCGACCCAGTACCGCAAGCTGAGGGCCTTCCTGGTGCAGACCATGGTCGCGGCCGACCGCGGCCACGTCCGGGAAGCGGCCCGCGCGGCGGCGGTCGCCCTGCGTGACGGCTTCCGACTGTGGCTGGGCCCGCCGCAACGCATCGCCGTCGACCCCGAGACGGGACACGAGTATCGCTGGCAAGACGTCGTCGCGTTCGACACGGATGTACCCAACGACGATCGACGTCGGTTGCTCGCCGCCATTCGCGGCACGAGCTTCCTGCGCGAGGCGGTCTTTTTGTTCTCGAAGGGAACGACGGTCCGGCTCAGCGACATTCCGCCCGGCGGCGTCTGGATCCGGCACCTCGGCACGTCCCACGGCAAAGCGGTCTACCGCGTCACGGTCCAGACGCGTCACCAGGAATCCTACGACGTCGCAGTCAACGTCAACCGCGATCTCGCGCCGGAAGACGTGCAAGAGGAGATCCAGTGGCTCATCCTGTGCGGCGAGTCGGCGGGGCGTGAACCGCTGCTTGAGGACTTCGGCGGCTACTGGGAAGAACAGGACCTGTGGAGCGAGGAGTTCGTCCCGGGACAGACCCTCGACCTGGCGCTGCGACGGCTCTCGCGGCGCGAGCACGAGGCCGAGCGCTTCCGATTGACGTGGCCGTTCTGGGCATGGAGCGCCATGAGCGCCTACGTCGACTTCTGGAATCGCACCGGCATGCGCCAGGAGATCTCGGACCCGGGAACGGCCAGCGTCATCGTCCCGACTCACGACTACCTCACCGGCGCACGCATCGTCTCGGTCTCGGCGCGCCGACCGGTCTCGGGGTTGATCCCCATGGTCCTGGCATTCCGCTCCCGGCTCGTCGAGCCGGTCGAGAGCGAGTACCCGGCCCTCGCGGGCATCGTGGGCTGGGACGTGATCTTCTCGTCGGTGCTGGAGGTCGTCGGCGAGGACGAGGGCATCAAGATGTTCCTCGGAGCGATCGCCGAACAGGGCGACGACGTAGCCGAGGAGCTGCGGCGTGCCCTGGACCACTTCCTCTCCGGGGTCGAGGTTCGGGGGTTCCTCCCCATGCGGCTGTTCTTCGCCGCCAAGCGCTATCGGCGGTGGTCGCGCCTCACCGGTGAGCCGACGCCTCCGGCCCGGGCCCGAACCATGCAGGAGCTTTGGGACACCTACGGTCTCCAGCGTCTGACCCACGCCTACCCCGAGTCCCGCGCGCGCTTCTTCCGCGAGACGGTCCTGCACGATGCTCCCGAGCCCCTGATGGAGGGCCTCGAGGAGATGATCGGCAAGATGCGGCGCCGGGAGATGGTCGCCGACGACCTCGTCGACGCCGTGGCCGACCTCCGCGCCCGGATGAGCCTCGAGGCCGACGACGACTACTTCCTCGCCCGGCTCCCGTTCCCTCACCTCAAGCCCGAGGATGCCGCTGGATACGTTCAGGCCGACCAGGGCGGCCGTCACCAGAGCGAGATGGTGGTCTCGGTGGAAGACCACGAGGGCAACCCCTTCCGGATCCGGCACGCCTTGAATCCCAAAGAGGTCGGGCGGCTTCACCGTCTGTTCCTCGACGCCAATCTCGACATCCGGTTCCGTCCCGAGCACCAGTACCTGGTAGCGATCAGCGAGCGAGGCCAGCTGATCGGCGGCGTCTTCTACGACGTCGAGCCCGACAGCGACACCGCCCACCTCGAAAAGATCGTCGTCGCCAACCGTTACCAGAGGAAAGGGGTCGCCAACGGCCTGATGAACGAGCTCTTCAATCGACTGCGGGCCGCCGGCGTCAAGACCGTGACCACCGGGTTCTACCGTCCCGAGTACTTCTACACCTATGGCTTCGCCATCGAAAAGCGCTACGCCGGACTGGTCAAGAACCTCGACGAGGAGTCCTGAGGTGAGGTACGCAATTCTCGTGATGATGCTCGCGGTGTTGCCCTTGGCCGTCGGGGCCCAGGAGCCCGACGAGCAGACCCAGGACTACGAAGACCAGGACCGTCGATACTACGAGCGGTACCTCGAGCAACAGGAGCAGGAAGACCCGCCGAAAGAGCCGGAAGCGCCGCCCGAAGAGCAATTCGCGGCCGAATTCCTGGCTCGGGCCGAAGAGCTGGTCAAGGATCAGAACTACTGGTCCCGGAGCAGCGACCACTATCGGGTCCAGACCGACGACCCGAATCTCGACAGCAAGGCCGTGCTTTCCCTGCTCGATTCGTTCCGGGGCTTCTTCGAGGAATTCTGGACGGGGCGGCTCGAGCTCGAGCCCTACGAGCAGCAGTCGAGGATCTTCCTTTACGATTCGTTCTACAAGTACAACGAGCTGCTCGGCTTCGATGCTCGGCGGATGCCGGTTCGTCCCGAGGGCCACTACATCTCCGTGATCAACGTCATGGTGGTGAACACCCGCTCGGGAACCCCCGCCGGCCTTGCCGATTCGCTGGTGCACGAGGCGGCCCACCAGCTCGTGGACCAGGAAATCTTCGCGGGCTCGGGACGGATGTCATCCTGGCTGAGCGAGGGCCTGGCCTCGTACTTCGGATACACCTACCGGGACAAGAAGGGCGAGTTCCAGGCGGGACGCATCGGCGGGAAGTCCACGGCGCTGCTGAAGGAAACCCCGGTGGGTGCGAGCAACGAAGGGGCGCAGCGCGTGAAGGAGCTCCGCTCCGCTCTCAAGAAGCTGCCGGACGACAACGCCTTCCTTCACGAGCTGCTCGATGCGGTCCAGCCGTCGAAGTTCTACTCCGGCGACCTCATCCTGAACTACTCGGGCGCGTGGATGGTGGTCCACTTTCTGCTGCACGGCGAGGACGGTCGATACGCCGACGGCTTCGTGCGCTACATCCAGGCAGAGGTCGAGGGGCGGGCGGGACCGGAGGTGCTCTACGACGCGTTGGGCACGAGTGCCGGCGAGCTCCAGGAAGCGTTCGTCGCCTACGTCAAGAAGGTCAAGACGGGCTAGCTCGCCCTGAGCCCCGTCGAAGGGCCCGACGACTCGTTTTCTTTGCCGTCTTCCGTCCAACCCCCCGTCGAAGAACCTGCTTCAGGAACTCTCCCGTGCGCGATCGCTTCACCTTGGCGACCTCCTCGGGAGAGCCCTGGCACAGCACGTAGCCGCCGTCGTCACCGCCCTCGGGCCCGAGATCGATGATCCAGTCGGCGGTCTTGATGACGTCGAGGTTGTGCTCGATCACCACGACCGTATTCCCCTGGTCGACCAGACGGTTCAGCACCGCCAGCAGCTTCTTGATGTCATCGAAGTGCAACCCCGTGGTCGGCTCGTCGAGGAGGTAGAGCGTGCGGCCGGTCGCCCTCTTTGAAAGCTCCCTGGAAAGCTTGATGCGCTGGGCCTCGCCACCGGACAGGGTGGTTGCGGCCTGCCCCAGCCGGACGTACCCGAGGCCGACGTCGTAGAGCGTCTGGAGCTTGGCCTTGATCTGGGGGACCGCGCCGAAGAACTCCAACGCCTGGTGCACCGTCATCTCGAGCACCTCGCTGATGTTCCTGCCCTTGTAGAGGACCTCCAGGGTCTCGCGGTTGTAGCGCTTGCCTCCGCAGGTATCGCAAGTGACGTAGACGTCCGACAGGAAGTGCATCTCGATCTTGAGGACCCCGTCGCCCTCGCACGCCTCGCAGCGACCGCCGCGAACGTTGAACGAGAACCGCCCGGGCTTGTAGCCCCGCATGCGGGCCTCGGGGACCAGGGCGAACAGCTCGCGGATCGGCGTGAACAGCCCGACGTAGGTCGCGGGGTTCGATCGCGGCGTACGGCCGATGGGTGACTGGTCGATGTCGATGACCTTGTCGATGTGCCCGGTTCCTCGAAGCGCCTTGTGGGCCCCGGGCTCCCCTTCGGCGCCGTGCAGGGCGTGGGCCAGGGCACGGTGCAGGATGTCGTTGACCAGCGTGCTCTTCCCCGAGCCCGAGACGCCGGTCACGCACGTAAAAACCCCGAGGGGGAAGCCGACGTCGAGGCTCTTGAGATTGTGCTGCGTGGCTCCGAGCACCTCGAGCGCCTTGCCGTTGCCTTTCCGGCGCGTCGCCGGGACCTCGATGCTCTCGCGGCCCGAGAGGTAGGCACCGGTGAGAGATCGAAGGTTGCGCGCAACGGCGTCGGGCTTGCCCGCCGCCACCACCTCGCCACCCAGCTCGCCCGCCCCGGGCCCCAGGTCGACGACCCAGTCCGCGCTGCGAACCGTCTCTTCATCGTGCTCTACCACGATGACCGTGTTGCCCAGGTCGCGCATGGCGATCAGGGTGTCGAGCAGACGGCGATTGTCGCGCTGGTGCAATCCGATCGAGGGTTCGTCGAGGATGTAGAGCACTCCGGTGAGACGTGAGCCGATCTGGGTCGCGAGACGTATCCTCTGGCCCTCTCCGCCCGACAACGTCGCCGCGCCGCGATCGAGGGTCAGGTAGCCCAGGCCGACGTTTTGCAGGAACCCCAGTCGTTCGCGTATCTCCTTGAGGATGGGCGCGGCGATCGTCTCTTCCCGGGGCTCGAGGGTCAGCGCCGCGTACAGAGTGGCGGCCGACTGCACGGACATCCGGACGTGCTCGGCGATCGTCTTGTCTCCGATCAGCACGGCGAGACTCTCCTTGCGGAGGCGGGAGCCGTCACACCCGGGGCACGGGTGGATCGCCATGAGCTTTTCCAGCGCCTCGCGACGCGACTCGGAAGTCGTGTCGCGGTAGCGGCGCTCCAGAACCGGGAGGATCCCCTCCCACGACCGACGCCACTCGTAGGTCGATCGCTTGCCCTTCCACTGGAACTGGAACTCCCGGCCGCCGGCCCCGTCCCACAGCACCTTCTTGAAGCGCGCCGGGAGCTTACGGTAGGGGGTGGCCGGGTCGACCTTGTAGGCCTTGAACAGGCTCGACTCCAGCACCTGGTGCCAGTTGCCGTCGCCCCACGCCAGCGCACCGTCGCCCAGGCTGACGCTCTCGTCGAGCAGGATCAGCGACTTGTCGAAGGCCTTGCGGACCCCCAGGCCGTCGCACTCCTGGCACGCGCCGTAGGGCGAGTTGAACGAGAACATCCTCGGGGCCAGCTCGGGCACCGAGACCCCGCAGCTCGGGCAGGCCAGGTGACGAGAGAACAGGAGGTCGCGCTTGCCGTCGACGTCGACCACCACCAGACCCTCGGCTGCCTCCAGCGCGGTCTCCACCGAATCGGTCAGGCGGTTCTTGAGATCGCCGCGGATCACCAGACGATCGACCACGATCTCGATGGTGTGCTTCCTGCGCTTGTCGAGATCGATCTCGTCGGCCAGATCGCGGACCTCGCCGTCGACCCGGGCACGGACGAAGCCCTTGCGGGCGGCCTCGGCCAGCTCTTTCTTGTAGATCCCTTTCCTTCCACGCACGATCGGGGCCAGGACCTGGACTCGGCTGCCCTCGGGAATCTCCAGCACCGCGTCGACGATGTGCTGGACCGACTGCGAGGTGATCGGCTTGCCGCACTGGTAGCAGTGGGGCCGGCCGACCCGGGCGAACAGGAGCCTGAGGTAGTCGTAGATCTCGGTGACGGTGCCGACGGTGGACCGCGGGTTGCGCGACGTGGTGCGCTGCTCGATCGAGATCGCGGGAGAGAGCCCCTCGATCGACTCGACGTCCGGCTTCTCCATCTGCTCGAGGAACTGCCGGGCGTAGGCCGACAGCGACTCGACGTAGCGTCGCTGCCCCTCGGCATACAACGTGTCGAAGGCCAGCGACGACTTCCCCGACCCCGACACGCCGGTGATGACCACCAGCTTGTTCCTGGGTAAGGTCAGGTCGATGCGCTTGAGGTTGTGTTCCGCCGCTCCGCGGATAATGATTTCCGACGCCGCCATCTTCGCCCTGTTTTCGGTGAAAAAGTCATTCTATCACCGGCGTCGAGCGGCCGGAGGGAGCCGCGGCGCTGTGGTATCCTGCGCGACGCGACATGGCTGAGAACAAACACCTTCGAGCCCATGGGGTGCGGCTGATTGCCGGCCTCGCCGTGACGGCGGTTCTTCTTGGACTGCCGGCGTTTTCGGCCAAGCCCGTCGAGAAGATCGAGTACGAGCCCGACTGGGATCCGGACAATCCCCCGCCGGGATACGAGAAGGTGCCCTGGGACCAGGAGAGCGCCAAGAAGTACGGCGACGGCGTTGCGGACTCAACCACGGCGATCGGTCCGGTAGGTCTGCCGATACTCGACGGCATCACGTGGGTCGTCGCGGCCAAGGGCTACACGATCCGCCTGACTCAGCTCGACGCCGAGATGCGGTGGAAGTACATCCAGGCGATGACCGGCGCCACAACCGATCCCTTCGCGAACACCGATCCCGACTCCCCCGGCTTCCTGACGTTCGCCCTCGAGCTCGAGAGCGCCACCGATGGCCACCTGGTCCTCGAGGCTCAACGTTGCCGGTTGATCTCCAACAAGTACGATTTTCTCCACCCTCTCGACATCCCCACGATCGAGGCGGCCTACAACATCCAGGACAGCAGCCCCCCGCCGGCCTACCGCCAGGTGAAGGGCGCCCTGGTCGACGGCGAGGTCATCCTGCGCAACGGCGACTCGGGTTCCGGCCTGCTGATCTACAAAGGGATCGACCCCAAGGCCAAGACTTTCGTGGTCGAGGTCGTCCTGACCACCCCCTCGGGCGAAGCCGAGGACTACAAGCTCCCCTACCGGCGTGTCGTGCCCGACAAGAAAAAGAAAAAGAAGAACAAATGACCGTGGCGGGTGAGGCCCGAATTCTCGACGGCAAGGCGACGGCTCGGGAGATCCGGCGCGAGGTCGCCGAGGGGTGCCGTCAGCTCCTCGAGCAAACCGGCGTCGTCCCGGGGCTGACCGTCGTGCTGGTGGGCGAGGATCCCGCCTCGAGCATCTACGTTCGCAACAAAGAAAAGGCCTCGACCAAGGCGGGGATGAGCTCGCGTGTCGTGCGCCTTCCCGCAACGGCCTCCGAGGCTGAGATCCTCTCGACCGTGGACGGCCTGAACCGCGACGAGTCGGTCCACGGCATCCTGGTGCAGCTTCCCCTGCCCTCGGGCGTGGATGCGCAGCGGGTGATCGAAACCCTCTCCCCTGACAAGGACGTCGACGGTTTCCACCCGGTGAACGCCGGCCGGCTGCTCATCGGTCTCCCGGGGTTCGTTCCGTGCACCCCCGCCGGCATCATCGAGCTTCTGCGGCGAAACGACATCCCGATGAAGGGTCGCCGGGCGGTGATCATCGGGCGCAGCAACATCGTCGGCAAGCCGATGGCCATCCTGCTGCTCCGCGAGCACGCCACCGTCACGGTGTGCCACTCCCGAACGCCGGACCTCGCCACGGTGGCCCGCGAGGCCGATCTGCTGATCGCCGCGGTCGGAAAGCTCGCCCTGGTGACGGGCGAGTTCATCAAGCAGGGCGCGGCCGTGGTCGACGTCGGCATCCACACGGTCACCGACGAGCCGACCGTCGAGCGGCTGTTCGGAGACGACCCGGACCGGCTGCGCTCGTTGCGCGACAAGGGGCAGACTCTCGCCGGCGACGTCCACCCGATGGAGGGCCGCTCTCGCGCCGGATGGCTGACCCCGGTGCCCGGTGGCGTCGGCCCGCTGACCATCGCCATGCTGCTGCAGAACACACTGCGTGCGGCCCAGCGATCGGCGGGGATCGACTCGAACGACCGATGACCCCCCGTCCCGTCCTCAGCGTCGGTCTCACCGGCGGCATCGCCTCGGGCAAGTCAACGGTGGCAGGCTTCCTGACCGAGCTAGGCGCCTACCTCGTGGATGCCGACGCAATCGCCCACGAGCTGCTGGCGCCGCGCGGTCATGCCGTCGATGCGGTGGTGGACCGCTTCGGCACCGACGTGCTCGCCGCCGACGGCGGGATCGATCGCGAGGCCCTCGGCCGCCTTGTCTTTGCCGATCCGGACGCGCGCCACGCCCTCGAGGCGATCGTGCACCCGGCCGTCCGAGAGGAGATGACCCGTCTCGTCGAGGCCTACCGGCAGACGGAGGAGGGTCCCCCGGTGGCGGTGGTCGACGCCGCCCTGCTGGTGGAGACCGGACGACACCGAACCCTCGATCGGCTCATCGTCCTCCGTTGCGGTCGCGCGGTCCAGCTCGATCGACTCGAGAAGCGGGGGCTGACACGGGAAGAGGCCGAGGCCCGGCTCGATGCCCAGGCGCCCCTCGCCGAGAAGCTCGCCGTGGCCGACTACGTCATCGACACCGAGACCGACCTCGACGAGACACGCGCACAGACCGAGCGCGTCTGGGAACGGATCCTCGCCGACTTCGAGACCCGCTACGGGGAACCCGACGCGTGAGCGATCCCCCGATCTCCCGCGACACCGCGTGCAGGATTCTGAATACGATGCTCTCCCGAGGAGGAGATTTCGCGGAGATCTTCGTGGAATCGAGGATCGAGACTGCGCTGTCCTTCGAGGGCGAGACGTTGGAAGTGGCCTGCACCGGGCGCGACCGTGGCGTCGGACTGCGCCTGATCGACGGCGACGTCACCTGCTTCGCGAACGGCAACGATCTGACGGAGGCGGCGCTGGTCGAGCAGGGTCGCACCCTGGCGACCTCCCTCGTCGGCGACCGTCCCGCGGCGACCGCCACACCGTTCGAGCCCCGCGACGCGCGCCGGGTCTCGACGGTCCGCGTCGATCCGTCCGAGGAGCCCGTGGAGCGCAAGGTCGAGATCCTCCGGCGGGCCGATCGCGCCGGCCGGGAGTACGACTCGCGGGTCGAGCAGGTCGGCGCGAGGTACCGGGATACGCTGCGGTCGGTCCTCATCGCCAATTCCGAGGGCCTGTGGGCCCGCGATGAGGTGCTCTACGTGACGCTCTCCGTCTCCGTGGTGGCGCGTGACGGCGACAACGTCAGACAGGCCCACAAGGCCGCCTCCGGAACCTGCGGCCTCGAGCTGGTCGAGGATCAACCTCCCGAGAGTCTCGCCCGGGAAGCTGCCCGCGTGGCGTGCCTGCAGCTCGATGCGGATCCGGCCCCGGCCGGCACGTTCACCGTGGTGCTGTCTTCCAAGGCCGGCGGCACCATGGTTCACGAGGCGTGCGGGCACGGCCTCGAGGGCGACTTCATTCACAAGGGCCTGTCGGTCTACGCCGGCAGGATCGGCGAGCGGGTGGCGTCCGAAAGGGTGACGGTGATCGACGACGGCACCCTTCCCGGAAAGCGAGGCTCGTTCGGCGTCGACGACGAGGGCGCGCCCTCCGAGAAGACGGTCCTGATCGACCACGGCATCCTCAAGGGCTACATGCACTCCCGCGAGACCGCGCACAGGCTCGGCCAGCGCTCGACCGGAAACGGTCGTCGCCAGTCGTACCGTCACCTCCCGATCCCGCGCATGCGAAATACGCTCATCGCCCCGGGAACGGACGATCCGGCATCGATTTTGGCATCGGTGGAAGACGGCATCCTGGTGACCGACATGGGAGGCGGCGAGGTCGACATCGTCTCGGGCAACTTCGTCTTTCACTGCACCGAGGCCTACCGCATCCGCCACGGCAAGGTCGCCGAGCCGCTGCGGGACGCGATCCTCACCGGGACCGGTCCCGACATCCTGGCGAGGATCGATCGCGTCGGTAGCGACCTGGGCTTTCAGGTCGGGACGTGCGGGAAGGACGGCCAGGGCGTTCCGGTCGCCGACGCCCAGCCGACCCTCCGGATCCCGGAGATCGTCGTGGGAGGCAAGTCCCGGTGAGGGACGAGCCGTTCGAAGCGATCCTCGCGCGGACCCTCGAGGCGATGCGAGCGTCGGGGACCGCCGGCGAGATCTACCTGGAGGACAGTCGCCAGTCCAAGGTTGCGGTGAGCGACCAGACGGTGGAGAGCCTTTCCGATCGTCGCGACCTCGGCATCGGCATCCGGGTCTTCGAGGCCGGCGGGGTGGGCTTCGCGTTCACCACCGACCTCGACGCCGACGCGGTCCGGGTGACGGTGAGGGCGGCGAAAGAGATCGCACGACACACCGGACCCGACGATGCCTGGCGCCTGCCCGAGCCGGTGCCCGTCGAGCCGCTACCGTTTCCCAACGAAGATCCGGAAGCCGCTTCGGTATCCGCGGTGGACCGCATCGAGATCGCGATGACGATCGAGCAGGCGGCGCGGGCCACCGACCCGAGGATCCGCAAGACACGGGAAGCGGCGCTCGAGGACTACGCGGGACGAACCTGGGTGGCGAGCACCGCGGGCATCTCCGCGTCGTACGCCTACAGCCGCGCCGTGGGTCGTCTGGAGGTCACCGCCACCGAGGGAGATCGCTCCCAGGTCGGCTATCACATCGAGTTCGCGCTGGGCGCCGCGAGCCTGGACCCGGTGGAGATCGGGAGGCTGGGCGCCATCAAGGCCCTCGCCAAGCTCGGAGGCGAGCCCGCCAAGACCGGGCGCATGCCGGTCGTTCTGGACCGGGAGATCGTCATGGGCCTCATGGACGCGCTCTCGCCGGCGTTTTCCGCACGCCGCGTCCTCAAGGGCACCTCGGTGCTGGCGGGCCGACTCGGTGAGCGCATCGCCTCGTCTGCCGTTCGGCTGGTGGACGACCCGAAGCTGCCCGGCGGATTCGGGAGCGCTCCGGTAGATGGCGAGGGTCTCGCGACCCGGTGCGTACCCCTGATCGAGGAAGGTCGGCTCGAGGGATACCTGCACGACACCTTCTCGCATCTCAAGATGAACGCCGGCGAGCCCGGCAACTCGGTGCGCCACTCGTACGACTCGCCCCCCGGGATCGGGACGATGAACCTGGTGCTCTTGCCCGGGACCGAGCCTTCGGAGGCCCTCGCCGAGCGCGCTTGTGACGGCGTGTGGGTCAAGGAGGTGATGGGGCTCCACACCGTCGATCCCATCACCGGAGACTTCTCGCTCGGCGGCTCGGGCCGCAGGATCGAAAACGGGAAAGCCGGAGCCCCCGTGGACCGCATGGCGCTCTCGGGAAACCTGCTCGAGCTGCTGGCCGGCATCGAGGCGGTCGGCTCCGATCTCAAGCTCTTCACCGGGGGCGGCGGGGCACCGTCCGTCCTGGTGGGCGAGCTGAGCGTCGCCGGGAGCTGATGCCCCCGCCGGGCCCGGCCGGTTTGACTCCCCGCCTCCGGACTCTAGATTCTCCCTGAGGATTCATGGGGATACAGGGCAGTCTCAGGACCATGTCGGTGACCGAGCTCCTTCGATGGGCGAGCTCCGGCTCCAAGACGGGCACGCTCGAGATCGAGCAGGGCCGAAACGTGAAGCGGGTCGCCTTCCGCGACGGCGAGATCGTCGGGTGTACGTCCGACGAGCCGTCGAACCTCCTCGGTCAGTACCTCCTCTCCCGCGGGAAGATCAGCGAGGAGATCCTGCGATCGTCCCTCAGGGCGCAGGAGCTGACCGGCACGAATCTGGGACAGGTCCTGGTGGAGATGGGGGTCCTGACCCAGCAGGAGGTTGACCGGTACCTCACCGCCAAGGGCGAGGAGATGCTTTTCGGCCTGTTCGACTTTCACGACGGCGTCTTCCGCTTCGAGCCCTCGCTGGCGTCCGATCCCAACATGATGGCGGTTCGCATCAGGGCCGAGGAGCTCCTCGACCGCGGCGACCGGCTCCGGGAAGAGATGAACCGCATTCGCGGGGTGCTCGCCCCGGGCGCGGTGCCGTGCCACTCGAACCACCCGCTTCCGCCGGATGCTGCCTCCAACTCCATGACTCGCCGCCTCTACGACTCCATCGACGGCAAGAGGACCATCGCCGAGCTCATCCTCCACACCCGGGCGTCGGAGTTCCTGGCGATGAAGGCCCTCTTCCAGCTCTACCAGCAGGGCGTGCTGAAGATTCGCGAGGTCCGGGAGATCGAGGGCGATGCCGGCAAGCCCGAGGCCGCGCTGCAGCTCGCGCGGCAGCTCGTGGCGCGGAGCGATTACGAGTCGGCGCTCGACACCCTGGAGGCCGCCTACCGCATCCACCGCGGCGACGAGCCCTTGCGGCGGATGATCCCGAAGGTGGAAGCGGTCTTCGTCGAGGCCGCCTACCGGACCGAGATCCCGCCTCGAAGCGTCCCTGTCCTCCTCAAGGCCAAGGACACGCTCATGCAGGAAGATCTCTCTCCCGCGGAGTTCTTCTTGATCAGCACCATCGAGAACGGCAGCCTCGACGTCAAGTCGATCACGTGGGTCTCGCCGATGCGCGAGGTCGAGGTCTTGCGGATGGTGAAGCGCCTGCTGAACCGGGGCGTGATCGAGCTTCGCCTACCCGATGGAGATCCGGCCCTGGATGACGTCGAGGCCGCGCCTGCCGTCCCCGACGACTCGCTGGTCAATTGAGCTCGGCCCCGACCCGGGCCGATCAGGTGTGGACGCGCGTGGCGGCCCGCTCGTGGTCTTTGACCTCGCGAATCGAGTTGTCGTCGGTGACCAGCACGACCTTCGGGCGGTGGTCACGGACCTCGGACTCTTCCACGGCCGCGTAGGCGCAGACGATCAGCTTGTCGCCGAGCTCCACCAGGTGGGCCGCGGCGCCGTTCACGCAGCACTCCCCGCCCCCGGAGCTTCCCTCGATCAGGTAGGTCGAAAAGCGGCTGCCGGTGCCGCAGTCGTAGACGTCAACCCGCTCGTACGGCAGCATGTCGCATGCTTGCATGAGGTCCGAGTCGAGCGTCAGGCTGCCCTCGTACTCGACATTCCGCTCCGTGACCGTGATCCTGTGGATCTTGGCTCGCAGCATTTCTCTCGTCGTGGCCATCTTCGCCTCCTCTCGGTCGCCTGTCCCAACGGTGGGACTGGACGCCGTGGTCGCCTCAAGTCTAGCATTTCTGGCATTGACTTCGAGAAATCGTCTTCCTGGCATGACGGCATGTCGACGACATCCACAAGGCCGAGACGATCCTCAAGAAGCTAGCCTGACCTTCAGCGCCGCAGGGTAGCGTTGTCGATCAGGCGCGTCTCGCCGATCCGCGCCGCGAGTAGCAAGAGTGCATCGCCGGCCACCTCGTCGACCGGTCGGAGATGGGTCGTGTCGACCAGCGCGATGTAGTCGATGAGCACGAGCGGCTCGGCCTCGAGGATCTCCCTCGCCGCGGCGAGAAGGCCCTCGGCATCCCACTCCCCTTCCGCGACGCGTTTTTCCGCCGCCTGGATGGCTCGAGGGATCGCGCGGGCCGCGATGCGCTGCTCGTCCGAGAGGTAGGCGTTGCGGCTCGAGAGGGCGACACCGTCCTCGTCGCGCACCGTGGGTAGCACCAGGACCTCGATGTCCAGCATCAGGTCTTTGGTCATGCGCTGGATGACCACGGCCTGCTGGGCGTCTTTCTGGCCGAATGCGGCGACGTGGGGCCTGACGGCCGAGAACAGCTTCAGGACCACCGTCGCGACGCCGCGAAAGTGGCCGGGCCGCGACTCGCCCTCCAGGACCGTGCTCAGCCCTTCGGTCTCCACGAAGGTGCACGCACCCCGGGGGTAGATCTCTTCCGCTTCCGGTGCGAAGACGTAGTCGACGCCCTCGGCGATGCACAGATCGGCGTCGCGGGTCAGGTCCCGGGGGTAGCGCTCGAAGTCGTCTCTGGGCCCGAACTGGGTGGGATTGACGAAGACCGAGACGACGACAACGTCGCAGACCTCCTTGACCCGTCGCACGAGGCTGAGGTGGCCGTCGTGGAGACAACCCATGGTCGGGACGAATCCGATCTTGTGCCCCTTGGCTCGGGCCTGCCGCGAGACTTCCCGCATCGCGTGGACGCGTCGTACGATTTCCATGGCTTACCCGTAGGTCTCCCGATCCGCGGGGAACTCGCCGCTGCGGACGTCGTCGGCCCATTGTCGGATCGCCTCGACGCCCTGTTCGTGGAAACGCGCGTAGCGTCGCACGAATTTCGGCACCGAACCGGGGAGCATGCCCAGCAGATCGTGGATCACCAGAACCTGGCCGTCGCACTTCGCTCCGGCCCCGATACCGATGGTGGGAACGCCCACCTCCGCGGTGATGCGCGCGGCCAGCGCCGCGGGGACGCCCTCGAGAACGATGGAGAAGACGCCGGCGGACTCCAGAGCCCGCGCGTCGGCGACCAGACGCTCGGCCTCGGCGCTCTTGCGACCCTGGACCCGGTACCCCCCCATCTGGAGGACCGACTGCGGGGTCAGCCCGATGTGACCCATGACGGGAATCTCCGCCTCGAGCATCGCCTCGATGACCGGCACGCGCTTCGCTCCGCCCTCGACCTTCACCGCATCGGCACGGCAGTCACGGATGAAGGACGCCGCATTTCTGACCGCATCGACCTCGCCGACGTGGTAGGACAGCCACGGCATGTCGGCAATCAGCAGCGCCCTCTTGCGGGCACGCCCCACCGCCCTGGCGTGGTGGAGCATCTCTTCCATGGTGACCGGCAGGGTGCTGTCGTATCCCAGAACGACCATCCCCAGCGAGTCCCCCACGAGAATGGCGTCAGCGCCGCCGCCCTCGGCGGCCGCGGTCGTGGCCGCGTCGTAGGCGGTGAGCACGACCAGGGGAGTGCCGCTGCCTTTCCTCGCCCGGAAGGACGGTACGGTCATGGATTCCGTCGGGATCGCCACGTGGCTCATACGGTTTCCTTTCTCCCCGCCGCCGCCGTCCGTCGGCCTCGGGACGCGAGATTCCTGCGGGCCGGGTAGGCGTGCCGCCATGAGGCCGTGGCATCGCCGCCTGAACCCGCTCTCGCAACCTTCGACCCACGTCGCCTCTGGCGGTCGAGGGCCGGACCTGGGCTCAGCCTACACGGAAGACCCTAGCGGGCGGTAGTACTGAACGCCGCGGTCCATTTTTCGGATCTGAGCCTCCAGCTCTTCCAGGTGCTCCGACTGGTGTACGAAGTCGATCGACGTCGTGTCGATCACCAGCAGGGGCGTCTGGCTGTAGTGGAAGAAGTAGTAGTTGTAGGCCTTGTTGACCTCGTTGATGTAGGCCTCGGAGATCTCCTGCTCGTAGTCCCGTCGGCGCCGCTTGATCCGCTCGACCAGGGTCCGGGTCTCGGCCTGCAGGAAGATCACCATGTCGGGCTGGGGGACCTGCGGCTCGAGCATCGCGTACAGCTTGTCGTAGATCAGCAGCTCGCTGTCGTCGAGATTGAGGTAGGCGAAGATCTTGTCCTTGGGGAAGATGTAGTCGCACAGGGTGACCTGATGGAACAGGTCTCGCTGAGCCAGCTCCTGGAGCTGCCGGTATCGCGATAGCAGGAAGAAGAGCTGGGCCTGGAACGAAGCGCCCTGCTTGTCTTGATAGAAGTCCCGGAGGAAGGGATTGTCGACCTTCTCGAGCACGCGAATGGCGTCGAGTTTCTTGGCCAGCAACTCGACGAACGACGTCTTTCCGACGCCGATGGGGCCCTCGACCGCGATCGTTCTGAATTTCATCTTCCGGGATGCTCCAGGCCCGTTGGCTCGGCACCCCGGATTATAGCGGGTCGGACCTCGAAGCCGTCGTCGATCCGGTCCAGGATCTCTCGGACGGTGCGGCCGGTGGCGGGATCGCGCAAACCGGGGGCGATCTCGGCCAGCGGGCACAGGACGAAACGGCGTTCCCACATCCTCGGGTGAGGCAGCGTCAGGCGCGCGTTCTCGACGCGCGTGTCACCGAGCGTCAGCAGGTCGAGGTCGAGCACGCGCGGCGCGTTTCTCACCCCGTTCCGGCTCCGCCCCACGCGGCGCTCGACCTCCAGCAGGGTCTCCAGGACCTCCAGCGGGGTCCGCGACGAGCGAATCCGGACGACCATGTTCAGGAACCACTGCGGCTCCAGGGTGCCCACGGGCTCCGTCTCCCACACCGACGAGCGTCGGGCCGGAGGGATCCCCAGATCGGTCATCCCGGCCATCCCGGCCCTCAGATTGGCCTCGCGGTCCCCGACATTCGTCCCGAGGGCCACGTACCCGACCACGTCGCTCACGGCGCCTGTCTCCTCTTTCCAGGTTCCAGCGCTCCCGACCCGCCCCGTCACCGGGGACTATTCTAGCCCTCCTCGACCCGGCCAAAGCCCCCGGCGGCCGTCCGGGGCCCCTCGAGGCTCCTCGGGCTGTTGAAACCCGGTTCCAGGGCCGCTATCATGCCGGGTCGGCCCTACCCTCGTGTATCACCGGACCTCGAATTCGTCCTGGCACGACCGGTTCCGGGTGCTGCGAGCACTCGCCGAAGAGGGTCCACGGAGGTGATGATCGATGGCAGCCCAGAAGTCCCGCAGGAAGAGTCCAGGCAAAGAGCCTGCCGCCGCGCCTCGATCCGAGGGCTATGAGCAGGCGCTCAGCGACTACACCCGAGGTCTCGAGCTGACCTACGGCGGCGACTACACGGCAGCGCTGGAGCTTTTCGGCAAGGTCGCGTCGGGGAACCCCGACGAGCCGGAGCTCACCGAACGCGCCCGAGCCTATTCCGCCGTGTGCAGCCGAAAGCTCGCCACGGCGCCCGAGCTACCCACTACCGCCGAGGGCCTGTACCACCTCGGCGTGATCCGATCCAACGAAGGCCGTCTGGATGAAGCCCTCGGCTTCCTGAACCAGGCGCTCACGATCGAGCCCGGCTCGGCCAGGCTGCACTACGCGCGAGCGTCGGCTTACGCCCTCAAGGGCCAGGCCGATGCCGCCGTCGCCGACCTCCGCAGCGCGGTCGAAGGTGATCCCAAGTTGCGTTTCCACGCCGGCAACGACCCGGACTTCGAGAGGATTCGCGACGAGGCGTCCTTCATCGACGTGATCGAGCCCACGCCCACCGGAGCCTGACCATGGCGGCGAAGGGCCGCCCGCTGACCGTCCTGGTCCTTGCAGCGGGCCAGGGCAAGCGGATGGCGTCGAAGCGGATCAAGCTGCTGCACCATGCGGCTGGCCGGCCGATGGTCTCTTACGTCCTCGACGCGGCACGGTCCCTCGGGCCCTCGCGCATCGTCACCGTGACCGGCTACCAGGGCGAGCAGGTGCGGGAGGCCGTGGCCGACCAATCGGATCAATTCGTGACCCAGAAGGAACAGCGGGGCACCGGCCACGCCGTGGTCCAGGCCGCGAAAGAGCTCCGACGGACGGGTGCCGGCACGGTCTTGATCTTGAGCGGCGATCTGCCGACCCTCCGGGGGTCGACGCTGCGTCGCGTGGTGACGAAACACCGGCGCAGCGGGGCCGCGCTGACCCTGGTGACCTGCGAGATACCCGACCCCTCGGGCTACGGCCGGATCGTACGGGACGAGCGCGGCAACGTCCTGTCGATCGTCGAACATCGCGACGCGACCCGCGAGCAGAGGAAGATCGGCGAGATCAACTGCGGGATCTACTGTGCAGAGACCTCGAAGCTGCTTCGCGTGCTGAAGGGCCTGCGACCGGACAACGCCCAGGGCGAGTACTACCTCACCGACGCCGTTCACGAGCTTCTCGTTCGCGGCGAGAAGGTGATCGCCCACGTGCATGCCGACGCCGAGGAGGTGCTCGGCGTCAACTCGCGTGCCGAGCTGGCTCGAGCGGGTACGACGCTCTACGCCCGCAAGGCGGCGGCGCTGCAGAAGTCCGGCGTCACCCTGCTGGATGCGGCGCGAACGTGGATCGATCCCCGCGCGCGGGTGGGGCGAGACACGATCCTCTATCCCGACGTCATCGTCGAAGGCCCGTCGGTGATCGGCGAAGACTGCGTCGTCCGTCCCGGCTCACGCCTCGTCGACACCGTCGTGGGGCGCGGCGTCGAGATCAAGGACCACTCGGTGCTCATCGAGAGCCGTGTGGGCAACGGCGCGGCGGTCGGACCGTTCGCTCACCTGCGCCCCGGCTCGGTGCTCGACACGGGAGTGAAGGTCGGCAATTTCGTCGAGACCAAGAAGGCCCACCTGAAAAAGGGCGCCAAGGCCTCTCACCTCAGCTACATCGGCGACGCGGAGGTCGGCCCCGGCTGCAACATCGGCGCGGGAACGATCACGTGCAACTACGACGGCAAGCTCAAGCATCGGACGACCCTGGGGCGGGGGGTGTTCATCGGAAGTGACACCCAGCTCGTCGCGCCGGTCACCATCGGTGACGGCGCCTACGTCGGGGCCGGGACGACCGTGACCCGTGACGTGCCCGCGGGCGCCCTGGCGGTGGCCCGCACCCCACAGAACAACATCGAGGGCTGGGTCGCGCGAAAAAACGCTCGAGATGCCGGGAAGAAGAAGAAACGGGCCAAATCGGGCGGATAGCGGGGCGCTCAGGCCCTATATTCTCCGTGGCCCGGCCTGCCCGGGACGAGGGAGCTCTCAATCATGTGCGGAATCGTCGGATACGTCGGCCCTCAGGATCCCGTCCAGGTGCTGGTCGAGGGGCTTCGCAAGCTCGAGTACCGCGGCTACGACTCGGCCGGTATCGCGGTCGTCCACACCAACGGCGATATCTCAGTCCGACGGGCCGCGGGGAAGCTCCGGGACCTCGAGAAGGTCATCTCGGAAAACCCCATCGAGGGTGAGTACGGCATCGGGCACACCCGCTGGGCGACCCACGGCCGGCCCACCGAAGAAAACGCTCACCCGCACCGTGACTGCACGGGCCGGGTGGTGGTGGTCCACAACGGCATCATCGAGAACTACCTCGAGCTCAAGCACGCGCTCCAGGATCGCGGCCATGAGTTCGTGACCGAGACCGACACCGAGGTCATCGCCCACGCCCTCGAAGAAGAGATGAAGGTCTCGGGCGCCGATCTGCCCGACGCGTTCCGAGCGGTGCTCCCGAAGCTACGCGGCATCTACGCCCTGGTGGCGATCTCCGCGGACGCCCCCGACACGATGGTCGGCGCTCGCAGCGGCCCGCCGCTGGTCGTCGGCCTCAACGACGACGAGTACTTCCTGGCCTCGGACATCCCCGCCGTCCTGGCGCACACCAAGGACATCGTCTTCCTGGATGACGGCGAGCTGGTCGTGATCACGCCGAAGGGCGCCGAGTTCATGAACGTCGACGGCGAGCGCCTCGAGAAGACCCCGACCCGGATCCCGTGGGATCCGATCATGGCCGAGAAGGGCGGCTACAAGCACTTCATGCTCAAGGAGATTCACGAGCAGCCGCGCGCGGTGCGCGACACGCTGCTCGGGCGGGTCTCTCTCGAGTCGCACAAGATCTTCCTGGGTGAGGAGATGGGCCTCACCGACGATCAGATGCGCTCGATCGAGCGGTCGTGCATCGTGGCCTGCGGCACGTCGTGGCATGCCGGGCTGGTGGGCAAGTTCCTGATCGAGCGCCTGGCCGGGATTCCCGTGGAGGTCGACTACGCCTCCGAGTTCCGATATCGCAAGCCGGTTCTGGACGAGCGGTGCCTGCCGATCTACATCAGCCAGTCGGGAGAGACCGCCGACACCCTGGCGGCCCAGCGCGAGGCGAAGTCCAAGGGAGCTCGCACCGTGGCCATTTGCAACGTGCAGGGCTCGATGGTCACCCGCGAGGCCGAGGGGACGATCTACACCCATGCGGGTCCCGAGATCGGCGTGGCCTCGACCAAGGCCTTCACCAGCCAGCTCACGGCCCTCGTTCTGATGGCGCTCAAGCTCGGACAGGTCAGGGGCCGGATCAGCGAGGAGCTGGCTCTCCAGTTGATCAAGCACCTCTACCACATCCCGGCTCAGATGGAGCATTACCTGTCCGACGAGTCCGAGATCGAGAAGCTCGCGCAAACCTACCAGAACCGTCGCGACTTTCTCTACCTCGGGCGGGGCGTGAACTACCCCATCGCCCTCGAGGGCGCCTTGAAGCTCAAGGAGATCTCCTACATCCACGCCGAGGGCTACCCGGCCGGCGAGATGAAGCACGGACCCATCGCCCTCATCGACGAGGAGATGCCCGTGGTCGCCATCGCGCCCCGCGACCACGTCTTCGAGAAGATGCTGTCGAACATCGAAGAGGTGAAGGCGCGCTCGGGAATCGTGATCGCCCTCACCGACGAGCCCGACAAGGATCTCGAGGACAAGGCCGACTCGGTCATCGTGGTGCCGAGGACCCACGAGCTGCTGTCGCCGCTGCTGATGGTGCTGCCGCTGCAGCTCCTGGCGTATCACATTGCGCTGCTTCTCGGCTGCGACGTCGATCAGCCGCGCAACCTCGCGAAGAGCGTCACCGTCGAGTAGCGCTCTCACCCCGACGTGCTAGCTTAGGCGTTCGCTACCGCCAGCCTGAAGGGGTGGTTCGGGGATGACTCCAAGAAAGCCGCTGGCCCGGATCGACTGGGCGGTCAAGCCCTTCGGCGCCTTCCGCGACCCGCAGGTCGGACGCCGCGGGCGGTGGATCCTCTACAGCGTCATC